>ERZ778512.521-NODE-521-length-32376-cov-5.746852_pt1 | contig 32376 bp, 30 predicted proteins | sample MGYA00510346_ERZ778512 | MGnify/ENA primary metagenome ERZ778512 (study PRJEB29527, sample SAMN07138962) | mouse gut metagenome | material: feces | host: mouse | place: China:Nanjing | collected 2016-01-25 ...
GATAATTAAGGCGTCGAAGTCGGTTGTGGAGTATATCGAGGACGAGGAGGACTTCAACCCAGAGAACCTCACCGCGCTTGTCGAGAAGTACAAGCCCACACGCATTATGCTTGAGTATAACGGAATGTGGAGCCTGCGCGATATGGCAGTCAAGGCGCCCAAGAACTGGATATTCTACCAGATATTTATGTTCGTGAACCACGCGACATTCGATATGTATATGAACAATATGCGTCAGCTTATCTCGGATGATATCGCGGTGTCGGATATTGTTATTTTCAATCGGTGCGAGCCGAATAAGGTCGACAAGAAGAGGCTTCGCAGGGCAATAAAGGCGCTTAATCCGCGTATCGATATGATGTTCGAGTACGTTGACGGGACGGTCGAGCAGGGCTTTCAGGGCGACGACGAAATGCCGTTCGATGTGAACGCAGATCCTATCGACGTAGTCCACGACGATTTCGGGCTGTGGTATATCGACATAATGAGTAACGCTCCGCGCTATAAGAACAAGAACGTCCGTGTGCGCGGAATGGTGTTCAGGGCGAGCAATATCCCGAAAGGGTATTTCGTTATCTCGCGCCGCGCTATGACCTGCTGTGCGGATGATATCCAGGTGGTTGGCATACTTGTGAAATCACCGGACGAGAGCAAGTGGAAGGACGGCGACTGGGTAGAGGTCACGGGGAACGTTACCGCAGAGAAACAGCAATGCTATAAAGGCACAGGACCCGTTATCCTCGCGGACAGTATTCTCGCGACAGAGCAGGCGGAGAGCGAGCTGGTTTACTTTAACTAACGAGGCGATTATGAAATTACGAAAGGCTGTCCCGTTTATTCTGCCCGTTGCGGTATGGGTCTCGATAACCGTTTATATGGCGCTATTGCAGTATGTGGTCACCCCTATCATAAAACCTGCTGAGGGTTTTTCTTGCGGGGCAGGCGTTTTGCTCTTTGTCGCGCTGCAGGGAGGCATAGTGTGGGCGTTTTCGTTTATTGCGGCTAAGAAATTCGGCTTGAGTATCAAAGGCGCGGCGGCGGGTCTACCCGTTATGTACACGCTGTTTGCGGTCTACCACGTACCGTCGCAGTATCTTTTCGTGTACACCGACGAATGGAGTTTTATGTTCACGGACCACCCGCCAATGAACCGTTTTTTCGCGGCTTTCTGGATAACGCTGCAATTCGGCATAATTATGCTGATAACGGCGACGGCGGTCTACGCGAAAGCAAAACCCAAGGAAAAGGAGTAGCATGGACAAAATGTTCACGGTGCGGCTCTCCAAGGACGGACAAGCCGTTGAAATAATCGATCAGACCTTGCTCCCGAACGAGGTGAAGTTCCTGCGGCTGGAGAGTGCGGAGAGCGTTTACGAGGCTATTTATGAGCTTCGTGTGCGCGGCGCTCCCGCGATAGGGATAGCGGCGGCGTTCGGAATGTACGTTCTGGCGGGGCAGATTCCTGATAATGATGTGTTTTACGCGGAGCTTGAACGGCTCGGCGAGTATCTGATCTCGTCAAGACCTACGGCGGTGAACCTTAGCTTTGCTGTTAAGCGTATGCTTTCGGCGGCGGAGGGGTGCGGTAAAGAAGCCGCATTACCTCGGCTTTATGAGGAGTGTAACGCGATATACGGCGAGGACAGGGCAATGTGCCGCGCGATAGCCGAAAACGGCTTGACGCTTGTCAGGGACGGCAACGGGATACTCACACACTGCAACGCGGGAGCGCTCGCCGCCTCGGAGTACGGCACGGGGCTGGGTACACTTTTGCTCGGCAAAGAGCGAGGATATAACTTCAAGGTATACAGCGATGAGACCCGACCGCTGCTGCAGGGCGCGCGGCTGACGGCGTTTGAGCTGTTTAACGCGGGGATAGACGTTACTTTGATATGCGACAGCGCCGCGTCAATGCTCATGAAAGAGGGCAGGATAAACGCGTGCTTTGTCGGGTGCGACAGGGTAGCCGCGAACGGCGACGTCGCCAATAAGATAGGAACGCGCTCCGTTGCCGTGAACGCGAAATATCACGGCGTGCCGTTTTACGTTTTCTGCCCGGGTTCGACGATAGATTTCGGTTGCAAGAACGGCGCGGATATCGTTATCGAGGAGCGCCTGCCCGAGGAGATAACGACGAAATTTTTCGCGAAGCCGACTGCTCCCAAGGGGGTAAAGTGCTTTAACCCCGCGTTCGACGTTACCGACGCGGAGCTTGTCACGGCAATTGTTACGGAGCGCGGCATCTGCCGCTATCCGTATACAAAGTCGCTGGCGGGGATGTTTGGGGGAAACTGAAATGACGATACGTAATGAGCGTCCCGAGGACTTCAGAGCCGTCGAGGAGCTTACGAAAAAGGCGTTTTGGAACGTCAACGTGCCCGAGTGCAGCGAGCATTATCTTGTGCATATTCTCAGATCTCACGCGGATTTTGTTCCCGAGCTCGATTTTGTCGCGGAGTTTGACGGGAAAATAATTGCGAACATTATGTTCACGCGGTCGCGGCTTCGCGGCGAGGACGGCACGGAAAAAGAGGTGCTGACGTTCGGACCGCTGAGCGTTCTGCCCGAGTATCAGCGGCAAGGCTATGGCAAAGCGCTGCTGGAGTACGCGCTCGGCAAGGCAGCGGATATGGGCTTTGAGGCGGTGGTTATCTTCGGCAATCCCGAGAATTACGTCGCACGGGGTTTTAAAAGCTGCAGGCGGTACAACGTTGCGGTCTCCTGCGGAACGTATCCGGTGGCGCTGCTGGTTAAGGAGCTTAAAGATGGCGCGCTGTCGGATAATAAGTGGATATTCTCGGAAAGCTCCGCTTACGAGTTTGACGAAAAGGCAGCGGAGGAATTCGACAAGTCATTTCCGAAAATGTCCGAGGAGCGTTTGCCAAGTCAAGAGCTTTTCTATATTTACAGCAATTCGCGGTTGTGCTAAGTTTCGGCTGCACCGAAACATTCTGTTTGGCGTAGATTATATTTTAGTCAGCGCGAGGAGTTGGCTGTGAGCAAAGCAGTACGCTTGAAAACTTACTGTTTTTTTGACTTTTAAATAGGAGGACGAAATGAAGCTTAGATTTTACAACGCGAAAATACTCACAATGGAGAACGAAAATATAATCGAGGGCGAACTTTGCACCGACGGCGGCAAAATCACATATGTCGGAGCCGAGAGGACTTCTGGCGGCTATGACCGCGAGATCGACCTCAGCGGCGATTTGATAATCCCGGGGTTCAAGGACGCACACACCCATTCGGCGATGACGTTCCTGCGCTCGCTCGCGGACGATCTTCCGCTCAGCGACTGGCTGTACAAGGAGGTTTTCCCACGTGAGGCGAAGCTCACCGAGGAGGCGGTGTATACGTACACTCAGCTCGCGAATATGGAGTACCTCACGAGCGGTATAACTTCGTCTTTCGATATGTACATGAAGCTTCCCGCTTACGTCAAGGCTTGTAACGATATGGGTTATCGGACGGTGCTGTGCGGCTCTATCAACGACTTCGGCGGCACGGTCGAGGGCATTGAGGAGGAGTTCGACACTTACAATAACAGCGGTGAGTTGATATCGTATCAGCTCGGTTTCCATGCGGAATACACCACCAAGCGCGAAACGCTCGAGGGTCTGGCGGCGCTGTCGCAGAAGCTGAGAGCGCCGCTCTACGCTCACAACAGCGAAACGAAGGCAGAGGTTGAAGGCTGTAATGAGCGCTACGGTATCACGCCGACGCAGCTGTTTGACAAGCTCGGAATGTTTGAGTACGGCGGCGGCGGTTTCCATTGCGTGTGGTTCGATGAGCGCGATATGGAGATCTTCGCCGAAAAGGGCTTGTGGATGGTGACCAATCCTGCATCAAATCTCAAGCTCGCGAGCGGTATCGCGCCGATTTGTGAAATGCGCCGTCACGGTATGAAGAACTTTGCTATCGGCACGGACGGCGCTGCTTCAAACAACTGCCTTGATATGTTCCGCGAGATGTTTCTTGTGGCGGGCTTGCAGAAAGTTCGCGAGAAGGACGCGGCGGCGTGTCCCGCGTTTGAAGTCCTAGAAATGGCGACAAAGGGCGGAGCGCTTTCAATGGGGCTTTCGGACTGCGACGTTCTTGCCGAGGGCAAGTGCGCCGACTTCGCCGTTATCGACCTTAAACAGCCGAATATGCAGCCGCTTCACAATATCGCCAAAAATCTTGTCTACTCGGGCAGCAAGCAGAACGTGAAAATGACTGTGGTCAACGGTCAGATACTGTACGAAAACGGCGAGTTCTTGACGGTGGATAAGGAGAAAATTTTCTTCGACGCTAACCGACTGAAATCGGTCTTCGGGCTTTGATTTATTCTAGTACCGACGAAACTGCAAAAAACTGTAATCTTAAAAGGTGGGAGGGGAAAGGCGGCGCAGCCGCTTTCTTCTTCTCTTTCTTTTCTTTCTTTTTTTCTTCTTAATAGGTGTGCTGGTTGGCACTTGGTTGATACGTTGTTGTTTTGTTGGTTGATTTCAGCACGTTAAAGTCCACATGAGAGCGCTTGGGGGGGCGGCGTGAGTGTTGGTTGATTATTTGCCGTTTACCTTGATGATTTTTTTGCAGTGGATTGCAGTACGGTCTATGATAATATCTGAACAAAGGGGGCGGACGTTATGCCGTTTTTACCTATAAGCCGCGCGGATATGAAGGAGCGCGGAATTGAACAGCTTGATTTTATCTGCGTAACCGGTGACGCTTATATCGACCACCCGACGTTCGGGATTGCGATAATCTCGCGAATGATCGAGGCGGCGGGATTCTCGGTCGGTATTATCGCTCAGCCCGTGAGCGACGCGGACTTTACCAAGCTCGGACAACCCAAGCATTGCTTTATGGTTACGGGCGGGAATATCGACAGCATGGTATCAAATTACACGGTCGCTCTGAAAAAGCGCAACGACGATGCGTATTCAGCGGGAGGACGCGGCGGCAAACGTCCCGATAGAGCGGTGACGGTGTATTGCAGAGCGCTGAAACGTCTGTTTCCCGATACGGAGATCGAGATCGGCGGTCTGGAGGCGAGTTTGCGGAGGTTTGCGCACTACGATTACTGGAGCGACAGCGTTATGCCGTCGGTGCTTGTCGACAGCGGTGCGGACTTTCTGATGTATGGTATGGGCGAGGTCACCTTATCGGAAATGCTCAATCGGTTCAAGCAGGGACAGCGGCTTGCCGATATGCACGACCTGCGCGGTATCTGTTACCTTACCAAGCCCGAGAATACTCCGCTCGGCGCGGTGCAATGCGACAGCTACGAGATAGTTCGCGATAACAAAAAGGCGTATGCCAAGGCATGCCGCAAGCAGTACGACGAGCAAGACGAGATCTATGGGCGGACGATAGTTCAGCGGCACGGCAATATGATGCTGGTACAGAACCCGCCTCAGCGCTCGGTTACGCAGGCGGAATTTGACTATGCCTACGAACTGCCGTACATGAGGGCGTATCATCCCGTCTACGAAAAGGACGGCGGCGTTCCCGCGATACAGGAGATAGAGTTCTCGATAACGCATAACAGAGGCTGCTTCGGGTTCTGTAATTTCTGTTCGATCGCGCTTCATCAGGGGCGTAAGGTTGTGACTAGGAGTGAGGATTCGGTTTATAACGAGGCTGTCATGCTTTCCGAAAAGCCGAATTTCAAGGGTTATATTCACGATGTGGGAGGTCCCACCGCGAATTTCCGTCACACGTCATGCGAAAAACAGGAGGAGCACGGGCTTTGCAAGGGAAGGAAGTGCCTAGCTCCTACGCCGTGCAAGAATATCAACGCCGACCATTCGGATTATATCAAGCTGCTAAGGCGGTTAAGGTCGATAAAGCGCGTTAAAAAGGTGTTTATCCGCTCGGGTATTCGCTTTGATTATATGTTGTTGGAGAAGAATGGCGCTTTTCTGGATGAGCTGGTGCAGTACCACGTCAGCGGACAGCTCAAGGTCGCGCCCGAGCACGCGAGCAACAAGGTTCTTGACAAAATGGGCAAGCCGCATATCGAGGTGTATGAGGAGTTTGAAAAGCGTTTCTATGCGTCGACGAAGAAGTGCGGCAAGGAGCAGTATCTCGTGCCGTATCTGATGTCGTCGCACCCCGGCTGTACGCTCGCCGAAGCTGTTGAATTGGCGGTGTTCGAAAAGCGGCATAATATCCGTCCCGAGCAGGTTCAGGATTTTTATCCGACCCCAGGAACTATTTCCACGGCAATGTTCCACACAGGTCTTGACCCGTACACAATGGAGCCCGTCTACGTTCCGAGAACGTCCGAGGAAAAGGCAATGCAGAGGGCGCTATTGCAGTACTTCAAGCTGCAGAACCGCGACCTCGTGGAAAAGGCGCTGCGAATTGCAAAGCGGACGGACCTGATAGGTCACGGCAAGGATTGTCTGATATCGCCGTCGGCTAAATCACAAAGCGGCAAGCCGCAGAACGTTAAGGGAAAAACAAGATCCAACAACAGGAGATATAAAAGATGAAGATTTTGGTTACGGGCGGCACGGTGTTCGCGAGCCGCTATACCGCGGAGTATTTCGCGGCGCGGGGAGACGAGGTGTACGTCCTCAACCGCGGCAATCGTCCGCAGAGCGAGGGGGTCACGCTTATCAAGGCGGACAGGCACGCGCTCGGCGATACGCTGAAGTCGTACAGCTTCGACGCGGTTATTGACGTTTGCGCGTACAATGAAACGGATATCCGCGACCTGCTGGACGGTCTCGGGGAGTTCGGGTGCTATATTATGGTAAGCTCCTCGGCGGTGTATTCGGAAACGTTACAACAGCCCTTCAACGAGGGGCAGACGGTTGGTGCGAATTCAATATGGGGCGATTATGGTACAAACAAGATAGCTGCCGAGAGGGCGCTTTTGGAGCGTGTTCCGAACGCGTATATCATACGTCCGCCGTATCTGTACGGGAGGATGAACAATCTGTACCGCGAGGCGTTCGTGTTCGAGTGTGCGGAGAAAAATCTACCGTTCTATATTCCCAAGGACGGCAAACTTCCGCTTCAATTCTTTGATATCGAGGATATGTGCCGATTTATAGAGATACTGCTTGACAAACGACCGGAACAGCGCGTTTTCAACGTCGGCAACCCTGAGAGCGTGACGGTGAATGGTTGGATTAAGCGGTGCTACGGAATTCTGGGTAAACGCCCTGTGTTCGTGTATGTTGACGGTGCGATACCACAGCGAAGTTACTTCCCGTTTTACGATTACGGCTACATTCTCGATGTTTCGGCAATGATGGAGCTTATGCCCGAGGTCAAGCCGTTAGATGAGGGGCTTCGGCAGTCGTATGAGTGGTTCGAAGAGAACAGGGAATTGGTCGCGAGAAAGCCGCTGTTGGAGTTTATCGCGAATAATTTGTGATTGTGCAATGTGCATAAGTTTCAACAGTGAAATTCTATGCGGTGCAATTAAAAACACGTTTTTTCTCAATATGTATTGTAGTTGCGCGAAAAAAGGTGTATAATGTTTGGTGGTAAAAATGTGTAGAAAATGCGGCGTATCGGGTTGCAGCATTAAGGCTCGCAGCAAGACAATAAAGCCGCAGAAAGCAACGCACGGAGTGCGGGAGCGTAGAGCGGCTCGCCGAAATTGCGTAGCTTTTCAAATAAGGAGAAAAAATGATTAGAGAAGATTTAAGGAACATTGCGATAATAGCCCACGTCGACCACGGCAAGACAACACTAGTCGACGAAATGCTCAAGCAGGGCGGAGCGTTCCGCGAGAACCAAGCAGTCGCAGACCGCGTTATGGACAACAACGATCTGGAGCGCGAGCGCGGTATCACGATACTCGCAAAGAATACCTCGTGTATGTACAACGGCGTGAAGATAAATATCGTAGACACCCCCGGTCACGCGGATTTCTCGGGCGAGGTGGAGCGTATACTGAAGATGGTGAACGGTGTTCTGCTGTTGGTCGACAGCTTTGAGGGAACTATGCCGCAGACGCGTTTCGTGCTGCAAAAGGCGCTTGAGCTCGGTCACAAGATAATCGTCGTGGTGAACAAGACCGACCGACCCGATGCTCGCAATCACGAGGTAGTCGACGAAGTTCTGGAGCTGCTGCTAGACCTTGACGCTACCGAGGAGCAGCTTGACAGCCCCGTTGTGTTCTGCTCGGGAAGGCTCGGCTGCTCGTCCTACGACCCTGACAATATGGGCACGGACTTCAAGCCGCTGTTCGACAAGATATTGGAGCATATTGACCCGCCGGAGGGCGACAACGAGGGCGATTTGCAGCTGCTCGTTTCATCTATCGACTATAACGACTATGTGGGCAGGATCGCGGTCGGACGTATCGAGCGCGGTGTTATCAAGCAGAACCAAGAGGTCATGGTGTGCGACTACCACAACACGACAGCGCCGTTCAAGGCGAAGATAGTGTCGCTGTATCAGTTCGAGGGACTGAACAAGACCCTATGCGAGACCGCTTCCGTTGGCGACATCGTGTGCATTTCTGGTATCGAGGGTATTACTATTGGGCAGACGATAACCGCCGTTTCCAATCCCGAGCCGCTGCCGTTCGTGAAAATCTCAGAGCCGACGGTCGAGATGACGTTCTCCGTCAATTCGTCGCCGTTCGCGGGTCGCGAAGGCAAGTTTGTAACGTCCCGACAGATACGCGAGCGCCTGATGAAGGAGACCTTAAAGGACGTCTCGCTGCGCGTCTCGGACAGCGAGACCACCGATGCCATGAATGTAGCGGGCCGCGGCGAAATGCACCTGTCGATACTTATCGAAACAATGCGCCGCGAGGGCTACGAACTGTCCGTTTCCACGCCGAGAGTGCTGTACAAGGAGATAGACGGCGTTAAGTGCGAGCCCGTGGAGCGCCTTGTTATTGACGTTCCCGAGACGGCGGTCGGCGCGGTCATGGAGAAAATGGGTCAGCGCAAGGGCGAGATGATAGGTATGCACCCCGTAGGCACGCGCACGCGCCTTGAATATCTTATCCCATCGCGCGGACTGTTCGGTTACAGAAGCGAGTTTATGACCGACACAAAGGGCGAGGGCGTTATGAATGCGGTATTTGACAGCTACAAGCCGTATTTCGGAGATATCCCGCGCAGGACCGTGGGTTCGCTTGTCGCGTGGGAGACGGGCACGGCAGTCACCTACGGACTGTTCAACGCTCAGGAGCGCGGAACGCTGTTTATCGACGCGGGCGTTCCCGTGTATGAGGGAATGATAGTGGGCGTATCTCCCAAGGCGGGCGATATCGTTGTCAACGTCTGCAAGAAGAAGCACCTCACCAACACGCGCGCAAGCGGTTCGGACGACGCTCTCAAGCTTATTCCGTACAAGCAGATGAGCCTTGAGGAAAGCCTGGAGTTCATTCAGGACGACGAGCTTGTAGAGGTAACACCGAAGAATATCCGTATCAGAAAGACCATTCTGGAGCGTGATCTGCGGCTTAAGGCCGAGGCTAAGCAGAAAAAGAACTGACGGAGGGCGATATGAACGGTATAAGTCTGCACGTTCCCGAATACAGCGAGCTTTGGTATCGTCAAAAGTTGCTTGCCGACCCCAACACTATGAGCTACAACAAGGGGTATGGCAGCGAAAACGGTTGTATTGACTTCCCAGAGGAGAAGTGGCAGTCGTGGTACAACTGTTGGATGGCGGGAACGTCCGACAGATTTTATGCGTATATCGTGCTTGACGGCGAGTTTATCGGCGAGGTAAATCTTTATAAAACCAGCGGCAAAGGCTTTTATGAGGACTGTTACGATATGGGTATCGTGATAGAGAGCCGTTACCGCGGCAACGGTTACGCGGCAAAAGCGCTCGATTTGCTGCTTGAAACGGCTTTCAAGGAGCTTGGCGCGGTGAGCGTTCACAATGAATTTGAAAGCTGCCGCGATGCCGCCTTGCGTCTGCATTTAAACGCGGGTTTTTCCGTCGACAGCGAGGAAGGGCATATTATGCGGCTTTCTGTTACGGCGGCGCGATATCATCAAATTAAACATTAGTATTAACGCACACGGCGCTTTTGTCAGTGTGCGTTTTAAACAGGGAGTTGATCGGTTTGGCTAAGGATATGACAAAGGACATGACCAAGGGAGCGGTCGCGCCGATATTGCTGAAATTCTCACTTCCTCTGCTGGTGAGCGCTATCTTCCAGCAGATGTACAATATCGCCGACAGCATGATCGCGGGGCGCTGCATCAATAACGACGCGCTCTCGGCGGTAGGCGCGTCCTACCCGATAACCATGATATTCCTTGCGATAGGCACGGGAATGAACATTGGCTGTTCGGTGATGATCTCGACGTTCTTCGGCGCCAAGGACTTCAGGCAGATGAAAACCGCCGTGTACACCTCGCTTATCTCAACGGGCGTGCTGGCGGTGATATTGACGGTCGTCGGATGTTTCACAAGCGGAATGTTTCTGAAAATTCTTGGCACGGACGCAAGTATTTTCGCCGACTCGCAGACTTACCTCAACATCTACGTTTTCGGGCTGATTTTCCTGTTCATTTACAACATCTGCACGGGAATATTCACCGCGCTCGGCGACAGCAACACGCCGCTGTACTTCCTTATAGGCTCGTCGCTTGGTAATATCGGAATGGACTTGCTGTTTGTGGTCGTGTTCAAAATGGGCGTTGCTGGTACCGCATGGGCGACTTTCCTGTGTCAGGGCGTATGCTCTGTGCTGGCGTTTATCGTGCTGATACGCCGTATTTCACGTGTTAAGAGCGAGAAATACCGGCTGTTCGAGTGGCGTATGCTCGGGAAGATCGCCACGCTGTCTGTTCCCAGTATTTTACAGCAAAGCTTTGTTTCGGTGGGTCAGCTGTTCATTCAGAGCCTCGTTAACGACTGCGGCACGGACGTTGTCGCGGGTTACGCTTCGGCAATAAAGCTGAACACATTTGCCGTAACCAGCTTCTCTACGGTCGGGAACTCGGTGTCAAGCTTTACCGCCCAGAATATCGGCGGCAGGGAGTTCGGCAGGGTAAGGAAGGGCTTCCGCGTGGGTGCGGTCGCCGCTGTCGTTATCGCGGCGGTGTTCGCGGTGTGTTATGTGGTGTTCTCGAAGAACCTTATATACTTGTTCATGGACAGCACCAACGCCGACACGTCGGCAGCCGCTTCGGCGGGTCGGGAGTTCTTGATGACCGTCGCTCCGTTCTACCTCGCTGTGACGGTCAAGCTTGTCGCGGATGGTGTTCTGCGCGGCGGCAGACGAATGTCGGCATTTATGGTAACGACTTTCAGCGACCTGATACTGCGCGTGGCGTTCGCGTTTTTCCTGAAGCCAATGTTTGGCGCTAAGGGGATATGGCTGTCGTGGCCCGTAGGCTGGACTGCCGCGGCGGTCATCTCTATGGTGATGTATTTTGTTTACATAAGAAAGCTTTGTCCGAAGAATACGGAGGTTACTAAGTGAGCCGAAGCTACAAGAAATTCATTGTCTGCAAGGACGATAACAGCAAATTCGGCAAGCGCCTTGCCAATAAAACGGTGCGCCGAAATGAAAATGTTCCCGATGGCGCAAAATTTAAGCGGTACTTTTGCAGCTGGAACATCTGCGATTACCACAGTAAGGAGAAGTTTTACACTGCTGAACAATTCCGTCGCAGGTGGTTCGATATCTCGTACATCGAATTGGATTGGCTGCGCAGACGCTTTCGTTCTTGGAAAGAGGCATATCGGCACTGGCTGCGGTGGTATAGAATGAAGTAGCATGCGGTGGCTGTAAGCTTAGAGCAACACTGCTCGGCTGTGGCGCGTGAAGCGCGACAGGTGCGAGTTTTTGCCTTTTAGATAGGAGTAAAATGACCGAAATAACCATACAAAAAAACGATGCGGGGCAGCGTGCCGACCGTTTTCTCGCCAAGGCGTATCCGAATTTGAAAAGTCCGCTGGTGTGCAAGCTTATGCGGAAGAAGCGCATCAAGCTGAACGGAGCAAAGGTTGAACCGAACGCTATACTCAAAGAGGGCGACGTGTTCCGCTTTTATCTGAGCGAGGAACTGCTGTCAAAGGAAACTAGACGGGAGACGGCGGACTTCCGTGATATTTCCGCGGAAATAAACGTTGTTTACGAGGACGAGAATATTATGTTGGTTGACAAGCCCGCGGGACTTGTAGTTCACGATGACAACGACAACACCGCCGACACGCTGATAAACCGCATATTGAGCTGTCTGTACCGCAATGGCGAGTTCAATCCCGAGTGCGAGAACAGCTTTACACCCGCGCTTGTTAACCGTATCGACCGTAACACGAGCGGTATCGTTATCGCCGCCAAGAACGCTGAGAGCCTGCGCGTACTCAATCAAAAGGTGCGCGACAGGGAAATAAAAAAGCTGTACCTGTGCGCGGTTTCCGGCAAGCCGGAGCCGTCCTCGGCAACGCTCACGGCGTATCTGAAAAAGCTTGCTGAGGAGAACAGGGTACTCATCTCGGACAAGCCGCGCCCCGACTATCTTACGATAAAGACAAAATATCGGGTTTTGGAGAGCAGGGGGGGGTTGTCGCTCGTCGAGGTCGATCTGCTAACGGGGCGGACACATCAGATACGCGCACATTTCGCGCATATCGGACACCCATTGCTTGGAGACGGTAAGTACGGCGAAAACGCCATCAACAAGCGCTACGGAGCGAAATTTCAGGCGTTGTGCTCATACAAGCTGAAGTTCGAGTTCACCACAGACGCCGGGAGATTGGAGTACCTCAACGGTCGGGAATTCACCGTTGGGAATACAAACGGTCTGTGGTTCAGGTATCTGTTCAAATGATACGTGAGCTTGAAAAACGCGACCATAACGCCGTCTGTGATATTGTCAACAGGAACTGGCGCAGTGTATATAACGGATTTGTCGACCCGCTTTTGTTGAATGACAAGGGCTGTGCGGAGCGTTCGCGCGAGCTTACTGCGGACTTCACATCGGGGCGGTTGACAGAACGAGTATGCGAAGAGGACGGCACTGTTATCGGAATGATATCCTTCGGTAAAACTGACGAGACCGACTTTCCGAACGCGTTTGAGATATGGCGGCTGTATGTCACCGAAAACGCACAGGGCAGGGGAATAGGCGGCGAACTGCTCGATTATGCCGAAAAATATGCCGTTACGCATGGATACGCCAAAGTTTTCATTTGGGCGTTCAAGGAGAATGCCAGAGCTGTCACATTTTATCGGCAGCACGGCTACATCGCCGATAAAGAAGTGTATCTTGAGGACTACAAGGCGGTCGGAATAAGACTGGCGAAAAAGCTTTAACGTCAAAATGTTGTATTCCAAAATCGCATACTGCAATATATAAAGTAGCATAACTGCCGCTGTTTTGTTAAAATTGCACAAAATCAACACTTGAAAATTTACATGCTCTTATTGGGAAATTTGGCAAAATCACTTGATAAAATTGCTAAAATTTAGTATAATATTACTTGATAGGTAATATCACGCGATTTATCATGCGATATGTCGCCAAAAATTTATAACTTTCAGGAGGATGATTCCAATGGCAGTTAAAGTTGCAATCAATGGTTTCGGAAGAATAGGACGCCTTGCGTTCAGACAGATGTTCGGCGCTGACGGCTACGAGGTAGTAGCTATCAACGATCTGACAAAGCCCTCTATGCTGGCTAATCTTTTAAAGTATGATACCGCTCAGAAGGGTTACTGCGGCGTTATCGGCGAGAACCTTCACACGGTTTCCGCTGACGATGAGGCTAATACCATCACCGTAGACGGCAAGACCCTCAAGATCTACGCGGAGAAGGACGCTAAGGATTGTCCTTGGGGCGATCTCGGCGTTGACGTAGTTCTCGAGTGCACAGGCTTCTACTGCTCCAAGGAGAAGAGCATGGCTCATATCAACGCAGGCGCTAAGAAGGTTGTTATCTCTGCTCCCGCGGGCAACGATCTCAAGACTATCGTATTCTCCGTAAACGAAAATACCCTGACTAAGGACGATCAGATCATTTCCGCAGCTTCCTGCACGACTAACTGTCTGGCTCCCATGGCTAAGGCTCTTAACGATTACGCTCCTATCCAGAGCGGTATTATGAGCACCATCCACGCTTACACGGGCGATCAGATGATTCTTGACGGTCCCCACAGAAAGGGCGATCTCAGACGTGCAAGAGCGGGTGCCGCTAACATCGTTCCCAACTCTACCGGTGCTGCTAAGGCTATCGGTTTGGTTATCCCCGAGCTGAACGGCAAACTGATCGGTTCCGCACAGCGCGTTCCCGTTACTACCGGTTCCACAACTATCCTTACCGCTGTTGTTAAGGGTGCTGACGTGACCAAGGACGGTATCAACGCGGCTATGAAGGCTGCCGCTTCCGAGAGCTTCGGCTATAACGAGGATCAGATCGTTTCTTCTGATGTTATCGGTATGAGATACGGTTCTTTGTTTGACGCTACACAGACCATGGTTTCCAAGGTTTCCGATGACCTCTACGAGGTTCAGGTTGTTTCTTGGTACGACAACGAGAACTCCTACACCTCTCAGATGGTAAGAACTATCAAGTATTTTGCTGAGCTGTAATCGCTAAGTAACATTTGCCCCCGAGGTCTCCTTGGGGGCATTTTTGTTGGTAGTTATCGTATTCTCTTTGATATGTGATTACCAATTGTTCCCATTTTCGTACTAAAAGCTCATTTTTCTCCATTGACAAGATGATAATAATTTGATATAATTTAAGGTGAGGAATTTTAAAAAGGAGGTCACTGTGTGGAAAATGAAAATAATATAGAGCAGGCTCCCGTGATAACGGAAAGCAATATGTCCGCGGGTGAGACCGCGGTCGCCGTTGAGTCGGCGGAACAGACTTTCGATCATTCCGCGGTTCAACGACCGACAGCGGCTGCTATGACCGAGGAGGCGCGCGCGTATGCCGAGCAGACTGCCGCCGCCGAAAGAATGCAGGCGGAATTGGACGAACAGAACCGAAAAATGGACGAGCAGAACCAAAAGCTGCTAGACGCGCTTGACGAGGTGCTTGAAAAGCGCACCAAGGAAATGCATGAGCGGCAGAAGAATTCGCGTAACAAGGCGGAACGCGTCGCCGCGACTATAGTTAAGAAGGGCGTGGGATTCGTGTCGCTGGGGCTGATAATGATCTTCCTCGGTATTGTGATGATAGTTTGTCTTTTCTCGCCCGCACCCGATTTTATGATCCCGCTTAAGCTGTCGCCGATATGCGCGGTACTTGTCGGTATAGAGTTGCTGTTGAACCAGCTCATGACGCGCGGACACTTCCGCATAAATATCCCGAGCCTTGTCATTTCGGCTCTGTTGGTGGTTGGGTGCTGTTTTATGTGCGTTAAGCTCAGCGGCATTTACAAGGAGGACAAGCAGGAGTATAACAACCGCACAATCGAGGCGGAGATATACGACAGAAGCTACAAGGAGCTGAGATATGTCGCGGATATCGCGGATATCACGGTCGAGGTCGACCTTAATCCCGACGGCTCGGGACAAGCCAAGGGGGTTGACGCTCTGTCCACGGACGATCACGTTAACATCACTGTTGAGTTCGCGGGAGCATACAATTCGCAGAAGACGTTCGCCTCCGACTGTAAGAAGATATTGGACGGATACCGTATAATGGGTATCAATGTCACGAATTTTTACTTCAAGAATTCGGGAGAGTTCCACTCGTTTGATCTCGCCGTAGAGGGACGCTACGCGCAGGATCAGTCCGAGAGCAAGCTCGCGGATGAGGTAAACTATGTTTATCTGGACGATGCGGATTATCTCGAGGATCTTGAGGACTACACCGAGGAAACCAACGAAACGTCACAGGCAGAGACCTGAATGAAAGGTATAAAATGTTGACAAACGAAAAAAAGACAGAGCTTTATAACTGTATTATGAAGCAATTTCCCGACCCGGGACTGTATCGGGTATTGAGAGTGGGGGAGTGGCTGGTGACGAACGGTTATTCTCTCAATCGTCTCGGTTACGGCTCATTTAGGGAATTTGCGGAGGATTTTTCCGAAATGTTCTCTTTTCAGGATGACAACAATAATGAATTTATCGAAATAAGAAGATGGCAAACAGGAGAAAAAAACATGATAAGCAGTATTGACACACAGCATCCCGCCGATAGCTTTTTCGGCTCAGGAAGCATAATTTTAAACGACGATATAATTGAAATGACTCAGCAATCGCTGTACGCGCTGACTAAGATACTCGCGAACGGCTATACCGTTCAGCAGATGAAGCAGGAGATATATCGTAAATTCGACGAGGCAAAGACCAATGGCAAGCTTAATTTTTTCGGTGAGCGCTATACGTTCCCGATAGACTACTGTCCCGACGGACTTCTGGTAAACGGCATAATAACCAAGAATTTAAGTCCGCGCGGCAAGAGCCTGTATTTCGCGTTTGACAAGACACAGGTATACCGCACCTCCGCTCCCGAATACAGAAAGCCGCCGCAGACGGGTTCGATACCCGAGACGGACAAGGATATGCTGTACAAAATGCTGACGGATTATTTCCCGTGCAACAAGCAGTACCACATGGCGGCAGTCAGCAAGTTTTTATCCGACCGCGGCATTGACAGATCGAAGTACGGATTTTTCAAGATGAAGGAATTTCTTTCGGAGCTTGGGTTTATGAAAATGGAGGATACGGTGCTCGGAGGAGTGCCGCAGGTGATGATAACCATTATCCCGCGCAACGGTGAAAGCGATACCGTAAGCACTTATACCGAAAGCCCCGAGCCAGTCCGCCGCGTAACGGAGAGCATCGACGTGAATTCCGTACCCGGGGGCCGACTGACCGATTTCTGCAACCTGCCTATTAAGCCTATGGGAATACTGGAGAAATATCTGCACGACAAGGGAATGAAAGTCGATTTTTCGATAGTTGTGCGCAGCATCTCGGAGGACTATGACCGTGCCCGCGCCGAGGGCAGTGTGCGTATTCACGATACAAAGCTGATATTCCCCGTGCGGTATCTCAAGGAGGACGGCACGAGAATAGAACTTACGCTCAAGCCCAGCACTTACGAAGGCAAAAAGTGGTTTCTCTATTACGTCGACACCGTTCCGCATGACAGGAACGCTCACTTCAACGACCCGGGCAGACAGCTCGAGAGCTTTGCGTTCCTCGGGAGCTGGTCGAATTTCCTCACCGAGCTTGCGGCAAAGGCAGTCGACGAGGAATGGGATTTCAGCAGCGCGCCTATTAAGAACCATCAGATATTAATGCAATACATCAAGTACACGTTCAGCCGCCTTATGCGCGAGAAGAAGGTGTGCATTTCGCAGGACAGGCAGTTTGCCGCATTCAATACGGGGCTTGCGGACAATCATTACGACGATATCTACGCGTGCTTTCTGCCCAACGACCCGGACAGCGGTACGGAATGGAAGTTTATCGGTTTCTGTACGGCTGCCTCGGGCGGTCTCGGAAAGCAGCTCGTCAACTATTTCAATCCGCTGCCGCTGCCGCCGTCCTATTTTAAGCGCAACGAGGACTTGTTCTTCGACCACACCAAGCAACTCCACACCGATTTTGAGCACATCATCATCGACAACATAAAGCGCCTGCCGCTCCAATTCCTGTACGACCAGTTTTTCGACAACGCAGAGGCTCGTCAGCTCGTTGAGGACATCCGAGCGTGCGGACACGACCGCGAGGAGCGCGAGCGCCGCGACGAGATGTTTGCCCGCCTCAAGAATATAATCCGCGACAACAGCCGTTTGTTTATGCGCATACAGAACCGTCTCAAGGACTCGATAGAGCTTGCGAGAAAGCGCGTTCGGTGGAACTACAAGACCGCCGTGCCGTCGTATTTCCCGAAAAGGGACAGCATGTCGCTTATGCTTCCTCTGGCGTTGCAGGACGAGAGCAGACCAGACGTTGCGCTGGTCGTTGAGCTTACCCGCTCGGGGAGCTATCAGGGTCAGACAATACTCACGCTGCCGCAGGCGTATATCGACGCGCGGCTGATGTGCCGTATCACGGGAGACTGGCTCACGCCGTCGCAGGTAGTCAACACCAACAGCGCCGAGCCGGACGAGGACGAGCTGGAGGAGACCGAATGAAAACGGTCACGGAGCGTCTTTCCGAGCTGAATTTAAAGGGCTGCAGGATTATTGACACGGAGAGGTGGGGAGAGCGCTCCTTTGTGCTGAACGGAGAGTTTGCCGTAGGCGGTATCAAGTATTTTACGCTCTCCTTTGACGAAGGAGATTTCGGGGAGTTTGACGACTGCGCGGACGCGGTAATCGACGATCTGGATATCGCCAAGAACGGCGAACTGTACAGCGTGAAGTTATCGTTGAATATCGGCGGCGAAAAGCGCGATATCGTGTTCGTCTGCAAGCGTGTTGGCATAACCCCCAAAAAATACCGCGGAATGTCGCGGCGCAATATGTACGCAATGTGGCTTAAGAGTTTAGATGATTATGCCTATATTGAAAGCGAAAAATACTTTGATGACGAGGAAACGCACGAGTTTGACGAATTTACGCTGAACATTAAAAATTATTCGCACCGTGACAGCAAGGTCAGAAGTTTTGCGGTCTGCGAGCTGACGGGGGAGGGGCTGAAATATCGGTACCGTTCCACCTCGTACAGCAATCCGCACACCTTTTTCGACATTATCCGTCATTCGAACGGACACCGCTATTTTCCGTTCCACATCGACCTTTACGGGATAAGCTATCTCGACGTTGACAGTGGTGAGGTATACCACTACATTCCCGAGGGCTGCGAGCACGACGCGGACTGGGACTTCGGCGAATCATTCATAATTACCGATATCCACTACGACCCGCGCACGAACTTTATCGCTTACGGCGGCTGTTACTGGGCTGGACCGTCCAACGTTATGGTCGGCGATTTCTCCAAGCCGCTGAACTTCGATCCGTACCTTGTAAGTGTAAACGAGTTTATTGACCCCGAGTATGAGGAATGCTGGGAGCTTAGGTTTGTTCGGTTCGAGGAAAACGGCGTAGTTGTAAAGAACGAACATGGAACGGAGTTTTTTGTTGAATTCGACAAGATAAAGCAGCGTATGAAAGGAGAATAATGCACTTTTTATGCCATTGCGGCTACGATATCCATGACACATCCGACTGCTTGTCCTACAAAGCGTGCCTGATTGCCGATCAAGACGAGGAGGAGCTTTGGGAGATACTTGAGAAGGGGGAAAAGCCGCATAATGACAAGATCGACATAGCCACTGAGGTAATGCGGCTGCTTCACCGTAATGTCTATCAATGTCCGAAGTGCGGACGTATTTTCATTGAGGACGCCGATGACGGTTACGAGCTGAAATGCTTTGAGCCTGCCAAAAATGTCAACAAGAAAATGTTGATTTCGGCTCACGGCGAGGACTGGCGCGGCTATCTCTACGCCGACTGGTATGACCCCAAGCCCGATTACTGCGAATATAAAGGGTTTATTACACCGCTGTGCAACGTTAAATTCGACGCTCTTTTCTTCGTCGACTACGATGCGTTTGAGCGGCGCTACTTCGAGATATTGGATGAAATGATGGCAAGGAAGATACTCCGCCGCGCACGGTTAAACGTCAACCGCGAGACCAAGCATTCATGGGAGGATAAATGATAATTGACGCACATATGCACCTGCCAAGCGGTGAGCCCGATTTTGACAGCAAAAGACGGCGGCTGTTGTCCGATATTAGGGCGAACGGCGTTGATATAGGAATCGTTATCTCCGATTCGGAGTTGGAAAGCTCGATCGGTTCTATGGACGATTGTGCGGAGCTGTTTTCGGACTGCCCGAATGTATTCGTCGTCGCGGGGATAAGTCCGTACATAAGTTACGGGAAGCAGCTCGAAAAGCTGAAAAAATATCTTACGCGCGGATTTTTCGTAGGCATTAAGCTGTATTGCGGTCACGAGCCGATATATATCGACTGCGGCGATCTGAAACCAATTTTTGGTCTTGCCGCAGAGTATGACATTCCCGTGTTGTTTCATTCGGGTTGGGATAACGCGCAGTACGCCGCACCCGAAAGGGTAAAAGCCGCTGCTGCCGCAAATCCAGATGTGCGGCTTATCTGCTGCCATTGCTATTATCCGAAGCTCGCGGAATGCTTTGAAACGCTGAAAAGTTGCTCTAACGTATACTTTGATCTGTCGTCCGTCGCCGACGAGCCCGAAAAATGCCCATCGATCGCGGCAGTGTTGGAGCGATATATTCACGAAATGCCCGAACGCTTTATTTTCGGTTCGGATTACGGCTGCTGCTACCAACGGCGGCATATCGGCTTTATCAAGTCGTTGGATATCCCGTCGGATAGTCTGCAAGGTGTTTTATACGGAAACGCCGCGCGGATATATAAGATCACCCCATAACAAAAGGCTATGCCGCTAAGCATAGCCTTTAATATTTACCGTATCTCAAAATCCTCGGAAACGTTGAATATCAACGCCGCCATTCGGCAGCCCTCAAGCTCGCGATCTTGTTCGCGCAGCTGCTGAACACCGCTGCCTATCGAGCTCAGACTTATCAGCAGCCTGTATAGGTCGTTGGTTTGTTCGCCGAAAACTCCGCTATCGAACAATCCGAACATCAGATTTCCAAGCGGATAGAAGTCCGCGAGCTGATTTTTGTAAACGGTTACAAGCCCGCTGTTCGTCGAGAATTGCAGCTCCTCGGAAAATGTTATCTGTCCAAAAGCATGTTCGGCACATATCTCGGGAAGGAACGAGAAACATTCCTCGGTAAGCGTTTTGTCGCCTAGCACGGCGAGAAGCTTATCCGGGAGAGTGTCATAATCCTCCTGTGTTTGGATACCGCCGAACAGCTCTAGCGCCGTCCTTACCTTTTCCCTTAATACGTTGATCTTGTTTACGCTGTAAGGGTAAGGGAGAACCGTTTCGGAATCTTGCTTTATGAAGAAAAACTGCTTTTGTGAAGCGAACTGTTGAACGCTCCACTTAGCGGCGACCTCGCCAACAAGTGCACCAAGTTCGTCGCTCGGCACGTCGTTGATACGGCACTCGCCCGTTATCTGTTCGCCGTCCGCTCCGACAGCCTTTGCCGCGTATATCTTCACATAGCACATTTTCTGATTGCCGAGACGCTTCGCGATATGTTCTTTGAGCAAGTTCCAATAGACGGATGTCACAGCTTTTGCGTCATCGTCGTCTTCCGTGCTTTCACCCGTCCCGACAACGTTGCTTTTGTAAACGCTCCAGCGGTGGGTATGCCCCACGAATTCACTTTCGAGCGGCACTTCGTCCTCGCCGCGTCTCATTAACGCGATCCCCTGCATAAACGCGAACAGAAACGAACCGGTCGCCATTCCGATAGCAGCGTCGGTATCCTTGCCCATTCCCGCGCAGCATTCAAACAGCGGTTCTTCCCAATCGGGAGCGGAGATGTAGAAGTTCAGAACCGCCATTTGCTGTTCAAGCTGATCGATCTCGGGCGTTATCGTGATGTTCCATTCGGGACAGAATATCTTTCCGTCCTTTATCTCGTCCTTAGTTTCAAGACATCCATGCAGGCTCTCGAGAACGCGCTGCATAGGATCTTTTTTATGATGCTGCTCAAATTTGGAAAATAATCCCATCACAGCTCCTTAACGATCTCGCCCATAAGCCCGGGAGTTGCGCTGATAGCGTTGGACTCGTCGGTATCAATATGCATAGCGTCGGCAAAGCTCTCGCTTACGCGTACTACTACATCGCCGAGAACTGCTGTTCTGCCGTTAGAATTGCACTTTACCCATACGATGTCCTTATTTTTTACGCCGAGCTTGTCTGCGGTCTCGGGAGTAAGGTGGATATGGCGCTTAGCTACTATAACGCCCTCCTTGATAATTACCTCGCCCTCAGGTCCTTTAAGTGTGCAGCCTGGAGTTCCAGCGATATCACCGCTCTCGCGGATAGCGATATCAAGACCGATAGAACGTGCGTCGGTAGCCGACAGCTCTACCTGATCGGCATTGCGGCACGGACCGAGAATAGAAACGTTCGCAAGCTCCTTCTTTGGACCTACAACGGTTACTCTCTGCTCGCTCGCGTACTGACCGGGCTGAGAAAGATCCTTTTTCTTGGTAAGCTCCGCGCCCTTTCCAAAAAGCACCTCAAGGGTCTCCTTTGTAACGTGTACGTGTCTTGCCGACGTTTCGATGAGAATTTCAGCCATTTTAGTTTCCTCCGTAAAATAATTTATAGTTTGGGCAAAATGCCCAATATTTACAATTCCATTATACAACTTTTTTTCAGAAAAATCAATAAAAACTATTGATTTTTTTTAAAATTTATGATATAATTTGAAAATGATAGTCAATATCAAATTATGAGAGGGGGAGCATATCTTGAGCGATAACGTCTACAAAACCAAGCAGCGTGACGAGATAGTCGAGTTTTTTAATCAGCACCGCGGAAAATGCTACACCGCAAAGGAGATAATCAAGAGCGGCGAGATTACTTCGGGCGAGGCGACCGTTTACAGAACGCTCTCCAAGCTCGCTACGCAGGGGGTGTTGAAGCGCTTCACTGACGGAGACGCGTCATGCTACCAGCTCAACGAATCGGAGCAATGTGAAAAGCATTTTCACCTTAAGTGTGAAAAATGCGGCAGGCTTATTCATATGGACTGTGGGTTTATGGCGGATATGAAGCGGCATATCGAGAGCAGTCACGACTTTGTTGTCGATATAGGCAAGACAGTCATTTACGGCTTGTGCGGCGACTGCGCTGGAATAAATTTTGATAAGGAGACGGACAATGCTTAAACGTTTGATAATACCCGTTATGGCGGCTATAATGCTGCTTGGCGGCTGTTCGTTATCCTCCGAGAAGCCGTCCGACGGCAAACTGCGGATAGTGACGACCATATTTCCCGCATACGACTTCGCGCGACGTATATTTGGCGATACGGCGGACATTACCCTTTTGCTGAAGCCTGGCAATGAGAGCCATTCCTATGACCCGTCCGCGCGTGATATCGTCAAGATAGACAGCTGCGACCTGTTTATTTACAACGGCGGCGAGTCGGACGCTTGGGTGGAGAATATTCTCAAATCCGCTGACAGGGTGAACGCTCTGCGGATGATGGACGCGGTGGAGGCTATTGCCGAGGATCATGAGGGAATTGCAGGAGCAGACCACGATGAACATAACCATGACGAGAATGGGGAATACGACGAGCACATCTGGACTTCGCCGAAAAATGCCGTGCTGATAGTTGAGAATATACTAAACACCGCCGTTATGCTCGCTCCCGATAACAAGTCACTTTACGAGAACGCAGCGGGGGAGTATATTGATGAAATAAACACCTTAAATGAAAAATTTACAGAGCTGTTGTCGGGCGAGGAGCGTTATTTCATTTTCGGCGACAGATTTCCGCTGCTGTACTTTTTCCGCGAATACGGGCTGAAATACCGCGCGGCTTTTCCGGGGTGCGGCAGCGAGACCGAGCCGTCCGCACAGATAGTCGCGTTACTGACCGAAAAGCTCTCCGAGAGCGATACTGTGCCGACTGTGTTCTGTATTGAGCTGTCCAACCGCAAGCTCGCGGAAACTCTCGCGGACGAAAACGGGATGTCAATTTCGGAATTTCACACTTGCCACAACATCACGGCGGACGATTTCGCAGCAGGGGAGAGCTATGTCTCACTTATGGAACGGAATTATCAAATGCTGCAAAGCGTGTTGACAAACGGAGGATAATCATGGGACAATTAGCATATTTACCGAATATAGGAAAGGAAGTCGAGAAGCAGTTGAACGCCGTCGGTATAGAGACCGCGGAGCAGTTAGTTCGGACGGGTGCGGAAAACGCGTGGCTGAAAATTCATTCAATAGACAGCAGCGCGTGTATTCACCGATTGCTGGCGCTGGAGGGAGCTATACGCGGCATTAAGAAAACCGATATCCCCGCCGAGCGTAAGGCGGAGCTTAAGGAGTTTTACAATTCGCATAAGATCGGAGGTTAAAATGCAGGATGTTATACAGCAATGGGACAATGCCGCCGCAGCATTTTCCGAAGATCAGGAAAGGTCTGAATTTGCCGACAGCAATAAGTCGGTTATTGAGGAACGTTTTCGGAGGCTGAATGGTGAGCGCGTGCTTGATTTAGGCTGCGGCTACGGTTGGTATACAGACTTTTTCACACGTAACGGTGCGGACGCAGTCGGTGTTGACGGCTCGGAAAAGATGATAGCGATAGCGCAGGAAAGATATCCAAACTTGGATTTTACCCTCGCGAATATTGAAAAGTCGCTGCCGTTTGCCGACGGATGCTTTGATATCGTATTTTCAAATCAGGTGCTTATGGATATTGAAAACACGGAGCGTGTTATTTCGGAGTGTGCGAGGGTTCTCAAAGAAAACGGCGTTTTTTATTTCGGAATAGTTCACCCGTGTTTTTATGACTGCAAATGGTTGAAGGATGAAAAAGGTTATCGTTACGCAAAGGCAATGGAGCGTTATATAAGCAGTTACAGGTTGACAAATGAATTCTGGGGAACGGCGCATTTTCACCGCCCGCTGTCATTTTACCTTAATTCTGCCGCGAAACACGGCTTAACCTTGAAAGAAGTCTGCGAGCCTGTTTCTTATGACGGTGTAACCAAAAATAATGATTTGCCTTTGTTTTTCTTTGCGGAATTTTATAAAAAATAAAACCGTCTCATTGCATTTGGTATCGTAATGCGATATAATAAGCGCGGAGGTGTTGAATTATGGCAAACGAAAATAAAAAGGACTTCAACGCAATGCTGCGAGATGGCAAGGATATGCCGAAGATCGTGGAAATCACGGACGAAAAAAGTATCGAGAAGTACGGGGGCAGGAGAATGTATTTTGCGCCGCCGCTCGACTATGACGCGGTAATGCGACGCGTTCCCGAGGGCAAGGTGATAACCGTCGGAGATATCCGCGAATACTTTGCCGCGCAGAACGACGCTGACTTTACCGATCCGATAACGGCGGGGATATTCTGCTCGATTGCGGCATGGGCAAGCTTTCAGCGCTCTGACGACAAGACCCCGTACTGGAGAACGCTCAAAGCAAACGGCGAGTTGAACCCGAAATACCCGGGCGGCGTTGAGGAGCAGAAAAAGCTGCTCGAGACGGAGGGTCACACGGTGATCAAAAAAGGACGGACGAATATTCGTTATTACGTCAAGGACTACGAGAGTTTTTTATACAGATTGGATCAATAAAATGGCGCTTATAAAAACCGAAAATTTAACACTGTCATACGAAAATATGACGGTCATCAAAGATATGAGCTTTGAGGTGAATTCTGGCGACTACCTTTGCATTGTCGGCGAGAACGGCTCTGGAAAGAGCACTCTCGTCAAGGCGCTGCTGTCGCTGAAAAAGCCTGTGGACGGCTCGATAACGTTCGGCGACGGACTGCTCCGCCGCGAGATAGGCTACATGCCGCAGCAGACCAACGCTCAGCGCGATTTCCCCGCGAGCGTGTCCGAGGTAGTCATCTCGGGCTGTCTGAATTCGCGCGGGATACGCCCGTTCTACTCGTCGAGGGAGCGAAAAATTGCCGCCGAGAATATGGAGCGCCTGGGTATCACCGATCTGAAAAAACGCAGCTACCGCGAATTATCGGGCGGTCAACAGCAGCGCGTACTCCTTGCAAGGGCGCTCTGCGCTACCAAAAAGCTCCTGCTGCTCGACGAGCCCGTGTCGGGGCTTGACCCAATGGTGACTGCGGAGCTGTACGAGTTTATTTCTCGCATTAACAAAACTGGCGTAACTGTGATTATGGTAACGCACGATATGACGGCGGCGCTGAAATACGCGAGCCATATTCTCTGCATGACCGAGGATAACTGGTTTTTCGGCAGTCTTCACGAGTTTGTGGCGAGCGATGCTGCGGCGTTTATGAAAGGCGGTGCTGTACGTGGGTGAGATAATTGTTGAAATGTTCTCCGCGCCAGTGCTTGTTAGGGCGCTGATAGTGGGCGTTCTGGTGTCGCTCTGCGCGGCGCTGCTCGGGGTAAGCCTTGTGCTAAAGCGCTATTCGATGATCGGCGACGGGCTTTCTCATGTCGGCTTCGGTGCGCTCGCCGTGGCGACGGTAATGAATTTAGCGCCTATGGCTGTCGCTATCCCCGTAGTGATACTGGCGGCATTCCTGCTTTTGAGATTATCCTCGAACGGGAAAATAAAGGGTGACGCGGCGATAGCGCTTATCTCCACAAGCGCGCTTGCGATAGGAGTTATGGCGGTCTCAATGTCAAGCGGAATGAATGTCGACATAAACAGCTATCTTTTTGGCAGCATAATCTCGGTCAGCAGCGGCGACGTTGTCACAAGCGTTATACTCGCGCTTGCAGTGCTGATGATGTTCATATTCTTCTACACGAAGATTTTCGCCATAACGTTCGACGAGAGCTTTGCCAAGGCGACGGGCACAAACGCGAACCTTTACAATATGCTGATAGCGCTGCTTACGGCTGTAACGATCGTTATCGGAATGCGGCTTATGGGCAGTATGCTGATATCGAGCCTGATAATATTTCCTGCGCTCTGCTCAATGAGGGTGTTCAGGAGCTTTAAATCGGTAACGATATGCTCGGCGGTTATTTCGGTGACTACGTTCGTTATCGGAATGTTCATTTCGTATATTGCGGACACTCCGTGCGGCGCGAGTATCGTCTGCGTGAATATCGCGGTGTTCGTGATATTCCTCGCGACAGGCGCGGTCATGTTTAGGAGCAGGAAATCATGAAGTACATTGAAAGCGTGAAATTTCATGGTAAATTGCCCGAAAAGAGCTACCTCAACGATATTCCCGCAGTTGAATGGATCGTGGAGCGCGGTGAGCTGGTATTTAACTCGGGAGTGACGTTCTTCGTCGGCGAAAATGGAACGGGGAAGTCCACGCTCCTTGAGGCGATAGCGCTTGCGGCAGGCTTTAACGCGGAGGGCGGCTCGAGGAATTTCAGCTTTTCCACGCGCGACACACACTCCGAGCTGTACGATTACATAACGCTCTCGCGAGGAATTATACGACATAAGGACGGTTTTTTCCTCCGCGCGGAGAGCCTGTACAACTCCGCGACTTACATTGATAATCTGGACGAGATACCGTGCGACACACCGTTGATATCGGGAGGCTATGGCGGTTCGCTTCACACGCGCTCTCATGGAGAGAGCTTTATCGCGACTGTTCGGAACCGCTTTTTCGGAAATGGGCTGTATATTCTCGACGAGCCCGAGGCGGCGCTTTCTCCCACGCGGCAGCTTACCATGCTTGGACTAATCAAGGGTTTGGCTGAGAATAACTCGCAGTTTATCATAGCTACCCATTCGCCGATACTTATGGCGTACCCGAACGCGGAGATACTGCGGTTTTCCGAAGATGGCATATGCTCGGTCGGCTACAAGCAGACCGAGCATTATCAGATAACCAAACAATTTCTCGACAACCCCGAGCGGATGCTGGGGATAATTTTCGGAGAAAATGCGTGAAGCTGTTGACAATCTGCGAAATGTGTGCTATAATAATAAGAAGAATAATTTCCGCGAAATTATGTGAGGTGATATTATGGCAGCGTCGGCGATAGGCTTCGGCAATTCGGGAGGGTTTAATTATTCGGTATCCTCGGGAACGGGCAGGGAGATAGGCTCGGAAAGCAATCTAAGAGACACGATAAGCCGTCTCGAGCAAGAGCGCGACAAGTATCAAAAGGAAAACGAGCAAAGCAAGTCGGAGCTTCTCGATAATAAGATAAACAAGCTCGAAAACCGTATCGACAATCTGCAAAAACGCCTTGATAAGATGAGGGCGAAGGAGGATAACGGCGAGTGCGAGACCTGTAAGAACCGCAAGTATCAGGACGAGTCGGACGACCCGGGCGTTTCGTTCAAGTCTGCGGCGAAGATCGGCAAGGGCGGCGCGGAGGCTGCCGTACGCGGTCACGAGTACGAGCACGTTAACCGTAATCAGGCTAAGGCGGACCGCGAGGGTAAGGATGTCGTATATCAGAGCGTCGTTATAAAGCACGGTATCTGCCCCGAGTGCGGCGATACCTACGTTGCGGGCGGCGAGACGACGACCGTCACGCGTGACAAGCCGCAGGAGCACACCGATGAGCGCTTCAATGTCGGCTTGGTGGATATGCAGCAGAATATGGGACATTTGCTGAATATGTTGGTTTAATGTAGTTTAATATCAAAAAAAAGTCCGATAGTATCATCTGTTGGGCTTTTTTATTTTGTTTTTATATTGCATTTTCCAAATAAATATTGTAAAATATAGTAAGGCGATTCTGAAAAGATTACCGGTTTCTTAAAATTTCGTTAACGAAAGGGAAAAGCTATGAGCAAGATGACGTTGTTATGCGATAATTGGGAGTTTTCAAAAAATCCGATAGATACCGAATATTCGGATAATTTAAAGTGGGCAAGGGTGGATATTCCGCACGACTGGCTTATCTACAATACAAAGGATCTGTACGAGACCTCTACGGGCTGGTACAGGAGAATATTGAAAATGCAAAAGAACGGGCGCACTGCTCTGCGGTTCGAGGGCGTTTATATGGACAGTAAGGTCTATGTGAACGGTCAGCTTGTCGGAGAGTGGAAGTACGGATACTCCACGTTTGAGTTCGACATTACCGATTATCTGAACGACGGCGAAAACCTGATAGCAGTGCGCGTCGACTACCGCTGTCCGAACACACGCTGGTACTCCGGCGCAGGAATATACCGCAAAGTGTGGCTTAAGCAATATAATGAATGCCATCTCGTGAACGATGGTATCTATATAAGCACCGAGGACGGCGCGGTGACGGTGACAGCCGAGGTGGAGCGTCTCGAGGGCGTTTCTGTCGCGGAGCTGTCGATTCGCCGCACAATAATGGACGGAGATAAGGTGCTCGCGGAAAAGACCTCACCGTGCTGCGCGTTTGACAAGGGCCGAATTCCCGAGCTTGTCCGCAGGAACGGCTGTTCGTATTCGGTCAATACCGACGTTATCGAGGTGAAAGACCCCGTGCTTTGGGATATCAGCGCGCCTAAGCTCTACACCTGCATTTGCGAGGTTATTCGCGGCGGTGAGGTCGTTGACTGCGAGGAGGTCAAATTCGGTTTCCGTACCGTTGAATTTACGACTGACATGGGCTTTTTCCTGAACGACAGACACGTCAAGCTGTACGGCTGCTGCGAGCACCACGACCTCGGCGCGCTCGGCGCGGCTATGAACCGCACGGCGCTTGCGAGAAAGCTGACCACACTGCGTGAAATGGGCGTAAACGCGATACGTACAAGCCATAATATGCCCGCCGTCGAGCTTATGGAGCTTGCGGATGAAATGGGTTTTCTGGTGCTTTCCGAGGGCTTTGATATGTGGGAGCGTCATAAGACCGACTACGACTACGCGGGATTTTTCCCCGAGTGGGTGAGCACGGACGTAGCCTCGTGGGTACGCCGCGATCGCAATCACCCGTGCCTTATCGGCTGGAGTATAGGCAACGAAATTTACGATACTCACGCCGATGACCGCGGACAGGAGGTCACTTCGCTGCTTGCGGGTCTGGTACGCGAGCATGATTACCGCTCAAACGGCTATGTAACTATCGGCTCGAACTATATGCAAGGCGAGAACGCGCAGAAGTGTGCGGATATCCTCAAGATCGCGGGCTACAACTACGCGGAGCGCCTGTACAACGAGCATCACAAGGCATACCCCGATTGGTGCATTTACGGCAGCGAGACCGCTTCGGTACTTCACAGCCGAGGAATATATCACTTTCCGCTGTCGCAGTCCGTTCTCGCGGACGACGACGAGCAATGCTCCGCGCTTGGCAACTGCACGACGGGATGGGGCGCGAAAAATGTTGAATATTGTATAACCGCCGACCGCGACGCCGAATTCAGTGCAGGACAGTTCATCTGGACGGGATTTGACTACATCGGCGAACCGACACCGTATTCCACCAAAAACAGCTACTTCGGACAGTACGACACCGCCGGCTTCCCGAAAGACGGCGCGTACATCTTCCGCGCGGAGTGGACGGATTTCAAAACCGCTCCGTTTGTGCATATTTTCCCGTATTGGGACTTCATTGACGGTCAGAAGATCGATGTGCGCGTGACGACAAACGCTCCTTGGGCGGCGCTCTATTTCAACGGTCAGCTTATTGCCGACAGGAAGATTGACCATATGCGCGGTAAGGAGCTCACTCTTGACGCCGTTATTGAGTACGCGGAGGGCGACTTGGTTGCGGTCGCTTATGATGAGCAGGGCGGCGAGGTAGCGCGCGACGTGTGCCGTTCGTTCGGTGATACTGCGCGGATACAGCTCACTCCGGACAAGACCGAGCTTAAAGCGAACGGCGAGGATATGATATTCGTAGATATTTCCGCATTCGATAAGAACGGGGTGTTCGTCGCGAACGCCAACAACCGTGTATTCGTAAGCGTTGAGGGCGCTGGACGTTTAGTGGGACTCGACAACGGTGACTCCACCGACTACGAGCAGTACAAGGGAACGTCGCGCAGACTGTTTTCGGGCAAGCTGCTCGCAATGATCGCCGCAAAGACCGAGGCGGGCGAAATACGAGTCAAGGTAAGTTCGCCGTCTCTGCCCGACAGCGAGATAACGCTGAACGCGGTCGCCGCCGAGGTTCGCGAGGGAATATCCGCGCTGACCGAGAACGTGCACACCGCCGCGGACTGCCCCGATGAGGAGCACGATATTCCCGTAAGAAAAATTTCGTTCACGAGCGATAGCCGCACATTCACGCCCGACAGGAAAACAATCGCGTTCAAGACCGAGGTTTTTCCCGCTAACGCTTCCTATGCTAACGATATCGAGTACAGGATAACCACAGTTCTCGGAATACCATCCAATCTCGCGGAGATAGTATCGGTCGAGAACGGCATTGTTACCGTAAAATGCAACGGCGACGGCGAATTTTACCTGCGCGCACTCTGCAAGAACGGCACGGACAAATATCACATAGTTACGCCGCTCGCGCTTAAAGGCGAGGGGCTCGGCTCGGCGTTCTTCAACCCGTATGATTTTGTTATCGGCGGACTGTTCACGGTTCAGAGCGGCAACGCGGGCAACGGTATCGAGCGCGGCGCGGCGTTCGCGTTCGAGGACAGCTGGTTCGGATTTGAGAACGTCGACTTTGGCAATATCGGCAGCGACACCGTTACCGTTCCGATATACGCAAACTGCTCCACGCCCGTAAAAATAAGCTTTTACGACGGAATACCCAACGAGGGCGGAGAGCTTATCGGCGAGTTCACCTATTTCGAGCAGCCTCAATGGCTGACCTATATCCCGAACACTTTCAAGCTGACGAAAAAGCTTAAGGGCATACACACACTTGTAATGCGCTCAGGCGACGGCTATCACGTACAGGGCTTCAGCTTTGAAAAGCCCGACAAGGAATTCTCTGAGATATGCTCGGCTGACTGCGACAGCATTTACGGCGACAAGTTCACGCGGAACACGGACGACGTAACGGGTATCGGAAACAACGTAGTGCTTGAATTTGGTACGTTTGATTTCAGCGAGCGCACTCCGTCTGCGGTGATCATAACTGGCAAGTCCAAGCTTCCCGTGAACAGTATCCACCTCGTATTCAAGGGCGACACCGAAACTCGCGTGCTTTGCGAGTTCGCGGGCGCGGAGGAGTATACCGAGCGGCGGTTTGAGCTTAGCGGCATCAAGGGCAAATGCGAAGTATCGTTTACTTTCCTGCCGGGCAGTGACTTTGACTTCAAGTCGTTCAAGTTTGAAAAGTGACGGGGGAGCAGATGACAATACAGGATAAAATTGCGCAGGGTAAGGTGTTCCTCGGTATTGAGCTCGGCTCTACGCGTATAAAAGCGTCGCTTATCGACGACACTTACACGCCTGTCGCGGGCGGCTCTCACGTTTGGGAAAACCGCCTCGAAAACGGCTATTGGACGTATTCATCCGAAGATATCCACCGTGGACTGCAAGCCTGCTATGCCGACCTAAAAAACGATGTAAGTGAGCGCTATGATGTGACGCTTGCGAATATCGGCGCTGTCGGTATTTCGGCTATGATGCACGGCTATATGCCGTTCGACAAGAATGATAACCTGCTTGTGCCGTTCAGAACGTGGCGAAATACAACAACCGAAAAGGCGGCGCGGGAGCTTACAGAGCTGTTTGGATTCAACATTCCGCAGAGATGGAGCATTGCGCACCTCTATCAGGCGATACTCGACAACGAGCCGCATATTGCGGATATCGCTCACATAACCACCTTAGCGGGGTATATTCATTATCTTTTGACGGGTGAACGTGCGGTCGGTATCGGCGAGGCTTCGGGAATGTTTCCGATAAGCGGCGGCTGTTACGACACTGCAATGCTCGCCAAGCTTGACAAGATATTAAACGAAAAGGGTATAGCGTTCAAGACCGCGGACGT
>ERZ778512.522-NODE-522-length-32371-cov-6.178178_pt1 | contig 32371 bp, 28 predicted proteins | sample MGYA00510346_ERZ778512 | MGnify/ENA primary metagenome ERZ778512 (study PRJEB29527, sample SAMN07138962) | mouse gut metagenome | material: feces | host: mouse | place: China:Nanjing | collected 2016-01-25 ...
AAATGATGTCCGACAGGACATCGGTTATCGTGAGAGGGGGCTGTATCAGCTATCATGCCCGATAATCGGCGTCCTGTCGGACGCCATCATTGTATTGTGTCATTTGTACGGGCACACCTCCGCTGCGCTTCGGTGTACCCGGTTACTATCAAATCTGCGTCCTACGGACGCCCTTGCGGATGTAGTGTGGTATGCACAGGATGCCTACGGACGCCCATGCGGGATATAGAGAGTCATGCGTGGGGCCTGTTCGGTTGCAGATGCCTGCTGACGCGTATGTCTGGGGCATTAATCTATGATGCTCCGGGATTTCGGATTGAGCCATAATATGCGATTTACAGATGCGTGATTTTATGCAAATTAATGATACGTTACGCCAAATTTTGGGATTTTAACTATATAATTGACAAGAGATAAAGCCGTAGCGACCAAGGGAAAAAGGTTGCTACGGCTTTGCTGTCGATGGGGGCGACGTAATCACTACGTCTATCCAAAAAAGAATAGTGTTTCTATGCCAAGCACGTCGTTCGTGCCAATGGTATGTCGAACCTATTGGAAAGTCAATGAAAAGTGTTTTTATGTATATGGCTATAATCGTCTTATAGCGGATCAAATGATGACCTTTGTCACTTTGTTGCCCTGACGGCGTATGTAGAGACCATTGGAGGGATTCTCCACACGTACGCCCTGGAGGTTGTAGTATTCCACGGGAGCGTTCTCGTCGGCTGCCTCGATGTCGGTGATGGCTGTGCTGCCGGCGCCATCAGATCTTACAATATCTACCTGTGTGATATTTACGCTCTCTTCACCGGCAATAAGGATACTACGCTCTTCCTGCAGAATCTTAAGAGTCGCAGCATCAACCGGAATCTCAATTGAGCCGGATGCAGATGAATAATATGTACCATATTCAGCATTTACCCCTTCAAGAGCGAGGAAAGGAGGAAAATCGGTCCATGCCCATCCTTGCGTCACATACTGCACTTTAAACGAACCGCCAGTGGTTGTGGTATAGGAAATCTTTATCTTGTCACCAACAGCAATCTTATTGGCGGTAAACTGTGAACATGCAATCTGAAGAGGCTGTCCACCACTCCAACCACCAAGATTATGGTCGCCACTCCACAACTCGACATCCTTGGTAGGGTCAAATGGCACCGAGTTCTGCAGATAAGCAGCCTTAAGAGTCAGAGAGCCGGCGGCTGAATTTTGAATATATATCTGCTTTACAGCATTTTTATAGGTCTCGTTAAGCGGACATGTCACTTTTGTTGCTCCAGCCATAACAGTTGCATCAGAACTTTGGGCTCCGTCAGACACATATTCCACAACGAGCTTTACATCAAAAGTAGTAGGCTCAAACTCGATTACAGCCTCGTCATACTTGCTATAATCCACATCTCCGAGCCACCAACCTTTTCCGGTCCACGCATCTACGTAGGTTATAGTTTTAGTAGCGGCATCATATGTTGCATTACCCCATCCGGAACCAAGGTCGGCGAGAGTAAGCTCCAACGTCTCGGCACTTGCACCGAGAGCAAAGAATGTCATTGCTGCGATTGAGAGTAAATTTTTAATCATAAGCATTTAAGGTTTTAAATTGACAAAAATGTGTCGGTTTGGTAAAAGGATGCAGATTTAGGCAAAAAAACTTGTGGTCCTGTAGAGGAAAATATAACGATATTAGGTAATGGGTATTTGCGGTAATAGATTCAACAGGTTTCTTTTACTAAAAACTACGAGGGCAAATTTAGTACAAATTTGCCCTCGTAAATAATACTATTTTACCACAGGCCGACACTTTCATGACAGACTGTGATTTTATGTCAATTTTATTGGTACCGACGCATGAATTTTTCTTGCAAAACGGTCAAAATGCCAACAAATAGCTCACGCCGGCCGCAACCATGCGCCAAGACGTAGATAAGGACGCCGGTTGTCATTTATTCTGTTTCAGCCTCTCAATATATCTCTTTTGCCACTCGGGCCACTGAGTCGGTGGCCATAAGCGTGTAGAAGTGGAGCGAGGGGACTCCGTGGGCCATAAGGTCGCGACACTGCGCTATGCACCATTCGACACCTACGGCTTTGGCCTGCTCGTCGGTGGTACATCGGGCGAGCTCGGCTGCAAAAGGCTCGGGAATGTCGCTGCGAAACACTCTCGGCAACACCGTGAGCTGGCTGCGTGTGACCACAGGCTTAATGCCGGGAATAATGGGGACCGTGATGCCTTCGGCCCGGCAGCGGGTTACGAAATCGTAATATTTCTGATTGTCAAAAAACATCTGGGTCACGAGATATGACGCTCCGTTGTCTACTTTCATCCGCGCGTAACGCAGATCGCTCTCCATGTTGGGCGCGGCCTCGTGCTTTTCGGGATAACAGGCCATGCCGTAGCTGAAAGGTGTGGCGTTGGCCTCGAAGGGCTCGCCGTCGGCATAGATGCCGCGGTTGAAATCGTTGACCTGAGCCTGTAGGTCGGTGGCATGAAGATTGACCAGTGACGGGTCGGTCGACTTGTCGGGCCCCTTGGCGTCGCCCTGGAGGAGCAGCAGGTCATGCACTCCGAGAAAGTTGAGGTCGATGAGGGCATACTCAGTCTCGTCGCGCGTGAATCCCTTGCATATGATGTGGGGGACGGCCGTGATGCCATACTTGTTTTGTATGGCCGAGGCAATGGCTACCGAGCCGGGACGCTTGCGTATCTTTTTCTTGACGATAGTGCCGTCGGGGCGTTCCTGATACTCGACGGTGCTGCGGTGTGACGTTATGTTGATGTACTTCGGGTCAAACTCGCGCAGACGGTCGATGATGCCGTATACGCGCGATATATCGTTGCCCTTGAGCGGGGGAAGTATCTCAAAAGAGAATGCCGTGCGCCCGTCGTTGCGTGTAAGGTGGTCTATTACTCTCATTAATTATATCGGTTCTAATTTTTCTTGATTACCTCATAGCCCATTGCCGAAAGAATGGCCCTGAGCATGGCCACGACGCGCCACTCTATCTTGTAACGCCAGTCGTCTTTAGGACGCACTATGCGGCTTTCGCGCCATGAGCCGAGTGCCAGATGCTGTCCGTAGCTGTCCGGACCGGGAGGCTGAGGGTCGAAACACTCGCTCGGATAGACTGTGAGACCGTCGGGCAGCTCCTGCAACTCATCGCGCAGTGTCGAGGGGCTGTAGCCCCACTGTTTGGCTATCTCGCTCTGGATATAGGGCATCAGTGTCATATCCAGCGTGAGCGATACGGGCAGGTCGGGGCATGTGCCTGTGACAAATCGCCGTCCTTCGTAATAGTCGAGACACCTCTTGATATAGGGATGACGGGGCTCGGCTCCGAAACAGTGTGATGTCAGGAAGTGCTCGGTGCGATGCTCGATGAGATGAAACGAATGTTCACGCCCGATAAACGCGCGATGCCGGAGCATAGGGTCGAGCGACCGCAGAATCTTCATATCGGTATCGAGATATATGCCTCCGTAATGATAGATGACATGAAGACGCACAAAGTCGGCGGCAAATGCCCATTTGCGCTTGGCAATGGCTTCGCGCATGAATATGTTGTCGATGTCGGCTATGCTCTCCAGGTCCCATTTCATTATGGTGTAGTCGGGCATATGTCGCTGCCAGGAGTCGATGCAGGCCTGTATGTCGGCTGAGAGCGGCTCATTGCTAAACCATGTATAATGAATTATCTTGGGAATCATCGGTTAGTCAGATGTGTGAGTCGTTATAGGTCGTTATATAATGTGTTTGCGAGGTCGTTGAGATATATCTGTGACTCGGGGCCGAGATTGAATATGAGGTCGAGCACCGAGAGTCCCGGCAGAAAACCGAGCCGCGACGCTCTGACCTGACGGTAGGGGGGAATCTGCAGGTCGGCCGCTTCTTTAAGCCGGCTGTCGTGCTCCGTCGCCTCACGCCGGTTGTCACGGGTCAGCCCCAGGATGTCGGCTATCTGCTCATCCCAGGCCGAGGCGAGGTCACAGAGACGGGGATAGCGGTCGGTGACTCCGACGGTGAGCATGGGCAGGAAGCGGTCGATATAAAACTCGAAGTAGGGTGTGCGGCCATAGGCACTCTCCAGAGCCACACGGTGTACGTCCCACCATGCCCCGTGGGTCGAGACTCCGATTTCACTCCACCGGCAACGGCTCGAGGCCGGTTTGGCTATCGGGACTGTCAGGTCAAGACGGCCGCGGGTGTCGGCTATGGTGAAACGATGGGTGGCTTTGTCGCGCTTGTCAAAAGCCGCATCCCAGTCCATGGCATAGCTCCCGGCCGCCCACGCTCCGACATACAGCTCTATCCCCCCGCAAAGACGGGGAGGAAGAGTCAGATGAACGGATGGATAAAGTATCGGTCGCAAAGCCCCCCTTTTTTTAATTAGTAATTGGCAATTAGTAATTAGTAATTAGCATTTCGCAATTGACAGTCGGTAATCCTTGGCAAGCCAAGAATTACTAATTGATAATTACTAATTACTAATTGAATTAAGTATGCGGTTCCAGCGGATGCCGCCGTCAAAGAGTGAACGGTCTTTGTCAAAAGAGATGAGCACACGTTCGGGACGACCTACGATGTGATTTTCGGGGACAAAACCCCAGTAACGCGAGTCGAGCGAATTGTCGCGGTTGTCGCCCATCATGAAGTAATAGTCCATCTTGAAGGTATAGGTGTCGACAGGCTTGCCGTCGATATACACCTTGCCGTCCTCGCCCAGACGTGCCGAAGGATTGCCCTCATAGTCGCGTATCACGCGGCCGTAACGCTTCCAGGCCTCGGGCGAGAGACGCAGCGTAGAGCCTTTGGCCGGAATCCATATCTCGCCATAGTCGGCACGGGTCCATGAGGATGACACACCTTCGGGATAGAGATATTCCTCATGCGTGGCCGGCATTTTCATCACCTTGGCCACCGCAGGATCGGCCTCGAGAGCCTTGACCATAGCCGAAGTAAGAGGCGAGGCGTAGACCTGGGGCACAGTACCGTCGGGATTGACCGTAAAGCCGAGCTGACGCAGAGCCTCGACGTCATCCGGACCAACGGGCACCATGTGGCGGTCGTCGGCCGAGATGCCGAGCGCGTCAAAGGTCTCGTCGCTCATACGGCCGTTCTTGAGCTGGTAATAATAGTTGAACTGCACCATCTCGGGCTGCTCGATAGGCTCACCGTTGATATATATCACACCGTCGACTATCTTGAGCCGCTCGCCCGGGAGTCCGACAGCGCGCTTGACATAGTTCTCGCGACGGTCCACGGGACGATAGATAATCTCACCGAAGGTCTGCGGATTGGAGAGCACATTGTCGCGCCCGTACATCTTGCAGAGCGTATAGTAGTCGGGGTTTTGAATCTTGACAGCCACAGTGTCGCCGGCAGGGAAGTTGAACACCACGATGTCGCCGCGCTCCACACGGCCGAGCCCTTTGAGACGATGATATTTCCACTGAGGCGAGTCAAGATAGCTCTTGGTGTTGAGTATCGGGAAAGTGTTCTGCACCAGAGGGAAGTGAATCGGGGTGAAAGGCACGCGCGGGCCATAGGCCATCTTGTTGACCCACAGATAGTCGCCTACGAGAAGCGACTTTTCGAGCGAGGAGGAGGGTATCTGATAGTTCTGTCCGACGAAAGTGAAGACAAAATAGACGAGAATCAACGCGTAGACTATCGCGTCGACCCAGCTCATCACGGCCCGCACGGTGGCATTTTTCGACTTCTTCCACCACGTGAAGGGTATATAGCCCGTGATGTAGATGTCAAAAAGCAATATCCACGCCAGAGCCACCCACCAGTTGCCCAGCCAGGCGACCCACAGGAAGAAAATGAGCGAGACGATGCCGAAACGCACCCATCGCGACACACTGTTCTCGCGCACGCGACGCTTGAAGCCGTCGATAAAAGTTTTAGAGTCCATAGATGATGTTTCAGAGGATGTCTTCCATCATTCGGTCAATTGTAAATATACCCTTGCGGTGGGCTATCCACTCGGCGGCGATTACCGCTCCGAGAGCAAAACCGTCGCGCGACTTGGCCGAATGTTCGATGGTGATGGTGTCGACGGCCGACTCCCATTTTACCTTGTGTATGCCCGGCACTTCGCCGTCGCGATAGGTGAGTATGCCGAGTTTGTCATCGCCGAGCTCACGGGCGCGGGCCTCGGCGGCAGCCATCTGAGCGTCGCGCTCCTGCTCGGGAGCATTCTTCCACACCACACCGGTCTCGTCCCAGCACTTGATGCGCGGACACTCTTCCAGAATGCCGTCGGCGATGGTGATGGCCGTGCCCGAGGGATGGTCGAGCTTGTGGATGTGGTGGGTCTCGGTCATCGAGGGCTCATACTGCTCCAGCTTGTCCATGATGCGGGCCAAACGACGCGAGATGCTGTTGAACACATGCACGCCGATGCTGAAATTGCTTGAAGCTATCAGTGCCGACCCGGCATTGAGCACAGCCTCCTCGACCTCGGCGCGGCGGTCGGCCCAGCCGGTCGAACCACACACCACGGGCACTCCGCGCTCGGCCGAGCGCACAATGTTGACCGGAGCGGTCGAGGGGGTGGTAAACTCGATGGCCGCATCGGCCGACGCAAAGGCGTCGGAGTCAAACTCGGCGGTGTTGTCGGCATCTATCACCGACACTATCTGATGGCCACGCTCGAGAGCTATACGCTCGATGGCATGACCCATCTTTCCATATCCTATGATTGCTATTTTCATGACTCTGCAAAAGTACACAAAAATCAGCAAAATTCATCACATCAAACGAATAATCGACATAAAAACATCCCATGCGATTGACAAATGTAAGAGGGTATTGAAAATAAATATCAGACACCATCCCATAAAAACTCTTGCTGCGAATGTCGCCCCCATACCCCACTCTACCACATTGTAGGTATAGCACAGGGGCAAAATGCTGTCAATATACCAACTTTTGAGGATTGCCGTAGAGATGGAGCCGACGTAATTTTGCAGCCGGATATTTGTTGTAAATCACGTCTCAAAAACCGCCTGTCTTCAGGCTTACAAATCAATCATCAATCATATTATCACACATGTATCACAAAACTCTCACCGCTCTCCTGATCGGAGCATTAGCCCAACAGGCTAACGCGTCCTCCAACCCTACCACGATACAATATACCGACTCGTTGGGCTATGACCTCAACCCAGTAGTAGTGACAGGTACAGGCATGCATCAGCGTCTCAAAAACACACCGGTGCCGGTCGAAGTCATAACAGCCCACGAGATTGAGGCTGCCGGAGTGAACGGTCTGCAGGAGGCTCTGACCATGATGGTGCCATCACTCTCATTCTCGCCCAATGCCATGGGCTCATATCTAAGGATGAACGGTCTGACCAACAGCCATGTGTTAGTGCTCGTAAACGGCAAGAAACTTGTAGGCGACATCAGCGGCAACATCGACCTGAGCCAGATTGACATACACAACATCAAACGTATCGAAGTACTCAACGGAGCAGCCTCGACCCTCTACGGCTCGGATGCCGTCGGTGGTGTAATCAACATCATACTCAACAATCCGACCGATGACTCTCAATTCAACTCCGACAGCCGATACACCAGCAAAAACCGATTTGACCAAAGTCTCAATCTGTCGCTCAACGCCGGCAAAGTCGGCTCGTTCACCGGCTACAATTACAGCCACTCCGACGGATGGCAGAATTCCAATCTCACCGATGACGGCGACGAACTCGTAGAGACCCTATCTCAGCTTTCGCTTGGTTATACGTCCAACAATCTCACCCAGCGGTTCACCTACGACCACGACGAACGCCTGTCGGTCTACGCTGAGGGAACATATTACAACAAGTGTCTCGACCGGCCTGTAGTGCGAGAGAACATAACCGGCGGTTCAAAATACAATAATTTCTACGAGAGCTACACGTGGGGAGCCGGAGCCTCCTACCGTCTCGGCGCGCTTGGCAGTCTTAAATTTGACTACTCGGGCCGCACCTACGGCCAGTATTACAAATATATGGTAGAGTCGGGCGACTATCTGCCGGGCGATTATCAGAAGACCAAGCGACAGAAATATCACGAAGCCGAGTTGCGCGGACTCTTCAACTTCACTGACAACAGCAACACCGTAATCGGAGCCGACTATCGTCACGAGACACTGATCCGCCCCGACTCCGATCTCGACAAAGGTCTCTATACCTACTCAATATATGCCCAGCATGAACATCGCCTCTGGGACCATTTCACAGGCATTGCCGGAGTACGTTATGACAACCACCAGTCGATAGGCGGCCGTGTGACTCCAAAAGTGGCTCTCATGTATAATATCGGCGACTTCAATGTGCGCGGTACATATGCGATGGGTTATCGCGCGCCAGGTATCGACGAGATGTATTACCATATGCTCAAACCTATGGGCAGCCGCTACACCATCACATTCGGTAACAGAGACCTGCGTCCCGAGACAAGCAACTATGCTTCGCTCAACCTTGAATATCGCACATCATGCTTCTCGGCAGCCGTGACCGGTTATGTCAACTTTGTAAAACACATGGTCACCTCGGCCTCAACCAAGTTTAACGACATGAATACGGAGCAGCAGGACGCACTACGTCAGGAGTTTCCCGAAATAGATGACATAAACACCTCGCGCCTTAGCATCAAGGAGTATTACAATTTTAACAAGGCCAACGTAAAAGGATTTGAAATCAATCTCAGCGCGACGCCGTGTCGCGGGCTACAACTGAGTGCCAACTACACCTACGCCCATGGCCGCGGTCTCAACGATGACGGCTCCTGGCAGCGACTCAACCGCAGTGTGGTACACTCAGGCACCTTCACCGCCAACTATTTCCACACATGGGGTTTCTATAAACTCAATGTCAACCTCAACAGCCGCATGCAGTCGCGCACCTACTATCCGGGCGATGCCGACGGCAATGCTCCCGGATACGGCCTGTGGAATCTGACCACACGTCACACATTCAGTTGTTTCCGCAACTATACCCTCACCCCCGGCATAGGTGTGGACAACATTTTCAACCGCCGCGACAACCGGCCGCTCAACAGCAATTTCGCGCTCTACTCGCCCGGTCGCTCAGTAGTAATCAGCCTCGCGCTTAACTTCAAATAAATCATGAAACGCAGTTTTATTTTCATAATGGCCCTCATAGCCCTCAGCCTTGGGGCTGCGGCCAAGAGTGCGATACTCGTCGCACATTATGGAAGTTCAGATGACTCTACCAGAGCCAAGACCATCAGCATTATTACCGAAGAGGTGCGACAGGCATTTCCCGACTATGAAGTCAGGGAGGCCTACATTTCCCCGGTCGTACGCCGCTCTCTTGCCCGACGCGGCATCAGCTCCGACTCTCCTGTCGACGCATTGCTGCGTCTGCGGGCTGAAGGTTATGATAGTGTATATGTGCAGAGCACGACTCTTATCGACGGCACAGAGATGGCAGAGGTGAGACGCAGCGTTGAGCAGACGGCTCCGTTCTTCCGTCTCGCCGTAACCGGCCGCCCACTCCTATACACACCCGATGACTGCCAGACTGTCACACGAATACTCCTTGACCAACCATGTGACAAAAACGAAGCTGTCGTATATGTGGGTCACGGTAATCTTCTGCCGGGCACAGCCACCTATTGCCAGCTCGACAATATGCTTGGTGTCGCCGCTGATGCTGACTGTACTTATCATGTAAGTACAATCGAAGGCTATCCGACAGTTCAATCGACACTTGCCCAACTCGCCAAAGACAAAAAAATCAAGAAAGTCAGGCTCATACCCTTGCTTCTCGTATGCGGTAACCATACCAAACGCGATATAGCCGGAGAATATGCCGATACTATGCGCAAGGCCGGATACTCTACCGAAGTAATAATGCAGGGACTGGGTGAAACTCCCGCCATCCGAGCTATCTACATCGACAGAATCAAAGAAATGATTGATAAATAAGAAATTGCGTCATTAAAAGCCACAAGTGAAAGCCGGAGTTCCTTCCTCATGGATATGGAACTCCGGCTTTCACTTGTGTTATTAAATGCCCTCTAATAATCGCTGAACAGGCGGGGCTTGATGCCGAGGCCGATGCGGATGGTGGAGTGAAACTCCTTGTAGGCGAGAAGACCCTCGCCATAGCCGTTATAATACTGGAGGAAGAGATACTGGTTGTCGCGCTTGAAAATGCGATAGTTGAGCTCGATGATGGTGTTATAGTTGAGCCGCCAGCCCTTGCGCTTGACCAGCGTCACGGCCGCGCCAAACCGCTCGTTGCGCGTGGTAAACGAGGTGCCTATCTGATAGATGCCGCAATAGTCGAGTATGTCCTTGTTCTCCATGCCGTCGATTATAGGTATCCAGAATTTGCCGTGCACCGTGATCTGCGGGTCGATCATGATGCTTCCGCCGAGCGAGACACGGTTCCACGAGCGCGAGGCGGTGCCGTCGCGGCCGTTTGACTCATGCTCGAGTATGAGATTGACCTTGCCGACAAAACGGTTGCGCACAAAGAGCGGTTTGGTCAGACCGATGCCCGGATTGAAATTCAGATCGGTCATGGGCATGGAGTTCTCGAGCACATTCCAGAAACACTTCTGGGAATAGAACAGAAACAGATAGGTGCCCAGCGGGAGCGTACTCTTGGTGAGACGCTGCGCGATGGAAATCTGAAACTTTATATTAGTGTTGGTCTTGGATATATGCTGTCCGACGGGACATCCGAAGATAAAATAATTGTCCTTGTAAAGACCGAAATAAGGCCCCGAGTCAAATGCCCGGCGTATGCTGTCGGAATTGACGGGGGCTTCAGGCTCGATGTTGACTATCTGAGCCGCAGCGCGCGGGGCCGACAGCACGGTCAACGATATCGTGAGCAGAAGCAGACGGGTGATGAGATTCATTGTTGTGAGTGATTGTGATGCAAAATTACGCAAAACCGCTAAATAAGTTGGCAGTAAGTGAAAAAATTGTCTACTTTTGCCAATAGTTTCAGATAATCCGCACAACCGCGATGAGAAAAATTTTCACCATACTGTTATTTATCGTGCTGCTGGCCGTAACGGCCTGTGGCGGCGAGGAGGGGTTTGTAATCAAATGCGAAATCGAGGGGCTCGACACACGAGGCCTCGAGATGGTATATATGACCCGCGGCGGAGTGTCGCGCGCCTCGTTTCACCCGGTCGACGGGAAGGTGGAACTTAAAGGCACATCCTCCCAGCCGACACTGGTGGAAGTGTTCGCGCTCGATGGCTCGCGCCTGTGGAGCTGCGTGGCCTCGGACGGCGACCGTCTGAAGGTCAAGATGAAGCTCGGCGACCCGTCGTCGCTTAAAGTGACGGGCCAGGACGCCTCGCGCGACTATGCCGCCTTTGTGGCCCAACACGACTCGATACTCGCCCACGGCTCGGACAGCGAGGTCAACCGCCTCATCACCGAGGCCGTCCGCTCCAACCCCGCGAGCATGGCTTCGACTCTGCTCATGGTGACACAGTTTCGCGCGGCGGGCCACGAACTGCTGGCCGACTCGCTGCTCAACGAGATAGCCCCCGAGGCGCGCCCCGCCCTGCTCGCATCGGCCTATGCCTCGACCGTGGGCGAACAGGTGACCACCTCGGCCCGTGGCGATGTCAAATCGTTTACGCTCCGCACCGGACTCGATTCGCTCGGCCACGACACCATAGTGAGATATGTACCGAGCATGCAGAGCTACTCGCTGCTGATGTTCAGCGACGCCGCCCGCCCCGACAGCATCACTGCCCGTCTGCGCTCGCTGCGGCGCGCCTTGTCGCAGCGCAGACTCAAGATTATTGAAATCTCGGTGGCCCCCGACTCGGCCATGTGGCATGCTTACTCCAAAGGCGACAGCATCAACTGGTATCAGGCCTGGGCCCCCGGCTCGACCTCGGGCCGGGAGATACGCCGTCTGGCCATACCACGCACCCCCTTCTACATCGTGGCCGACAGCTCCGGAGCGCAGCTCTACCGAGGCACATCGGCCTATGAGGCCGACAGGCTGATACGCTCGCGTATGCCTCAAAAAGCCCCCGCCGATACCATCAAGGCCACTACCGACTCAATAACACCCGAAACCACCCGATGACACTCCTCCCGAAAAAATTACTGCTCGCCTCATTGCCGCTGCTGGCTGCTGTCATGCCGGTCTATGCTATCGGAAACGGCGACAACGACAATGAAGTCATACGCTCCGTCGTGTATGAGCCCGGCGATTACGGCTCGCGGTTTTACCGTATTCCGGCCATCGTAACTCTCAACGACGGCTCACTTGTGAGCGTGGCCGACAAGCGCATCAACAACATCGCCGACCTGCCCAACGACATCGACGTGGTGTGTCGGCGCAGCACTGACGGCGGACGCTCCTGGAGCGAATATATCACCGTGGCCCGTCACGACTCCATCGGCGGTTACGGCGACCCGGCCCTTGTATGCGACCGCAACAGCGGCGACCTGATAGTCATCTCCACCCACGGCCAAGGCCTGTGGCTTCCGACCCCGGGAGAGATATGCGTGTCACGCAGCAGCGACGGCGGACTTACGTGGAAGCCCCCCGTGAGCATAAATGACCAGATACTCACCTGCGACCCCGAAGGCTCGCAACCCATAAAGTGCAACAGCGCGTTTGCCTCTTCGGGCCGGGCCGTACAGTTGAGCGACGGACGCATAATGTTTGTTCTGGTCACACGTCGCGAAGGGGTGGAGCAGTTCACCTGTTATGCCGTCTACAGCGATGACGGAGGCCACACATGGCATGTGTCGGCCACACCTACGACCACCGACGGCGACGAGTCAAAGATAGCCCAGACAGCCGACGGCACACTCATCACCAGCATCAGAGACCGAAGGCGCATGTGCAGACTATTTTCGCGCTCGACCGACAACGGTGTTACCTGGAGCTCCCCGCGACAGATAGTCACACTGCCCGACCCGGCCTGCAACGGCGACTTCATACGCTACACTCACGACGGCCACGACCTGCTGCTGCACTCGCTGCCTACAGGCGGCTCACGCCACAACGTCACCATATTTGTCAGCCGCGACAACGGAGCCACATGGACCCCGACCCGCCGGGTGGCCCGCGGTGCGTCGGCCTACTCGTCAATGACAGTGCTCCCCGACGGCTCCGTAGGCATATTGACCGAGGAGGCAGCCAACCCCGACGATCCGGCTGTCAACGACGGCTACCGCATATGTTACACAAGGATTCCCGCCTCGGAGATAGTAGGCCATCGTAAAGCCGCACACTGACGCCTCAGGATATACTAAACAAGGCTTTTTCACGTTGTTAAGATTATGATGAAAAAGCTCTATGCGGCCATTGCGGCCATCGTTATACTCCTCTCGTCCCAAAGCTGTATAGAGGACGGATATGCCACCTCGGCATCGTCGCAGCCGGTGTTTTCGGTCGACACCCTCGACATGGGCACCTACTTCACCGGACAGCCCACACCGACGGCACGGTTTGTGGTGCACAACCGCCACGACAAGATACTCAGCATCTCAAGCATCTCGCTCCGCGAAGGGCGCGAGGGCTCATTCCGCGTGAATGTCGACGGCTTTGCCGGATCACAGTTTTCCGACGTCGAGATACGCCCCAACGACTCCATCTATGTGTTTGTCGAGGCCACACTCCCCGTCAACTCATCGCCACAGCCCTCGGACGTGCGCGGCCATCTCGATTTTCTCACCAACGGTGTCAGCTCGACAGTCGTGCTCACCGCGCGGGGCCAGGACGTAATCAGGCGCGAGGCGGTCGAAATAACGGCCGACGAGACTTGGGACGCCACCTACCCTTACCAGATATTCGACTCGCTTGTCGTGGCTCCCGGAGCCACACTGCGCCTCGACCCGGGCGTGCGGCTGCACTTTCATGACGGAGCCTATATGACCGTGTACGGGTCGCTCATCTGTGACGGCACCCCTCAGCACAACGTGGAGCTGAGCGGCGACCGCACCGACAACGTGGTGGGCGACATATCGTTTGACCTCATGGCCTCGCAATGGAACGGTCTCCGCTTCGCGCCCGAGAGCCGCGGCAACATGCTGTCACACACCACAGTCCGCAACACTGTCAGCGGCGTCTCGCTCGACTCCCTGTCGGCCGCGACCATGGTCAACTGCCGCCTGCGCAACTCGGCCGGCTACGCGCTCTCCACCCGTCACGCCGAGGTCAGGCTATATGGATGCGAAGTGGCCGAGGCATCCTATGGCGCGATGCTGATGCACGGTGGCGATGTGCTGGCCAACCACTGCACCTTTGCCAATTATTACCTCTTCACCACGCCGCGCGGAGCCATCGTGCAGTTTGACCACTATGACCGCGATTCGGACGACGGCTCGGGCCTCGCCTATCTACGGGCTTCGATTACCAACAGCATAGTCTACGGCCTCGGCACCGACCTCTCCGTGGGCGACTTCACAGGCACGGACGTTACATTACGTTCATGCGTGCTCAAGAGCAAGGGCTCCGACGACGCCAACTTCATCAACTGCCTGTGGGACACCGACCCGCTCTATGCCACCGTGCGTAACGAATATTATTTCGACTACCGCCTGAAACACGACTCCCCTGCCCTGACCTACGCCGACTCGTCGCTCACCTCACCCGAGAGTGTCCTCGACCCCTACGGCACTCCGCGCCTCCCCGCCCCGCGTCCCGGAGCCTATCAGACACCCGCAGAGGAATAGATAATAAGAGGGTGTTTTAATTAGGAGATTAAAACGGAAATTTGTAATTTTGCCCTAAAATCAATTATTACGGCATATATTATGGCAACAACACTGGTTAATACCGAATTTAACTTCCCCGGCCAGACGGCGGTATATCATGGCAAAGTACGTGACGTCTATTCGATAGGCGACGACCTCCTGGTAATGGTCGCTACCGACCGCATCTCGGCCTTTGACGTAATCCTCCCCAAAGGCATCCCCTACAAGGGACAGGCTCTCAATCAGATAGCGGCATCCATGCTCGACGCTACCGCCGACCTCGTGCCCAACTGGAAAATAGCCGTGCCCGACCCCATGGTCACCGTAGGCTACCGCTGCGAGGGTCTGAAACTCGAGATGATTATCCGCGGCTATCTCGCCGGCAGCGCGTGGCGCGAATACAAGGCCGGCATGCGTGAGCTCTGCGGAGTGAAACTCCCCGAGGGAATGGTTGAAAACCAGCGTTTCCCCGAGCCCATCATCACCCCCACCACCAAGGCCGACGCCGGTCACGACGAGAACATCTCGCGCGAGGAAGCCATCGCACAGGGCATCGTCACCGCCGAGCAGTTTGACACCATGGCCGCCTACACACGCGCCCTCTTCAAGAAGGGTTCGGAGATGGCCGCCGAGAAGGGCCTCATACTCGTCGACACCAAGTATGAGTTTGGTCTGCGCGACGGCAAGGTGATACTCATCGACGAAATCCACACCCCCGACTCGTCACGCTACTTCTATGCCGAAGGCTATGAGGAGCGTCTGGCCAAAGGCGAGCCCCAGAAGCAGCTCTCCAAGGAGTTTGTACGCGAATGGCTCATGGCCAACGGATTCATGGGCAAGGAAGGCCAGCAGGTGCCCGAGATGACCGACGCTTTCTGCGAGGAGGTCTCGGAGCGTTACATCGAGCTCTACGAGCACATCACAGGCAAGAAATTCGAGAAAGCTCCCGAGCAGCACCTCGAGGACCGCATTGCCAAAAACGTGCTCGACTGTCTCAATCAACTCTAATCCAAATTGGACGTAGAACGCATCACCCCTTACGGCGACGGCTCGGGCGACAAGACCCGGCAAGTGCGCGAGATGTTTGACAGCATCGCCCCGGCTTATGATTTCATGAACCGGGCCATGACCATGGGCATCGACCGACTGTGGCGACACAAAGCCGTGAGACTGCTGCGTGACTGTCAGCACGACGATATTCTCGACATAGCCACCGGCACGGGCGACCTGGCCATCAAGCTGGCCCGCGAGCTCGACCCCATAGCCGTCACCGGCGTTGACCTGTCGGAAGGCATGATAGAAATCGGACGTGCCAAAGTGGCTAAAGAGGGCTTGCAGGAAGTGGTGACACTCGGCATCGGCGACTGTCTGCTGCTGCCGTTCACCGACGCCTCGTTTGACGTGGTGACATGTGCCTACGGCGTGCGCAACTTTGCCGACCTCCTGGCCGGCTATCGCGAGATGCACCGTGTGCTCCGTCCCGGAGGACGGGCCGTCATACTCGAGCTCTCCACACCGACATCGCCTATGGTCAGACCGCTATATAACTTCTACACCCGCCATGTCATCCCGACAGTCGGACGCCTGGTGTCGAAAGATGTGCGGGCCTACAGCTATCTGCCCGAGTCGATTGCAGCCGTGCCGCAAGGCGACGCCATGACAGCCATAATGCTCGAGGCCGGATTCTCTCAGGCTCGCGCGATACCACTCACCATGGGCGTATGCACCATCTATGAAGCAGTCTCTTAACCGCAAGGCTTGATAAAGACAATAACACACCCTGAAATATACAACATTAAAAATCATAAACAAAATGGATAAGCAACAGGAAATCAAGATAGAACTCACTCCCGAGGTAGCCAAAGGCATCTACTCCAACCTCGCAGTAATCACCCACGGCCCCAACGAATTTTTCGTTGACTTCATCACCATGGCCCCCAACATGCCCGGAGCCAAGGTGCAGAGCCGCATCATCATGAGCCCCGAGAACGCCAAAAACCTCCTCGGCGCACTCATGGACAACGTGAAGAAGTATGAGCAGACCTTCGGTCCCATCGTGCCCAAGCGTCCCGTAGGCGGCCAGAACGGCAACAACGGCGAGATACCCAACCCCTTTATCATGGGTGGCAAAGCCTGATAGAGTTTTAAAATAATAAACATTAAAATGGAAAATTGGGCTTCGCATCCACCGCGAGGCAAATTTTCCATTTTTCCAATTTTAAATCCAACCCCCGTGAGTCTGACTATTTACAACACCCTCACCCGCACCAAGCAGGAGTTCAAGCCTCTCCACGAGGGACGCGTGGGCATGTATGTGTGCGGCCCGACAGTGTATGGCGACGGCCACCTGGGCCACGCCCGTCCGGCCATCACGTTCGACATACTGTTTCGCTACCTGCGCCACCTCGGCTACAAGGTGCGCTATGTGCGCAACATCACCGACGTAGGCCACCTCGAGCACGATGCCGACGAGGGCGAAGACAAGATTGCCAAGAAAGCGCGCCTTGAGCAACTCGAACCGATGGAAGTGGTACAGCACTACCTCACCCGCTATCATAAAGCCATGGAGGCTCTCAACGTGCTGCCCCCCTCGATCGAGCCGCATGCCTCGGGCCATATCATCGAGCAGATAGAATATGTCAAGAAGATACTCGAGAGCGGATATGCCTACATATCTGACGGCTCGGTCTACTTCGATGTGCCCAAATACAACCGCGACCACCGTTACGGCAAGCTCTCGGGCCGAAATATCGACGAACTGCTCTCGACCACCCGCGCCCTTGACGGACAGGAGCAGAAACACAATCCCGCCGACTTCGCGCTGTGGAAAAAAGCATCGCCCGAACATATCATGCACTGGCCCTCGCCCTGGAGCGAAGGCTTCCCCGGCTGGCACCTCGAGTGCTCGGCCATGGGCGAGAAATATCTCGGCGAGAGCTTTGACATACACGGCGGCGGCATGGACCTCATGTTTCCCCATCATGAGTGCGAGATAGCCCAGTCAATGGCCCACAACGGCCACGAGACCGTACGCTACTGGATGCACAACAACATGATTACAATCAACGGCAAGAAGATGGGCAAGTCGCTGGGCAACTTCATCACGCTCGACGAGTTTTTCAACGGCTCACACCCGCTGCTCACCCAGCCCTACAGCCCGATGACCATACGCTTCTTCATACTCCAGGCCCACTATCGCGGCACGGTCGACTTCTCCAACGAAGCCCTCCAGGCCTCTGAAAAGGCTCTCGGACGTATGCTCGAAGGCTATCGCCGTCTCCAGGAACTCACTCCGTCACCCGCCTCGACCGTCGATGTCAAGGGCATACGCGAGCGTTGCTACGAAGCTCTCGACGACGACCTCAACACCCCGATAGTCATAGCCCACCTCTTTGACGCGCTGCGCATCGTCAACTCCGTAAAGGACGGCAAGGCCACAGCCACTCAGGCCGACATCGACGAGCTCAAGAGTGTGTTTGACACCTTCCTCATCGACATTCTCGGCATTCGTCCCGAGATTGCCGGAGGTGCCGACAACGCCGAGGCCATGAAACCGTTTGAAAAAGCCATGGAACTCATCCTCGAGATGCGCGCCAAGGCCAAAAACGCCAAGGACTGGGCCACCAGCGACCTCATACGCGACCGTCTCGCTCAGGCCGGCTTCACAATCAAAGACACCAAGGACGGTGCCGAGTGGTCGGTACATTGACAGCGACATAATCAGAGACAAAAATAAACACTTATGAGGTGCAAAAATGTCTGACATTTTTGCACCTCATAAGTGTTTTTATTGAGTGCGATGACGGGTCACATCCACGTCATCACATGTCATTGCTCCAAGCCGCATATCGTGCGGATACGCGCCGGGAGAAGGGCATTGTCGGTGAGTGGCATGAAAAGCTCCGAGCCGACGCCGACGGCATAGACGGGCACAAGTCCGCCCGAATGGCCGTTGGTGGTGAAGCCGAGTCCTGTCACACTGTCCTGAACCCTGTAGACCATCTCGGTAAAGGTATTGAACGAGTTGTAAAGCGTATGCTTGTCGGCCGGCAGTTCGCCTTTGAAACAACGCTCAAACTCCTGCTCGAGCGACGCGGTCTGCTCGTCGGTCACGGGCACTGCGTGCCAGAATCCCATCCTCTCTTCAAGAAACTCCTTCATGTCGGGCCAGTCATATATGCGGCGCGAGCGGCGCATGGCGCGGCAATAGTCGGCAAAACGGTCTTTGGAAATCCTCTGCCAGTCGATATAACGCAGATGCAGGTCATAGCCTACCGAATTGTTGCCCAGCCCCATGCCGCCGGTCTCATGGTCGGCAGTGACGAGAATAAGGGTCTCGTCGGGATGTGCGAGGTAGAAGTCATAGGCATGGCGCAGAGCCTGGTTGAAGTTAATCACCTCCTTGATGATGGTGCCGCCGTCGTTGGCATGGCCGCCATAGTCGATATTACCACCTTCAACCATCATGAAGAAGCGGTCGCGGCCGTTTCTTTTCAGGTGCTCGAGAGCCGCAAGCGTCATGTCGGGGAGATTCATGGCCCCTTTCACCGAGTCAATGGTAAAATTGATCTGGCTCTCGGTTATCTCTTCGGGATTGAGCAGCAGCACACGGCGCGACTTCTTGTCCTTGAGCTGGTCAAGCCCGCGGGCGATGTCGACACCGTTGGCACGGAATGTGTCTATGAGATCATTGGGATTACCATCCTTATCCTTGGTGCCGCGCAGTTTGGAGCCGGCAATGAAGTCATAGGCCTGGAGACCTATCTCGTAATACATGGAGCGCGACGGCACATGGGCGTAAAACGCTCCGGGAGTCGCATCGTCAGGCGGCACGGATGTTACGAGTGCCACTCCGTAGCCACGGTCAAAGAGCTCCTTGGCCACCGATGTTACGGCCGCTGAGTCGGGCGTCATGCCGAGCATGCCGTTGTTGGTCTTGTGGCCTGTGGCAAGTGCGGTGCCTGCCGCAGCCGAGTCGGTCACCGGCGAGGAGGCCGAGTGGGTGGTGGACTGTGAGGCTACCGGAAACTGCATCATGAGCAGAGGCTCGTCATTGCCGAGCACAGTGCGGTTATACACCTGTGCGGCCTGCACCTGACCCATACCCATGCCGTCGCCGATGAAATAGAATATATACCTGGGAACTTCGGCTCCACAGGCTGAGGCTACAGCCCAAAGACTAAGCAGAAACGTGATAATTCCGGTTTTCATTGTGTATATTTAAGGTTGTTTTTGATAGCGTCCGAGCGTCAGGTCTCACCGTTGAGGCGTAGTATCCTGTCGATGATGTCGCGGTTGTTGGACAGACGCGGCACCTTGCGTTGACCTCCGAGCTTACCTGTCGAGGCGAGCCAGTCGTCAAACACGCCGCGGCGGCCTCTGACCACCGTGAGAGGATCGAGAAATATGCCGTGGGCACGTTTGGCCTGATAGTCCGAATTTACATCCTGCAAAGCCCGGTCAAGAGCTTCGGCAAAAGCGTCAATCGAAGCCGGCTCACGCACAAACTCTATGAGCCATTCGTGACGTCCGCGACGATTGTCGGAGGCATAGACCGGCGCGGCCGTATAATTGGCCACTTCGCAGTCCATCTCGCGGCATACGCGCGTCATGGCGGCCTCGGCATTCTCCACCATCAGTTCCTCGCCAAAAGCGTTGATAAACGATTTGGTGCGGCCCGCAATGGTGATGCGCAGCGGGTCGACGCTCTCCACTCTCACGGTGTCGCCGGGAGTGTAACGCCACAACCCGTTGCACGATGTGATGACAAGCGAGTAGATCTCACCCTCTTCAACCTGCCATGCGGGTATCAGTTGGGGACGGTCGCTGTCGACCTGAGAGAGCGGTATGAACTCGTAGAACACTCCGCTGTCGAGAAGCAGGAGCATTGCGTGTGACTCAAGCGTATCCTGCACGGCAAAAAAACCTTCCGACGCATTGTAGCTCTCGAGATAGCGCATGCCCTGACGAGTGATCTGAGCATACTGCCCGCGATAAGGAAGCATGGAGATGCCACCGTGAAAAAACACTTCAAGATTGGGCCACACGTCATGTATGCAATCCACACCGGCCTTGGCCATAACCCCTTTGAGCACCGTGAGAAACCACGACGGCACCCCCGAGATGTTGGTGATATTCTCATGCAGCGAGGCCTCGATGAGAGCCGGCAGCTTGGTGGCCCAGTCGGGCATCAGTGCCACGCTCTTGGAGGGAACACGCACTCTCTCGGCCAATGGATTTATGCAGTCGATAAGTGTGGCCGACAGGTCACCGACACGCACCCCGGGAGGAAGCGACAGTTCATTGGCATAACTGCCGCCGAGGATGAAACTCTTGCCCGAAAACAGACGGCTGTCGGGATATAGACGCAGATATTGCGCCACCACCTGCGCCCCGCCGTCATAATGGTTGTGACGGAGCGAATCGTCGGTAATCGGTATGTATTTGCTTTTGCCGTCCGACGTGCCCGAGCTCTGGGCATAACGCTTCGTGACTCCGGGCCACAACACGTCGGCCTCGCCACCCACCATGCGCATCACAAGTTCTCTTATCTGAGGATATGTCTGCGGAGCGGGCACCGCGCGGCTGTAACCCTCATAGTCCTGCACACGGTCCAGTCCGCGCTCATGGCCCCATTTAGTGTGACAGCCGTGCGAAATCAGCCATGACAGTGTGGCGCGCTGCACTTCCTCGACCCTGCCGCGCCACGTGAGCGGCTGTCCGGCCTTGTGAATAAACCATGGTCGTACCAAAGGCGTATAATTCATGACTCAGAACGGGTGTTTTTAGTGGCTGCTGTATAAACTTCTTAATGCGGGCTTAAAGCTCGTCGGGATGCTTGCGGTAATACTCCTCAAGCAAAGGACCGATATTGAAATAATAGCCTCCGGCATCCTTGCCCGACGAATTTTTGACGGTCAGGTATTCATATGAGGGGTCGTAAAACACGTGGTCGCTCACACTGTAATCCATCATGTTGAGGAGCACATACTCATGCTGCGGCTCTATGACATACCATGCATTCTCCTCGTCAAGCCCGGTGCCGGTCGAGACGATAGCCATGAGCAGATAGTTGAGTTTGTATTGCCATATGTTGGCAAGATTGTTCTTGCCCTTGCCGCGCAGAGCGTTGATGAGCATCACCATTTCGCCAAGATTAAACGGATTGTCGGCCAGAGCCTGCTCGGCATACGCTATGACCGAGTCACACTCCTGACGTGTCAGCTCCTTGGAGCGGTTGAGTGTGGCGTCATAAGTGATGGTACGCTCGCTCGACCGATAGGGATTATAGTCCTCCTGAAACATATAGCCGAGATACAAGTGTCGAAACTTGTCAATCTTCATCAGCGTGTCGTTGCGCTGAAATTCCTTCATGAGACGGGGATAGTAATAGGGCGACGTGCGGTCGAGCGTGGCCTGACGTATTGCCGCGAGATCAGGCTTCTCGCGTTTGAGTTGCGGCAACACCTGGGCCTGCGAGCCCACACATGCCGCAATGGCTATGATTATGAGAGTGAATATTCGGGTCATATGGCAAAGTTAACAATTTTATTCATTACATCTCCCCGCCTCAATCACCCTTAACAAAGTTTAAGAGCCCGGGAGCACGACATTATAACAACCCCACCCAGACTTACGTTGCATCGATTGCATGCCGGTAATGGCATAATAATTGCACCCCGTGTATTTAGAATCCGCTTGTGAGGATGGGGATTGTGGTACCTGTGATGCTGAACGATATGACCGCGGGAAGACCTTTGGCACACAGATAGTTCCAGAATCTGTGAGTGGGATAGGCCAGTTGATGCCCCTTGGGTGTGCGTCCGTAGGCCACCCCTCCGAGTAGGGCCGCGAAAAAGGCCCCGACAATCATAGCCGCATGCGAGACGGTCAGTCCGATGAGCATACCCGCCAGAGAGGCGGTGAAGATGTATGGCACTCCGAGACGCGAAGCCGTCACTCCCTGTGGCAATATGAAGTTAAGAGCTATGACTATAAGCATAGCCACACCCCAGAACATATAGGTGGACGCCCCGAGATGAACACCCGGCATAAGCCCCGACGTACACAGCGCGAGAAAAGCCACCGCCGTGCCATAGGTGGACGAATAGAATGTGAGGGCAACCGCCAGCACAAGAAGAATGATGCAGACTACGAGTATAAACATGTCTTGAGAGGATTGCGGAATACTTTAGTGATACGAAAAAAACTCACCCGCGCCGGGTAAATATAACAACGGCGAAGGTGAGTTTGTGCATATGTATTGTCAAAAACTTTTGTTTCTCACATGCTGATTATTGCTGTCCCTGCTTGGCCTTGAACGCCAGCGCGTAGAGACGCATCTGCTTGAGCATGGCCAGCAGTCCGTTGGAACGGGTGGGCGAAAGGTGCTCGCTGAGGCCTATGTCGTCGATAAAGTGAAGGTCAGCGTTGATTATATCGTCGGGAGTCTGATTGTCAAGCACCTTCACAAGAAGCGATATGATGCCCTTGACGATGATAGCGTCGGAGTCGGCCGTATAGTGCACACGTCCCTCGGGAGTAAGCTCGGCATTGACCCACACGCGGCTCTGGCATCCCTCGATGAGATGGGCCGGATCGCGGTATTGCTCATCGATGGGTGGCAGACTGTTACCGAGATCTATAATCATGCCGTAGCGGTCCATCCAGTCATCGACCTCGGAAAACTCCGCTACAATATCGTCTTGTATTTCGTTGATAGTCATAATTGGCAATTTCTTTATTTTTTAACTCTACTTGGCAGGTCTCGGAGCAGTATTGACATTCTCCGAGGGACGCACTCTGGCAAGCAGATTGACCATCTCGCGGAGCTCTACCGAGCCATTCTTGACACCTTGACGCATCTTGCGCGAATTACCGCGTTCGTTGGGCGAACCGATTGCCTGCCATGCCATGTCGGCTATCTGAATAGCCTGAGCATTGGTGCAACGGCCCTTCACAGCAAAATAGTCGTTGTTGGCAAGGGCATTGAGGTCACCGTCAACGAGAGCCTGAGCGAGAGCCTTGCCCATAGGGCTGGTCAGCTTGGCAAGCACCCAGGCGGCATTGTTGTTGAGATATTCGACGTCGGCAGTCTCCTCGGGCGTCATTGGTGCCGGGGCAGGGGCTGCCTGGCCGGGGGTGCCATCCTCCGAAATCATCTCGGTCTCGGCTGCCGGAGTCACGTCATACTTGTCACCTTCGGGCAGAAGAAACACCACTGCAACGACAACAAGTATGGCCACCAGTCCGCCGGCAAGCCACATCAGAGCCTTGCGGCGATAGGGACGGGTGTGAGCCTCGTCGTCATCCTCCTCTTCGGCCGCATCATAACCCTGCGTCTCGGCCGGAGCCTCATGGCGACGCGGGTCGGTAGGCACAGTGGTGTCAATGCGCGGACGCGGGTCGGAAGCCTCGTCAGACACGTTGACAAACTTGGGTGCGTTTTTCTTCACCTCCGAGCCTCCGTTCTCCGAACGCGCGGTCTCGAAGTTGGGAGCCACAGGCGGATTGGTCAGACGCACATCCACATTGTAGACCTCCGAATGGTCGGAAGTCACCTGACGGTGGGCGCGGAATCCATGGAAATTGCCCGAATGGAGGCGGTTATACTCCGGAGTGTTTTTCTCGATTGAAATCTGCTGCTCAAACACACGGCCTTCGCCGAAATCGAGACGCAGCGTCACTCCCTGCTCCACCGGCTGAAGCTCGAGCACAAGCTCCTCGGTGGTAAGCATCTCGGCCGAGGGACGCTTGAGCTTAAGCGGGCGATAATTGTTTGACGCCACCTGTATCTCCACATCCTCGTCGGGAGCCAGGTCACGCTCGGTAAAGTCGATATACGGGTCGGCCGTACTCACGGAGTGACCGTTGACCGAAATAGTATAGCCGTTGAGGGGCACCCCCTTGGTCGAAGTCACCTTGACCGGAATGCGGCGTATGAAGCGTATGCCTGTCTGGGCGGCAGTGCGCACCTGTATGGTCGAACCCTCATATTTCGTATAGGCCGCAGGATTGCCCACCACGACAGTCTCGGTGTGGGTGTTGAAACCCTCCTTGCTATAGGTGAGCACCAGACGGTCGCCGTCATAGACCAGCGGAGCCGAAGCGGTCACCCCCTCGGGGCATACCACACCATATTGCTTGCGGATAGGCACCGTGATACGCGGCATCTTCACACCCGGGCGGAGCGATGTGGTGGCCGACACCACTATGATGCAGCGATAATCGGCATACTCGGGCTGGCCGGGAAATGAAAAGATAGCCTCAAGCTCCTGCACGGAGATATATGTGCGATAGGCGGCCTCGCCCTTAGGCTCGGTATTGCCCTCGGCCGGTGCAGTATATTTCCACGCCTCGAGCATGAGCGGCTCGCGTGGCACACCGGCCTCGAGAAGCGCGGCCTCCACTGCATCATCTGTAAGATTCTCATCCTCGATAAAAGCCTTCTTGAGTGCGGTAAACGTGTTGAGCACCTGACGGCCGGTGAGAGCACACCCGTTGGATATAAGCAGCGATATCATCATGAAACCCCGCTCGGCGGCCACAGTGTTGCGCGTGATGAGCGAAATATAATGTCCCGCCTCCGATTGCTGGAGCACATAACACTCCGATGCGTTGAGAAAACGCTTGACAGCCGCGCCGGGCTCGACCATCATGCTCCCCCAGCGGGGGTCGATGTCACTGTCGGCCGGAGAGTAGGAATAGAGAGTGCGAGTCGCACCCTGAACCTCGCCACGAATGGCTACGTGTATATAGTTAAAATCCATTTCTTGGTCTGTGAGATAATATACGGACAAAATTAGTGAAAATACTCCTCTTCCACAAACATTACTGTAGCAAACCCTCTACGAAAAACAAACGATAGCGCAACTATACATCATCATTTTTAATAGATGAAATTTTTAAATATTGTTTTTCCAGCCCGGGCGGCGCATTTTCCAGAGGGTGAAAAGGAGGCGCAGGGCAGAAAAGATGTCGGTGCGGTGGGGTGAGTTTTCGGCGATGCTTCGGGCTTCGATGAGTGCGAGCGAGAGTGCGCCGAGGGTGGTGAGATAAGGAAATGGAGGGAGGGCTGTAGCGGCTCCGTCAAGTCCGGCAAACGTGACGAGGGCAGCGATAATCATGCCGTCGACCACCGTGAGGCAAAAGAGGGCGAGATAATATGACGAGAGTTTGGCTACGGTGCGCCTCAGACCGCGCGAGGTGCAGGGACGGCCGTCACGTCGGGCCTTGCGGAGCCCGCTTACAAGGTCGGCGGATACGGCAAGAAATACGCCGAGATATTCGGCCACGAGAAGTGCGAGAAGCGATGAAAAGGTGTGGGATGACATGGTGCGGAAATGTTTTTTAGATTACTTGCTTAAAATCCCGGAGCGCGTAAATTATAATGCCCTTCGTGATTTCAGCTCGCAATGTTCTGTTGATTGGGATTGCTAAAACACTTCTGCAAAATTAACGGTACAGCCCACACAAAAGGTGCGATAATGACGCGTAGAGGGCCGTCCGCATCTCCACAAACTGACTAATCAGTTGGATGAAGCGAGGAGTATACTATCGATGCCTTGGCAGGGCCGATGAGGTCGGCTATTGCGTCGAGATCGGCTTCGCGCAGACGCTTTACGCTCTTGAAATGCGTCAGGAGCGAAGTACGGGTTTTCTCGCCGATGCCCTTGATGCCGTCAAGCTGCGATACAGCCTGAGTCTTGCTGCGGCGATTGCGGTGATGGGTGATGCCGAAGCGGTGGGCCTCGTCGCGCAACTGCTGCACGATGCGCAGACTCTCGCTGTTTTTGTCGATATAGAGAGGGATGCTGTCTCCGGGAAAATAGATTTCCTCGAGCCGTTTTGCAATACCGACCACGGCTATCACGCCGCGCAGTCCCATGTCGTCGAGAGCCTCTACAGCGGCCGACAACTGACCTTTGCCGCCGTCGACAACTATGAGCTGAGGCAGGGGTTCACCCTCGTTGACAAGACGCGTGTAACGGCGCGTGAGTACCTCCTTCATCGAGGCGAAATCATCGGGGCCTTCGACCGTCTTGATATTGAAATGCCGGTAATCTTTTTTGGACGGCTTGGCATCCTTGAACACCACACACGATGCGACAGGATTTGTGCCCTGGATATTGGAGTTGTCAAAACACTCTATGTGACGTGGAAGCTGCGAGAGGCGAAAATCCGACTGCATGCGCTGGAGTATACGGTCGGTACGGGCAGCCGGGTCGCGCTTCTCTATGGTCTTGATTTTATCCACCCGATGCTGGCGAGCATTCTTCTCCGACACCTCGAGCAGCTTGGCCTTGTCGCCGCGCTTGGGGATGATAAATCTCACTCCCTCCATCTCACAGTCGGGTTCCTGCGCCACGATGACCTCGTCATATTTCACGCCGAGGCTCTCGGCTATCTCGGCCATAGCATATCCCAACAGTTGCGGCACCGATTCGTCGAGTCTGCGACGATACTCGAGAGTGACCGACTTGACCACCGCGCCGCGTCGGATGTGCATGTAATTTATGTTGACTTCATCATCCTCGTCGTGCACACCGAAGACGTCAATATCCTCGATGGTCTGCGAGACTATGACACTCTTGGACTGGTAACGCTTTATGAGGTCATATTGCTCCTTGAGCTCCTGAGCTTCCTCAAAACGCAGCTCCATTGACAGCCTCTGCATCTCGCCGCATAGATAATCGAGAAGTTCTGAAATATCGCCGCGGAGTATGGCCCGCACCCTGTCGATGTCGGCTCCATACTGCTCGGGGCTGACCAGACCGGTGCAGCACCCCTTACACCGTTTGAGGTGATAGTCGAGACACAGCCTTCCCTTTCCGGCACGTATATAATCGGGCGTGATGAGGTGGCGGCACGAGCGCAACTGATAGAGCCGGCGCACCAGCTCGAGCGTCGCGCGGGCCGAGCCGGCGTCGGTGTAAGGTCCGTAATATTTCGACCCGTCCTTGATGCGCTGGCGGGTCATGAACACGCGCGGATAAGGCTCGTTGGTCACCACTATCCAGGGATAGGATTTGTCATCCTTGAGCAGCACATTGTAACGCGGCTGGTGCTCCTTGATCATGGAGGCCTCGAGGTTGAGTGCGTCCTGCTCGGTGGGCACCACTATGTATGACATATCAGTGATGGCGCGGACAAGGAGATTGGTGCGGAGCGAATCGTGAGTGCGGTTGAAATATGAGCTGACGCGCCGCTTCAGATTCTTGGCCTTGCCTACATATATGACAGTGCCCTCGGAGTCGTAATACATATACACTCCGGGGGTGGAGGGAAGGATGGATATCTTCTCCTCAAGAGCGGCTGACTTGCGGTGCTTGGGCATGCTTCAAGTTTAGAGGGTGGTTTAATTCAGAGAAGGGGCACGTCCCGTCATACCGACAAGGACACACCCCTTCTCCATGATTTTTTAGAGGTTTAATAAGTGATGAGCGATGACACCTCGGCCTCGGCGGGGAGGTTGGCGCGGCCATTGAGAGCCGACAGCTCAATGATGAAGTTGATGTAAATCTTTTTAGGGTTCATCTGCTTCACGAGCTCATAGGCAGCAGCCATTGTGCCGCCGGTCGCGAGCACGTCGTCGTGTATCACCACGATGTCATCGGGGGTGATTGCATCGCGGTGAATCTCGATAGTATCCTTGCCATACTCTTTGTCATACGATGCCTGTATGGTGTCGGCAGGCAGCTTGCCGGGCTTGCGCACGGGCACAAATCCTGCACCGAGCTCAAAGGCCAGCATTGACCCGCCTATAAAGCCGCGCGACTCGATACCCACTACTTTAGTAACGCCTTTGTCGCGGTAAAGTTGCGACAGGTCCCAGCCCACGATGTGCAGCCCGCGGGGGTCTTTGAACAGCGTGGTGATGTCTCTGAAGATTATTCCCTTCTGGGGAAAGTCTACTACGTCACGGATGTGTGATTTCAGGTATTCCATATCTTATGTTTTTTTGAATGTTATATTTCCTAATGATGCTTTCGCGTTAAAGTAAACAAAATCGCAGACAAAAAAGGTGCGATTGTTCCACGTGAAACAATTTTTCGCTATCTTCCTAAGAGCAACAGCAGTATGTTGACATCAGCCGGAGATATACCCGGGATACGCGAAGCCTGCGCCACGGTTTCGGGGTCAATCTTCTCGAGCTTCTGACGAGCCTCGGTCGACAGAGCCTTGACCGAAGCATAGTCAATCTTGCCGCGCAATTTGAGATTTTCAAGACGGTGGAGCTTCTCGGCATTGAGCTGCTCGCGCTTGATGTAGCCCTGATATTTCATTAGTATCTCGGCCGCCTCGACTATCTCCTCGCGACGGGTCTCTTCGATATTTTCATTGATATAACTGTCAAGCGCGGGCACCCCTTCTCGCAGAAGCGCGAGGTTAAGCCCCGGACGCAACACGAGGTCTTCGAGCTTCACGCCCTGCTTGAGCGGCTGCTCGCCTCGCTCCTCAAGCCACGGATTTACGAGGGCCGACTTGACCGAATAAGAGCGGCAGAAATCTATCAGCCCGTCGCGCTGCTCACGCTTGGAGAGCATGGCGGCATAACGCTCGTCGGTGGCAAGACCTATTGCATGGCCTCGCGGAGTGAGACGCATATCGGCGTCATCTTGCCGCAGGAGTATACGGTGTTCGGCTCTCGAGGTAAACATGCGATAAGGCTCGTCGACCCCTTTGGTCACCAGGTCATCGATAAGCACTCCGATATATGCCTCGTCGCGCGCAAGAGTAAAAGGCTCGGCTCCCTGCACACTCAAAGCGGCATTGGCTCCGGCCACAAGCCCCTGCCCCGCGGCTTCCTCATAACCGGTGGTGCCGTTGACCTGACCGGCAAAATAGAGCCCTTTGACGAGCTTCGTCTCAAGTGTGTGATGAAGCTGCGTGGGGTCAAAAAAGTCATATTCTATCGCGTAGCCCGGACGGAAAAGCATCACGTCACGCAGCGCGGGTATCGTCTCTAGAGCCTCGATCTGTATGTTGATCGGAAGCGATGACGAGAAGCCGTTGAGATAATATTCAGTGGTCGTCTCGCCCTCCGGCTCGAGAAAGAGCTGATGCTCGTTCTTGTCGGCAAAGGTCACTATTTTGGTCTCGATGCTGGGACAATAACGGGGACCGATACTTTGTATCTGGCCGTTGTAAAGCGGCGAGTCGGGCAGTCCGCGGCGCAATATTTCATGAGTCTGCGTGTTGGTATAGACTGTGTGACACGCGCGTTGCGGAAGCTCTCGCTCCACATCGGCAAGATAGGAAAACTTGTGAAAATCATTGTCGCCTTCCTGCAGGGTGGTCATTGACCAGTCTACGGAACGGCCGTCGATACGCACAGGTGTACCGGTCTTCATTCGGTCGGTCGTAAAACCTAATTCACACAACTGCTCCGTCAATCCATAGGCAGCAGGCTCGGCCACTCGGCCCCCCTCGATTTTGACCGGACCGGTGTGCATGAGTCCGTTGAGAAAGGTGCCAGCCGTGAGCACCACGGCACGCGCCGAAAACTCCACTCCGAGTGCGGTGACGATGCCGCATACGCGTCCGTCGTCCACCTTGACAGCCCTCACGGAGTCTTGCCACATATTGAGATTGGGAGTATTCTCGAGAGTCTCGCGCCACATCTGCGAGAATTTCATGCGGTCGCTTTGGGCACGCGGGCTCCACATGGCCGGTCCCTTCGAGCGGTTGAGCATGCGAAACTGTATGGCCGTGCGGTCGGTAATGACACCGGTCATGCCGCCGAGCGCGTCAATCTCGCGTACTATCTGCCCCTTGGCTATACCCCCTATGGCGGGATTACAGCTCATCTGGGCAATCTTGTTCATGTCCATAGTGACGAGCAGAGTCGACGCGCCCATGCGTGCGGCAGCGTGTGCAGCCTCGCATCCGGCATGACCGGCTCCGATCACTATCACATCAAATGAAAATTTCATATATAGCGAATTTCAGATATATTCCGAATGGAAAGAGACACTCCACAGGCTCCTCACTCCGCCGCATAAACTGTGTCGGAGAATCCCCCGGGGCGTGTGTCGTCACGCCGACACTACATCTGCTCCAGAAGAGCGAGAGCCTCGTTTTCGTGACGCTCCATAATCTCGCGCTCACCAGGGCCCTTGTCATTGATGCCGCAGAGGTGAAGCACCCCGTGGACAATCACGCGGCGCAGCTCGGTGGCATAGTCCGCCCCCACCGCCTCGGCATTGGTAGCCACGGTGTCGAGCGAGATAAACATATCGCCGCTGATGCGACGGCCGCGCGTGTAGTCAAAGGTTATAATGTCGGTATAATAATCGTGCTGTAAAAACTGACGGTTGACCTCGATGATTTTCTCATCATCACAAAAGATATAAGTCAACGGCCCGAGTATGCGGTCATGCCTCCGGGCCACTTCGTCAACCCAGCGTCCCAACTTCTCCGTGTCAATATCAGGCATCGGAGTCTGCGCGTCAGTGAGCCATTGTATATCGTTCATGAGAGCAAAGTTAGTGAAAATTTGGAGAGCTTGGCCGCTAAGGAGCCAACTTTTTTATTTCGCCAAAAATCCCGAACAAAAAATTTAGGCCCAACACGCTATATATTAACGCATTGAGCCGATTTTAACCCTCTGAGATTTTAATATTCACAGCCTCACGTGGGTGTGGAGGCAAAATCTCGGATGTATTTTGTTAAAATATGTAAAGACGGATTTTACTTACCTTTATATAAAACCGGATTTGTATCGGCGTCATTATACATCTTCATCTGCCGATACACCTTCATATATTTTATGCCGGCGGCGATGTCATCGAGCAGAGTGTCGATAGCAGTGGTAAGGTCGACCTGCTGCTGGAGGAGGATATTGAGCTTAGCCTCACACTTGGCTTTATGTTCGGCCGACGCATCCGGGCGGCCCACCTCGGCAGCCATATGATAAATCTTCAGCGCGAGTATCGACAGACGGTCGAGAGCCCAGGCTGGCGACTCAGTGTTGATAGTAGCCGAAGCGAGCGGCTTGACATCGGCATACTTCTCGCGGAAGTAAGTATCAATCTCCTCCACCATATCCGTACGGTCCTGATTGGAGCGGTCAATACGACGTTTGAGCGCGAGTGCGGCCACCGGGTCAATCTCCGGGTCACGGATTATATCCTCGAGATGCCACTGCACGGCATCAATCCAATTTTTGGCAAACAGTGTATGCTCTATAGTACCCTCGGCATAAGGATTCTCGACCACAGCGTCTACATGGTCGGTCTCGTGATACTTCTTTGTCGTAGCAAAGAAAATATCGTAATAGTTTTGGGCAAGTTTCATGCGAAAAACATTTAAGGTTAATGTCTATGTGCAAATTTGCGAAAAATAATCCCAAAAACCAAACGAAAAATTGATTACCTTTGTAAAAAACTTGGCTTTCAGCCAAAGGTTATAAGGTTATTAGTTGCCCTACGGGCAAAGGTTATGAGGTTATAAGGTTAAAGACATATAACTGTATTACTCTATAACCTTTGGCTGAAAGCCAAACAATAACCAACTCAATAACCTTTGCCCGTAGGGCAACTAATAACCTCATAACCTTATAACCTCATAACCTTTGGCCGAAGGCCAAACAATAACCAACTCAATACCTTTGCCCGTAGGGCAACTAATAACCTCATAACCTTATAACCTCATAACCTTT
>ERZ778512.535-NODE-535-length-31948-cov-6.112407_pt1 | contig 31948 bp, 24 predicted proteins | sample MGYA00510346_ERZ778512 | MGnify/ENA primary metagenome ERZ778512 (study PRJEB29527, sample SAMN07138962) | mouse gut metagenome | material: feces | host: mouse | place: China:Nanjing | collected 2016-01-25 ...
CAATTACAACCATGTGCATAGTTGTTTACGCCAACAATATTGAATATGTCACCTCTTTCAATAAATTGAATCATATCATATATTATTTCAATAATTTTCTATCATTGTCGCCACTTTCCAGTACGCTCATCTGATGAATGGCTATCTGGTTCAGCTTTACAAGTCGCTCGCTCTGCGTCATGCCCTGCTCAATGAAAACCGCATTGAGGTTTTCCATATTAGACAGGCAGATAAGTTCATTGATTGTAGCGTAGTCACGTATGTTCCCTTTGAGATCGGGATTGGTTTCGCGCCATTGCTTTGCCGTTACACCAAACATCGCTACATTCAGCACATCGGCTTCGTTGGCGTAAATCATACTCGCTTGTGCCGGAGTAACCTCCGCTGGGATAAGGTTCTGCTTTATCGCGTCGGTGTGTATGCGGTAGTTAATTTTTGACAACTCGCGCTTCGCCGACCAACCCAACAACCGCTGTTCCTCCGTCTTCAACCGTTGAAATTCCTTGATGATGTAGAGTTCAAACTCAACAGAAATCCAGCTTGCGAACTTCAATGCAATATCTTTATGCGCATACGTTCCACCATAACGTCCTGATTTAGCGATTATACCAACAGCATTTGTCGCTTCCAACCATTTCTTTGGCGAGAGCGTAAATGCGTTCAGCCCGGCCTGTCGTCTAAACCCCTCGAATTCGGTGGGTTTAAAATTCGGATTGTAAAGCTGTTCCCAAATCCCTAAATACTCTATTGTGTTGCGGTTACGCAACCAGTTTGCAATCACAGCGTTAGGCTCATCGCTTTTATGTCGTGCCAAATCGGTCAACGAAATATAATCATCACCGTTGACGGCGATAATTGTTATATTGGTATTTTGAACTGTAATCTTTGCCATTGTTTCTAATTATGGAGCATATGCCAATACACAAAGTTATATATTTTCACTGACATACAGCGTATTCCCTTGAAATTTCATGTCTCTTTGGCTTTCATATGGTTGGTTTTTAGAGATAAAAGTCCTTCCATGTCAATTCCACACGTATATTATCTTATCGAATAAAAATTTAAAAGTGATTTGCCTGCAATATCTCCTATTATTGAAAAATATATCCGCGAACTAACTGACGAGCCAAAAGACATCACCGATTAGGGTTATGATCTTTAGATGGCTTAAGGACACAGTTTTTTAATAAATTTTTATCCACACATGTTTTATAGTCTCGCTGAAAAGTCGTAACTTTGCACCGTCCTTAGGGAAAAGAGGAAAAATTTGGCTGCTTGCAACCTCTACAAAAATGCTAAAACTGCACTTTATTTTTTAGAGATAACATACATCTCGCGCTCCGTGGCCCGCTATGACCGGCCGGGAGACGGATGGGAAAAATGTTCGAAGCGGCCGCCCCCTCTGATTATACCCGGGGCACTGTTTCGAAATTTTTTTATACCGATATGAAAACATACCTTTTCACATCCGAGTCAGTCTCGGAGGGACACCCCGACAAGGTGGCCGACCAGATCAGCGACGCCGTGCTCGACGAATTTCTCGCGCGCGACCCCAAATCGAAAGTAGCCTGCGAGACCCTCGTAACCACCGGTCAGGTAGTGCTCGCCGGCGAGGTCAAGAGCAACGCCTATGTCGACCTCATGGACGTGACACGCCGGGTCATCAAGAGCATCGGCTATGACCGCAGCGAGCTGAAATTTGACGGCGAGGCCTGCGGAGTGTTCTCCGCCCTCCACGAGCAGAGTGCCGACATCAACCGCGGTGTCGAGCGCGAGGAGGCCGAGGCACAGGGTGCGGGCGACCAGGGCATGATGTTTGGCTACGCATGCGACGAGACCCCCGACTATATGCCTCTCACCCTTGACCTCTCCCACCGTCTGCTGCGCGAGCTGGCCGACATACGCCGCGAGGCCAAACACATGACCTGGGAGAAGCGCGGACGCATATTCACCTATCTGCGCCCCGACTCCAAGAGCCAGGTCACTGTAGAGTATGACGAAAACAACCGTCCTCTGCGCGTCGACACAATAGTAATCTCCACACAGCACGACGAGTTTATCCGTCCCGCCGACGATAGCCCCGAAGCTCAGGCCGAGGCCGACCTCGCCATGCAGCAGCGCATCACCAATGACGTGCGCAAGATACTCATCCCCCGCGTCAAGGCCCAGCTTCCTGCCGAGGTCGCAGCCCTCATCGGCGATGACGTGAAACTGCTCGTCAACCCGACCGGCAAATTCGTAATCGGCGGCCCGCACGGCGACACCGGTCTCACCGGCCGCAAAATCATCGTCGACACCTACGGAGGCCGTGGAGCCCACGGAGGCGGTGCCTTCTCAGGCAAAGACCCCAGCAAGGTTGACCGTTCGGCAGCATATGCTGCACGCCATATAGCCAAAAACCTCGTGGCAGCCGGAGTGGCCCGCGAAGTGCTCGTGCAGGTGGCCTATGCCATCGGATGTGCCGCACCCGTGAGCCTCTGCATCAACACCTACGGCACCGCCCGTGTCGACATGACCGACTCGGAGATAGCCGACATCGTAAAGGAGATGCCCTGCTTCGACATGACCCCCTACGCCATCGAGAAGCGTTTCAACCTGCGTCAGCCCATCTATCGCGAGACTGCAAGCTATGGCCACCTCGGCCGTCAGCCCCGCACCGTGACCAAGCATTTCCACTCGCGCTACGAGCCCGACTTTGAGAAAGAGGTCGAACTCTTCACATGGGAAAAACTTGACGCGGTCGACAGTGTAAAGAAAGCTTTCGGACTCTGATGCAGCTCTTCGACACACTCAGATCGCTGCTTGAGTCAGACCGGTCCATACGCCGGTTTGACCGCTCGCGTCCCGTCACCGACACCACTCTGCGCAGCCTTGTCGACCTCACGCGCTATTGCGCGTCGGGCCGCAATCTCCAGCCGCTGCGCTATCGCTTGGTGACCGACGAGGCCGAGTGCGACTCACTGTTTCAGGCTCTCGCGTGGGCCGGATATTACAAAGACTGGGACGGCCCGTCGCCCGACCAACGGCCGACGGCCTACCTAATACAATGTCTCGACACGGAGCTTACGTCCGACTGTCTCTGCGACGACGGTCTGCAACTCCAGGCCATAACGCTCGGAGCCGCTGCCCTCGGTATAGGCGCGTGCATCATCAAGTCGTTCAACCGACGGATAGTGACCGAGACATCACGTCTCCCCTCCCACCTCAATCCGCTCTATGTAGTGGCCCTCGGCTATCCGGCCGAGACCGCCCGCATCGTTCCCCTGCCGGCCGACGGCGACATACGCTACTTCCGCTCGCCCGAGTCGGAACAATGCGTGCCCAAACGTCCGCTCGACAGCCTGATAATCACCCCGGAACAATAATTCTCATCTCATAACAGCGATATATTTGCCGAAAAATATGACTATGGAAGAGTATAGAAACGCAGTCCCCGACTGGGCTATGGACATGAATTGTGCCGTCACAGTGTGTGACGCCGAGTGTAACATTCTTTATATGAACACACTCTCACGCAAAACCTTTGCCCGACACGGCGACCTCATCGGACACAACCTGCTCGACTATCACAACGAGCGGTCAATCGGCATCATACGCCGTCTCCTCGACACCGGCGGCCAGAACTGCTACACCATCGAGAAAGCCGGCATACGCAAAATGATATATCAGACCGCCTGGCGCAAACCCGACGGCACCGTCGGCGGACTTGTCGAAATCTCAATGCCTATCCCCGCCGACATGCCCCACTACGTGAGAGAATAGACCGGCGTCACACAAAGAGATACAAAAGGACATAAGTCTCAAAAGTAACAGAAGGTTTTTAATATCTGAGCACATTGCTTTACAGACAATTAACACCTTCTGTTACTTTTGAGACTTATATCCTTTTGTATCCCCCATAATTATATACACACAACGCGACATTATCGCACCTTTTGGCGCACTTCCGACAGTAACTTTGCGGTATAAATTTTAACACCGCATTTGTCATGAAAAAGTCAGCCAACCTCCGTCCCGTATCGCAGAAAGCCTATGCCCGATTTGTAGAGCGCATCAGCACAGTCATCACCGACAGCACCAAACGTAAAGCCATGCTTGCCGCCCTTGACAGCTATCTTGACGGCAACCGCGAGACATATGACCGCGACCTTACACCCGACTGCGCCATGACATTCGCGATGTTGCGTTTTGAGATAGACCTTGCCATATCCCGCTCCGCCAAAGCCCGCTCCCGCGCACAAAGAAAATCCACCACCCCCGAGCCCCGCAAGGCTGCCGGAGCCACACCCCTCACCACTGACAGCAAACATACTAAAACAACTGCCAAAGCCAAAGTAACACCCGGCACCCAATCCACGCCGGCCAAAGATGATAAAACCATCGAAGACACCCCTCAACTGCCACGTCGCATACGCCGTGCCGTCGACCGCAAAGCCCGCGCCAAAGCCCGCTGGCGCAAAATATGACCTCCCGCCCCAACAATACCATCCCCCCCGGCATATAAAAACGGCTTCGCGACAAGAAGCATCGCGAAGCCGGGATTAAGAAGTTGATTAAAAACAACTTCTAAAAGAATTTCAACGCCTTATTTACAGCAGATTGTAGGGCTGGTAAGGCTCGGAGGAAGGAGCTATGCCCCACTGCGGATTGTAACGCAGTATAGCATTGTCGATATTAATAGAGTTGAACACCGCCGAATTGACGGGCGCGCGATATTCCTTATCGCCAATCTTATGCACTATGACCTCCTTACACCACGGTTTGCCCGTGTCGTAGGCATAACGTTTAATGTCGACCGTGCGCACAAACGTTGATATATGCTGCTCGCGACGACGCTCGGTCAGAATCTCGTTGAGCAGGTCGTCCTGACTGAGCGACGCGCCGCCCGGCAGATCAGTGTCATCACCTGTGTAACGATATTTGCGCAGAGTGTTGAGACTGATGAGAGCATCAGCGAGATGCCCGGTGCGGGCTTCGGCCTCGGCCTTCTCAAGCAGAAGTATAGGATGGGTGATGCCTGTGGTGGTCGACATAAGGTCACTGCGCTTATAGATTATCTGAATGCCGTCGTCATGAGTCACATCACCCTGCTTGATGGAGTAGCCTGTATCGGCAAGCGAGAAAAGATCCCAACGCTTGTCGGTAGCGCGGTCAAAGATGGAGTTCCAGTCGTCTGACGGATAATAGCTTGCCAGAGAGCCGGAGGGAGGAGTGCGATAGAACAGGTTCTCGCGGTTCTCCACCAGTTCAAAATCAAGGTCAGGCCCACGCAGCTCCATGTATACGCGCGGGTCGACTCCCGGCTCGGGAGAAATGTCGGATACCTGCTCGTAATAGAAATCGTTGAAATTGTAGATAAGTTTGTCCACCGATCCCTTCGATGCGAGAGCCAGACGCCAGGCCTCCTGAGTGTCGGCAAGCATTGACTCCCAGTTGCGGGTATACATATGATACTCGGCGCGCAGAGCGTAGGCGGCGGCACGTGTCGCACGCGAGGCATTGGCCGAATACTCGGGAGCATAAGCACAGGCAAAGTCGAGGTCGGTTTTCACCTGATCAAACAATTGCTGAGTGGTGGCCAGAGGCCCGTTCTCCACAGTCGGGTCACCGCTTGTGCGCAGCGGTATACACGGAGTGTCGTTGGGGCCGGCCGGGTCATACATCGGACCATAGGTGAGCGCGCCGTAAAGATACACCCACGCACGGCCTGCCTTGGCCTGGGCCACCACACCCATCGAATAATCGTCGGTGACACCAAGACTCTCGATGCCGTCGATTACGTTATTGAAATACACTACCGCGCGATATATGCCGTATGACCAGAAAAACGGTGTGGTGGTCGGCTGCACGAGTTTGTCATAGTACACATAGGCCGCAAGCATCTCGAGATTGGGATGCGACGGTGTGTACTGATAGTGGGCATGATTGTATGACAGACACAAGTTGTCGCCGAGCATCGCATAGCAGCAGTTGCGGTTATTGTCCATCATGAAATAGTCGAGCGTATTAGTGTTGTTGAGAAGATTCTCAAACTGTGACACCTCGGTCGGTATCATCTTGCCCACAGGCTTGACGTCGAGATAGTCGTCACATGATGCCACCGTCGCTCCGAGAAGCACGAGAGGCAGCAGATATTTGGTTGATTTCATTATATTAGTCTTAATGAGGTTAGAAACTGAAACTTAGACCTACATAATACTCGGCCGAGCGCGGCAGCACCGAATAACCGAGGTTGGTAGGCGCGCCTGTGCCGCCCGTATAGTCCATCTCCATTGTCTCGGGGTCGATGTCGACACCCTTGCCGGTGATGCAAAACAGGTTACGGCCCTGGAGATAGATGCGGGCCTCGCTCATGCCTATGCGCGAGAGCAGCGCGCGGTCAAATGTGTAGGAGAGCGTGAGATCGCGCAGTTTGGCATAGCTCGCGTCGCCGATACATATGTCGGTATAGGGGAAGTAGAAGAGGTCCATATTCCACGACTTAAGTGTGGGATATATAGTGTGGGCCTCGTCGCCGGGTTTCTGCCAACGCTGTCCGACATAACGGCTGTTGATATTGGAGCCCTGGAAGACGTCTTTGCGATACTTGTGGCCGAGCTTGGCAACGAGCATGAAGGAGAGGTCCCAGTTTTTATATGACAGATTGTTGGTAAACGACATCTCGGTCTTGGGTACACTCGTGCCGAGATATATCACATCGTCGAGGTCACAGTTGGTAGCCAGCTTGACAGTGCCGTCGGGTGCGTAGATCTGACACTGACCCTGGTTGTCGAGACCGGCATAACGGAAACCGAATAGGCCGAACATCGGATAGCCGGCAGCATGTATCGGTGTGTTGTAAGCCCAGCTTGTCGGATATTGGCGGTTGACATTATATTCGCGCACCTTGTTTTTGTTAAGGCTCATGTTGAATATCATGTCCCAACTGAAATCGCGTGTACGTACAGGTGTGCCATGGAGCGAAATTTCGATGCCGCGGTTGTCGATGGCACCAAGGTTTTTGGTCATGCGGTTGGTGCCGGTCGTCGGGTCGGTCGAGTCGGGAGCGAGAATGTCGGTCGACTTCTTGTAATAATAATCAAGACTCACACCGAGACGGTTGTCAAACACATCAAAGTCCACACCGACATTGGTGGTCTTGGTCTTCTCCCAGCGCAGAGTGTTGTTGGGAAACGAGGCAATGCCGTTGGACACACCGCCGGTGGTCGGGTTGAAACTGCCGGCCGAGAGTATCAGATAGGGACCTTCGGAGAGCGAGATATTACCGTTCACACCATATGAGGCACGCAGATTGAGACGGTTGACCCAGGGGGCGTCAAAGAAATCCTCGTTGGCTATCTTCCATGTAGCACCCACCGACCAGAGCGGTTTATGGCGATATTTGGGGTCGGTGCCGAAAAAGTTGGTAAGGTCTTCACGGATGCTGCCGCTCACGAGATAACGGTTGTTGTATTCATATGACCCGTTGAAATACCACGACACGAAACGGTTGTCACGCAGAGTATAGGCTCCGTAGTTAGGCGACACACCTGCGCCTCCGCCCACCATGTCACTGTTGTAGGCTCCGCCCTTGAGGTCTTTGATATTGACGGGCGAGAACGAGCCGGCTGTCTGATTGTAGCCGTAGCGTGTCTCATACTGGTTGTTGTCAAACGATATGCGGCGCACCTCGTTACCGGCAAGCGCGCTCACGCGGTGCAGACCGAAACTCTTGGAGTAGGACAACTGTGTACGCAATGTCCAGTCCTCGCGCGAATAACGGGTCTCGTCGATGGCATCACCGTCGGGTATGTAATGGTTGGTGGGATTGGCGAGCGAAGTCGAACTGTTGTAGGCATTGCGCATCACATAGCTGTCGGCCCCGTAGATGGCCCGGTAAGTGGAGTTGGAACGGTTCCAGTTGCCGCCAACCTCGAGATTAAGGTTGTCGATGATATTCCAGCGTATGAATCCATTGATGCGCGCGCCAAAGTTGACAGTCTTGTTATATGAGTCATAGGCATCCTGTATAGGATTGTAATACAGGTCCTTGGTCCCGGCAATACCGGCATACATCTGTTCGGAAGCATACGACACCGGCGAAAGATTGGCGAGATTGCCGGCATCGTCATAGAGCCGCGAGTAGGGACGTATGTACTGATTATAGTTGGTGTACATCTGCCATCCGGTGTTGGGCGCATGGTCACGCGAATAAGAGATGCTTGTGCCGATACCCACGGTCAGAAATCTGAAAGGCTTCCATTCGTTGTTAAGGTCGATGATCACACGGTTGCTGTGAGTGTTGATAAACGAGCCTTTTGTGTTGGTATAATTCACAGCCAGATTGTAACGGTTGGTGGCTGTGCCTCCGCTTATGCCCACATTATGAGTCTGAGTCAGCTCGGTGCGGAACATATATTTCTTCATGTCGGCAAGAAAATCATTCTGACGCAGCGCGTTGATGCGGCTGTCAAACTCTGCTTCCGTAATCATTCCGGCCTTCTGAAAGGCTATCAGTTTGCTGACGTCGCTCATGGTGCCGCGACGCGCTATCGTGGTGCCGCCGGGATTCTGATTATACAGTTCCAGCTCGGCATCGATATAGTCGCTCGCATTAGCCATATGCAGATAGTCGAGGTCGGGCTTGGGGAGCACTTTGAGTGTGCCGCGATAGCTCAGACGCATCTTGCCCTCCTGTCCCTGCTTGGTCGACACAATAATTACACCGTTGGCCGAACGGGAACCGTAGATTGAAGCAGCCACAGCGTCCTTAAGCACGGTTATATTGGCGATGTTGTCGGGATTGAGTTCGCTAAGTTTAAGTTCGGTGGGATAACCGTCCACCACCACGAGCGGGTCGGTCTCGGCATTGAGCGTGGCACGGCCGCGTATGCTCATCGAGCCGTCTTTATTGACCACCACACCCGCCATCTGACCCTCAATGCGGTCAGCCAGACTTGTAGCGAGCTTGGTCTCGAGCTTCTTGGCCGACAGTGTGCCGAAAGCACCTGTAGCCCTCTCTTTGCTCAGAGTGGTATAGCCGGTCACGATAATCTCGTCCAGACGGGTCTCATCATCCACAAGACGTATCACCACAGGGCCGGTAATCCCGGATATGGCCATCTCGACCGGACGCATACCTATGTATGTGGCCTGTATCTTTTTGTCGGTCGCCGTAGCCGGCACCCTGAGTGTAAAATTACCGTCGACATCGGTAGCGGTGGCATCTTTGGTACCGACCACGCTCACCGTCGCGCCCGGCAGCGGCTCGTCATCGGTGGATATGACCCTACCCGTGATGACTACCGGCCCTTGCGCCAACAGCACCGGCAATGCCACGAGCACAGCCAGCACACTTGCAAAAATCCTTCTAATCATAAAAATACTGAATTAATAATGTGGTTTGTTGATTGTATTTTACAATTCTTCACGTAGCTTAAACATTCACGACATCACTCCATGAGTAATTGAAAAAGGTTAATATTTTCATCTCATGCTCATTTTTGATTGGTTTATCACTCTAATCACAGCCATTTTATTGATATTTCCACTTAAAAAGTTAAAGAATATCAACATCCGCAAATGTACGCAAAAAATTACCCCCCCAATATTTTAACCTTTATTAACATATCATACAAATATAAGGGGCAGCCCGGACGCTTCATGTATCCGGACTGCCCTAAACTTTCAACTCTAAACTTTAAACTCTCTATTCCTTCACTCCGTAGGCGAGGTCGCCGGCGTCGCCGAGACCGGGGACTATGTAGGAATGAGAATTGATTTCGGGGTCGATGGCTCCGACCCATACGGTTGTGTTCTCCTCGGGGAAAGTGGCACGGATGTAGTCGATGGCGTCCTGCGAGGCTATAACCGAGGCCACATGTATGTTGGCCGGAGTGCCTTTGGTGAGCAGGGCGCGATAGCTTAGTTCCATTGACGAACCTGTGGCGAGCATGGGGTCGACCAGTATCAGAGTCTTGCCGTCGAGACGTGGCGAGGCGATATATTCGATAAACACGTCAAAATTTTCCTTCTCGCGATATTTCCGATAGGCCGACACGAAAGCGTTTTGCGCACGGTCGAAATAATCGAGAAAACCCTGGTGAAACGGTATGCCGGCACGGAATATGGTGGCCAACACCACCTGCTCGTCGAGCACATCGCTCTGCATCGAGGCAAGCGGAGTGTTTATCTCGGCTTTGGAGTAGTGGAGCCGCTTGGAGATTTCATAGGCCATTATCTCGCCTATGCGGTGAAGGTTGCGGCGAAAACGCATCATATCGCCCTGCACGTTGACATCGCGCAGTTCGGTCATATATTGGCTCACGAGAGAGGGCCTGTCGGCAAAATTGATTATTTCCATAATACATTATTTAAGGTGTAACCGATAATATCTTATTAACAAGCTGTGTGAACTGGTAGTTTTTGAGGCCCCAGCGCGGATATATGAGCAGGTCGGGGGGCGACTGCGATACAAACCGCTCGACGGCTATGTCGGGGCGCAGACGCCTGACGAGCCGGGCACACAGGGCCGCATAGCTCTCGGGGGGTGAAGCGGTGTATGTCATAGACACCCTGCTCCACATCAAGGGCCATGCGGGTGCCGCGTATGAGTTGCAACTGGTGAAACTTCACCACGTCGACGGGCAGACGGTTGACCTCATCGACCGTCGCGAGTATCCTCTCCTCGTCCTCGCCGGGCAGACCGTTGATAAGGTGCAGACCCACCGGCAGACCGGCATCGTGAGTGCGCCTGACGGCATCGGCCGTGTCGGCCCAGGTGTGACAACGGTTGACACGCGCGAGGGTCTCGTCGCAGGCCGACTCGGCCCCATACTCCACCATGACCCACGGCAACCGGCTCAGACGGGCGAGCAGCCGGTCGGGCATGCAGTCGGGACGCGTGCCGATAATCACCCCGTCGACCCCGTCGACCCCACACGCTTCCTCATAGAGAGCCATGAGGCGGTCGATGTCGGAGCCGTGGGTGGAGGTGTAGGACTGAAAATAGGCCAGATAGCGCATGGATGGATACTTGCGGCCGAAAAACCGTTTGCCCTCCTCGAGCTGGGCGGTGACTCCCTTACGGTCGCGGCAATAGCCGGGACTGAAGGAGACATTATTGCAGTAGGTGCATCCGCCGCGCCCCACTGTGCCGTCGCGGTTGGGGCAGGTGAAGCCGGCGTCGACCGAGAGCTTCTGCATCTTGCCGTCAAAATGCACGGCAAGGAAATCAGAAAAATCCCTGTAATATTTCATCAGATCCTGGCTGCGCGGTTGAGTAGCAGAGCGTCGAGCAATACTATGGCGGCCATGGCCTCGACTATGGGCACGGCGCGGGGCACAACGCAGGGGTCATGACGGCCACGCCCTTTCCACACCACGGGGTTGCCCTCGGTGTCGATGGTCGGGACATCCTGAAGCAACGTGGCCACCGGCTTGAAGGCCACGCGGAAATATATGTCCTCGCCGTTGGATATGCCGCCCTGTATGCCGCCCGAATGATTGGTGAGAGTGCGGGGAGGCATGGCTCCGTCGCGTGCAAAGCGATCGATCGCCTCGCTGCCCCTCATGGCCACTCCGGCAAATCCCATGCCGTAGTCAAAACCCTTGGCGGCATTGATGCTGAGCATGGCCGAGGCCAGACGTGCGCCGAGGCGTCCGCCCACGGGGTCGCCGAGTCCGGCGGGCACACCCTTTATGACACATGTGACGATGCCGCCTATGGTGTCGCCCTCGCGCTTAACATCAAGAATGAGCCGCTCCATCTCGGCGGCTTTGGCGGGATGGGGACATCTCACTGGGTTGGACTCGGTGAGGCCGAGGTCGAGCGCGGTGTAGTCCTCTCCGACACATATGTCGCCCACCTGCGAGGTGTAGGCCTGGACGGTGATGCCGTAATGAGCCAACGCCTGGCGGGCAAAGGCTCCGGCCACGACACGGGTGGCAGTCTCACGCGCGCTCGAACGTCCGCCGCCGCGATGGTCGCGCAGACCATATTTGGCCGTGTAGGTATAATCGGCATGCGAGGGACGGAATGCTGTGCGCAACTGCTCGTAATCGCCGGAATGCTGGTTTTCGTTACGTATTATAAATCCTATGGGGCACCCTGTGGTGACACCTTCAAAAAGCCCCGACAACACCTCGACCGTGTCGCTCTCCTTGCGGGCCGTGGTCACTGCCGACTGGCCCGGACGGCGGCGGTCGAGCTCGCGCTGCACAGCACCGAGGTCAATCCTCACTCCGGCCGGCATGCCGTCGATCACGCCGCCGATGGCCTCACCGTGGCTTTCGCCAAAGCCGGTGAAGGTAAATATCTTACCAAATCCGTTCATTTCTCTACGGCTATGTCCGCCGCCGTGGCGTTGCAGAAAGTTATGAGTGTCTGAGGTGCAATCCTGATTTGCAGGCCGCGCACTCCGGCCGACACATAAATATCGGTGTAATCGAGCGCGGTGGAGTGAAAATAGGTCGGGAAAGGCTTCTTCATGCCGATGGGCGAACAGCCTCCGCGTATATAGCCGGTCACGCCGAGCAGATCCTTCATCGGTATCATCTCGGCTTTCTTGGCCCCGGCCACCTTGGCGGCTTTCTTGAGGTCAACCTCCATATTGCCCGGAATGACACACACGAAATAGCCGGTCTTGTCGCCGTGCAGCACAAGGGTCTTGAACACACAGTTGATGTCCTCGCCCAGCTCATCGGCCACGTGTTCGGCCGCAAGATTGTCGGGGTCGACCGTATAGGGTATCAGACCATAGTCTATGCCGGCCTTGTCGAGCAGACGGGCCGCATTGGTCTTGTTGATTTTATCCTTGGAATTATTCATAGCGCAAAAATACGCAAATTCATGAAATTTTTTGCTATTTTTGCGTCCATTATATATCACATTGTAATGAAAAAACAGACTCTTGCCATACACACGGCCTTTCAGAGCCCCGACGCCTACAGCGCGCTGAGCATGCCGGTCTATCACACTGCGGCCTACGAGTTTGACGATGCCGAAGTCATGGCCGACGCCTTCTGCGGCCGCATCGACGCTCCCGACTATTCGCGCGTGACAAACCCCACGGTAATCTATTTTGAAAACAAGGTCAAAGCCCTCACCGGAGCGGCCGACGTCATCGCCTTCACCTCGGGCATGGCAGCCATCAGCAACACACTCATGGCCATAGCCGGAGCCGGCAAAAACATCGTCACGTCACGCCACATGTTTGGCAACACCTATCTGCTCATCACCTCGACACTGAGCCGCTTCGGTGTGGGAGCACGCCTGTGTGACCTCACCCGTCCCGACGAAGTGGAGCACGCCATTGACGCCGACACCTGCTGCGTGTATCTCGAGATTGTCACCAACCCCCAGATGGAGGTGGCCGACCTTGGCGCGCTCTCAGCCATATGCCGCCGCCACAGTGTGCCGCTCATAGCCGACACCACGGCCATACCGTTCACTCAGTTTGACGCCCGCGCACTCGGCGTGGATATCGAGGTGGTGTCGAGCACCAAATACATCTCGGGCGGCGCGACATCGCTCGGCGGACTCGTCATCGACTACGGCACCTGTCAGGGTTTTGCCCAACGCATGCGTAAAGAGCTGCTCCTCAACCTCGGAGCCTATATGAGCCCCCATGTGGCCTACATGCAGACCATAGGTCTCGAGACTCTCGACGCCCGCTACCGCATACAGGCCTCCAACGCCCTCGAACTGGCCCGACGCCTACGGTCGGTCGACGCCATCATGAAGGTCAATTACATCGGTCTGCCCGACAATCCTTATCACGACCTGTCCGTGCGGCAGTTTGGCCCGACGGGCGGCGCGATGCTCACCATCGACCTTGCCGACAAGGCCGCATGCTATGACTTCATCAACCGTCTGAAACTCATACGCCGCGCCACCAACCTCTTTGACAACAAGACCCTCGCCATACACCCGGCCAGCACCATCTTCGGCCCGCTCACTCAGGAGCAGCGCGACAGCATGGACATACTTGACACCACCATACGTCTGTCAATAGGTCTCGAAGACCCCGACGACCTCTATGACGACATAGTGCAGGCACTAAAAGGGTGTTGCAAAACACCCGAAAGCAGATAATTTGTAAACTGTTGTAGCAAGGAAAGGCCCGTAGGGCCTGTGCGAACTTAGGCCATGGCAAGCACCCGCGCAAGCGGTGCGCAGCCATGGTACAGAACAATTATCCACAGCATGTGCCGCGTAGCGGTACAACAATACAAGCGTATCAAAACGTTAAGTCGCAGTGAATTACCATCATGACATTTTGTAGCACCGCTACGCGGCGCACCGTCTTATATCTGTCTTTATACCATGGCTGCGCACCGCTTGCGCGGATGCTTGCCATGGCCTAAGTTCGCACAGGCCCTACGGGCCTTTCCATGCCACAGATGATAAATTGTAAGTTCTGCAACACCCTCTTTCCTTGTCACAACTTATTAAATCATAAGTTGTGAATCCTCTAAACCCCAACATCTGACATGACATACGATTTCGACAAAATAATTGACCGCCGCGACACCGGAGCACTCAAAGTCGATGTGCTCGGCGAACGTTACGGCCGTCCCGATCTGCTCCCCCTATGGGTCGCCGACATGGACTTCGAGACCCCCTCGTTTATCACCGACGCCCTGCGCCGCCGCCTTGACCACTCGCTCTTCGGCTACACCGTCGAGCCTCCGGAATATTGGCCCGCAGTGATGCGCTGGCTCGCCGACCGTCACGGATGGCAGGTGGAGCGCGAATGGCTCACCTATATTCCAGGCATTGTCAAGGGCATCGGCATGGCCATCAACGTGTTTGTCAAAGAGGACGAGAAAGTCATCATCCAGCCGCCGGTCTACCATCCCTTCCGCCTTACCCCCGAAGGCAACCGCCGCCAGGTGGTGATGAATCCCCTGCGCGAGAACCCCGACGGCTCCTATTCCATGGACTTTGACCATCTCGCCCGTGTGGCCGACGAGAAATGCCGCATGCTCATCCTCTCCAATCCCCACAACCCCGCCGGCATCACCTGGAACCGCGACACCCTGAGCCGGCTTGCCGAATTTTGCCACAGCCGCGGCATCATAGTCATCTCCGACGAGATACATTCCGACATGGCTCTGTGGGACAACCGTCACATACCATTCGCATCCGTCTCGCCCGAGGCCGCCGCGTGCAGCATCACCTTTGGCGCACCCTCCAAGACCTTCAATATAGCCGGCATCGTCAGCTCCTATGCCATCGTGCCCGACGCAGGGCTGCGCGAACGGTTCTACGGCTGGCTTCAGGCCAACGAGCTCAACGAGCCCACCATCTTCTCGCCCATCGCCACCGTGGCGGCCTTCACCCAAGGCGACGAGTGGCGGCGCGCCATGCTCTCATATGTGCAGGACAATATCGACTATGTAATCGACTACTGTCGCGAGCATCTGCCCGCCATCCGTCCGCTGCGTCCCCAGGCCTCTTTCCTCGTATGGCTCGACTGCCGCTCTCTCGGTCTTGACCACGACGCACTCATCGACCTTTTTGTCAACAAGGCACGCCTGGCACTCAACGACGGCGAGATGTTCGGCCCCGGCGGCCAAGGCTTCATGCGCCTCAACGTAGGCTGTCCCCGCGCCATCCTCACCGAAGCCCTCACCCGCCTCACCACCGCCCTGACCGAAAAATAAGACAAGTATTTAAATAAAGACATGAGTACAGAAGTCGGATTTTCACCGACACCTGTACTTTTGACTTTTTAATATACAATAAAGGTGACAGACCACATTTTCGGATTTTTACAAAATTAAATACTTTAAATTTAAATGTTCAATAATACTTAATTTGTCATCTAAATAATCAATTGATATGAATATCGTTAAGCTAACATCGGTGGGATGTTTTATCTCTGTTGCCATAACATGCATGGCTTCATCTCAGATCCAAGTGAACCTAGATAATTCACAAATAGACTATATAGTGAAAGGTCAAGTTGACGGCTTGGATGGCAAGATGCTTTATATGTATGACTACGATAATAATAAAACAATAGACTCGACATTGGTGGCAAATGGTATCTTTCAATTTAAAGGAAGTTATGAGCGGCCGGCCTACGTCAGAATCGAAAATGGAAGAAATTATGCCAATTGCGTTCTTGACTCCTTGGTGGTTATCGATTTTGACACCCATCTTCCTTCCTCCGGTTCCAATCTAACCAATAAGTTTTTGGAATTATTTTCAGAGGAGCAAAAGATGGAAGATGAATTGGAAAAATTTGGCGATGAACTAAGAAGCCATGGTTTTGAACAACCGGAGTTAGGAGAAATCTACAGTCATTTATTTTATAAGCTTCGTCCTAAGCGTTTGCTGATTTATAAACAAGCGATTGCTGATAATCCAAATGGGATTGGGGAATATGGTGTAATGCATTTTGGTAGCTTTGTTGGTCTTACCCCTGAAGAATGGGAGGAGATGTACGAATCTATTCCTCTTTATCTTAAGGGCAAATCGCAAACAGAGCGTTTCAATAAAAGATTTACGGCATTACGGAATGCCATGCCGGGAAAACCATTCATTGATTTCGATGCAAAAACGGTAGACGGCAAAGATGTGAAACTTTCAGATTATGTTGGCAAGGGGAAATACGTTCTTCTTGATTTCTGGGCATCATGGTGTGGACCCTGTAAGAAAGAGGCAGAAGAGACGCTCCGTCCAATCTATGAGAAATACAAGGATGATGAGCGGTTCATGATCTTAGGTGTGGTTACATGGGATAATCATGATAGGACAATGGCAGCTATAGAAAAACTAAAATATCCATGGCCTCAGATTATAGATACAGGACAGACTCCAATGAAGCTATATGGATTTGATGGCATACCTATGATCATTCTTATTGGTCCCGACGGCACAATCTTAGAGCGAGAACTTCGAGGAAGCAGACTCATAAGCACAGTAGACGAAATACTTAAACCAGCAAAATAGTAAACAATATCTTTAATGAAGAAAACGCAAAGGTAATGATGTTTCCCTATCATCTTTCCACAATAATGACTCATTTCCCGGATGTAAGGGATAAAGTTCCAAAAGGAACAGTAAGAGATATCATGTATTCCTGTGATGAGGACGCTCCTGTGCCGGATAGATCTGTTTTTTTCAACAATAACTATTATGATCGGCTTTATTCGCATGTGGATTTTTTGAATTATTAAGCCTTTGCCTGTTAAATATTTGAAAAATAATTGTTAACTTTGCAAAATCCGTGTGGACTCGCCCGACGGTGAGGCATGAGACATTGACCGCGCCAAGGCCGCCTCCACACCCCCTTAAGCTGCAAAAACGAAGAAATTACAAAAGCTGAATTAAAAACATTTTATGAATCCAATCAAAAAAACCATCGCGCTGCCCGATGGCCGTACAATCACCCTTGAGACGGGTAAGCTGGCCAAGCAAGCCGATGGAGCGGTAGAACTCCGCATGGGTAACACCATGCTCCTCGCTACAGTATGCTCGGCCAAGGAGGCCGGCGAAGGTGTTGACTTTATGCCTCTTACTGTCGAGTATAAAGAAAAATTCTCGTCCAACGGACGTTTTCCCGGTGGTTTCACCAAGCGTGAAGGCCGTGCCGGTGACTACGAAATTCTTACCTCACGTCTTGTAGACCGCGCTCTGCGCCCCCTTTTCCCCGACAATTACCATGCTGACACCATCGTGCAGGTGACCATGTACTCGGCCGACGGTGTAGATATGCCCGACGCTCTGGCCGGACTCGCCGCATCGGCAGCCATGGCAGTGAGCGACATCCCCTTCAACGGCCCCATCTCGGAGGTGCGCGTTGCCCGCGTTGACGGCGAGTTTGTCATCAACCCCACTTTCGAGCAGTGCGACAAGGCCGACATGGAGCTTATGGTCGGTGCCACCTATGACAACATCATGATGGTGGAAGGCGAAATGAACGAAGTGAGCGAGGCCGATCTTCTCGAGGCACTGCGTGTGGCTCACGCTGCCATCAAGGAGCAGTGCAAGGCTCAGATGGAGCTTGCCGAGGAAGCCGGCGCGACCGTAAAGCGCGAATATTGCCACGAGGTCAATGACGAAGAGCTCCGCAAGGACGTGCGCGAGAAATGCTATGACAAGGCTTATGCAGTGGCCAAGGCCGGATGTGCCGACAAGCACTGGCGCATGGAGAGCTTTGACGCCATCTGCGACGAATATATCGACTCGCTCCCCGAAGAAGAGCGCGAAGAGAAGGCCGCACTGGTGAAGCGTTACTATCACGACGTCGAGAAAGAGGCCATGCGCCGCTGTGTGCTCGACGAGGGCATCCGTCTCGACGGCCGCAAGACCAACGAGATACGTCCCATCTGGTGTGAGACCGACTATCTGCCCGGACCTCACGGCTCGGCCGTCTTCACCCGCGGCGAGACCCAGTCGCTCGCCACTGTGACCCTCGGCACCAAGCTCGACGAGAAGATACTCGACGATGTGCTCAACCAGGGCCGCGAGCGTTTCCTCCTTCACTACAACTTCCCCCCCTTCTCGACCGGCGAGGCCCGCGCACCCCGCGGTGTAGGCCGTCGCGAGGTGGGTCACGGCAATCTTGCCCACCGCGCCCTCAAGCGCATGTTCCCCGATGATTTCCCCTACGTATGCCGCATCGTGAGCGACATCCTCGAGAGCAACGGCTCCTCGTCGATGGCCACCGTATGTGCCGGCACTCTCTCGCTGCTCGACGCAGGCGTGAAGATGAAGCGTCCGGTCAGCGGCATCGCCATGGGTCTCATCTCTGACGGCGAGAAGTATGCAGTGCTCTCCGACATCCTCGGTGACGAGGATCACCTCGGCGACATGGACTTCAAGGTGACCGGTACACGCAAGGGTATCACCGCCACCCAGATGGACATCAAGGTGGACGGTCTGAGCTATGAGATACTCGAGAAGGCTCTCAACCAGGCCAAGGAAGGACGTCTGCACATCCTTGACAAGATAGAGGAGACCATCCCCGCACCCCGCGAGGACTACAAGCCCCACGTGCCCCGCATCGTCACCATGCTCATACCCAAGGAACTTATCGGTGCTGTAATCGGCCCGGGCGGAAAGGTAATCCAGGGCATCCAGGAGGCCAGCGGCGCGACTGTAAGCATCGACGAAATCCCCGAAGGCGGATATATCGAGGTGGCCGCAGCCAACAAGCCCTCGATCGACAAGGCTCTCGAGATGATCAACGCTATCGTAGAGCTTCCCGAGGAGGGCAAGGTGTACAACGGCAAGGTGCGCTCGATACTCGAGTTTGGCGCGTTTGTCGAGTTTATGCCTAACCGCGACGGTCTGCTCCACATCTCTGAGATCTCATGGGAGCGTCTCGAAAACATGGAGGCTTCGGGCCTGAAGGAAGGTGACGAGGTAGAGGTCAAGCTCATCGAAATCGACAAGAAGACCGGCAAGTATCGCCTGTCGATGCGTGCGCTCCAGCCCAAGCCCGAAGGCTACGTAGAGCGCGAGCGCGCACCCCGTGGCGAGCGTCCCCGTCGTGAGGGCGGCGACCGCGGTGAGCGTCGTCCCCGCCGCGAAGGCGACCGTCCCCGTCGTGAAGGCGGTGACCGCCCCCGCCGCGAACCCCGCGACTAAGACAAGAGTCTGACATAATATAGAATGGGAAACGGTAAAAATTGGCCTGCAAAGGGGCCAATCACTCCGATTTCCCATTCTTTTTTTATAATTTTGCAACCAACTTCTCCGCAACACCCCCGGGGGCACATCGCGATTTATTGATTCCTGCCCCGGTAATCATCCGATTTTAATATAAACCTCACGTTGATACCCAAGAAGATACATTACTGCTGGTTTGGCGGCCGTCCGCTTCCTGCCGACACGCTCGCTTATATCGAGACATGGAAGAGACATTGCCCCGACTATGAGATAAAAGAGTGGAACGAGAGCAACTTTGACCTCGACCTTTATCCTTATGTCCGCGAGGCCTACGACGCGGGCAAATATGCCTTCGTGTCGGACGTGGCGCGGCTCTACGCACTCGCCACCGAGGGGGGCGTGTATCTCGACACGGATGTTGAGATAGTGCGTCCGCTCGACGCGTTTCTCCGACACACGGCCTTTACGGGATTTGAGGACACACGCCATGTCACCACCGGTATCATGGGTGCGAGAAAGGGTGCGCGCTATGCCCGCGAAAACCTCGAGGCCTATGCCTCGCGCCGGTTTGTGAAGTCTGACGGCTCGCATGACACCACTACCAATGTGGCCGTAATGACTGACTATATGCTTGAGCGCGGACTGCGCCCTGACAATACTCATCAGGATTTTCCCGAACTGGTGACAGTGTATCCCCGCGAATATTTCTGCCCCAAGGATTCGTATGCCTACTCGCGCAATCCGGGATGTATCACCGAGCGCACGCATGCCATACATTACTTTGCCGGCACGTGGCAGATACGCAACACTCCCGAATATATACGTCTGCGTCGCAAATATCGCATAATACCCTATTTCATACGCAAGAAGCTGATTCTCGCCAAGCTCGGCGAGTCACGCCACGGATTCTTCCCCACACTCCTGCGAATGACAGGACGATAATTGCATGGGGATACAAAAGGACAAAAGGAGATACAAAAGGACAAAAGTCTCAAAAGAAACAAAAGTTTTTTGTTTTTTATGGCTATATAATTTACAGCCTGTATAAATAAAAAACTTTTGTTTCTTTTGAGTCTTTTGTCCTTTTGTATCCCCTCCCCCGGGGGTTATTTCACGTCTTTGTGACGGATTCGCCACACGACGGCATTGTAGGGGGGTATCATTGTCGAGAATGGTTCGGTGGACGATATTGACTTGACGTCGGTGTCGCCGGTGAGGAGTTCGCGGGCATTCACGCGGCCTTCGGGGATGTTGAGCATCTCGAGGGCGTGAAGCGGTATGTTTATGGCGAGATCACACGAGTCGGCCGAAAAGTTGACGGCTATCAGGAGGGTCACGCCGTCATAGGAGCGCATGAACACATACTGACGGTGGGGGTTGAGCGTGGGATTCTGATAGTTGACATACATGAGGTCGAAGAAGCGGCCCTGCGAAATGGCTTTCTCCGTATTGCAGAGCTTCAGGATGCTCGCATATTTGGCTCTGAGCCAACGCTCGCGCGGCGTGAGGAGCGAACCGTCGGGGTTGCCGTCGTTATACCAGCGGCGCAACGTGGGGATGCTCCAGTAGTCAAAGATGGTGGTGCGGCCGTCATATCCGCTGAATCCCTCCGAGTCGGTGGCCTGCTCGCCCAGCTCCTGTCCGGCATAAATCATCATGGGGCCGGTCGAGAGCATTGAACTCACCACCAGCGAGGGTATCACCTTGGCGGGGTCGCCGGCATAGAATTTGGAGCCGAAACGCTGCTCGTCATGATTTTCGAGAAAGTTGAGCATATGGGGCTGTATGCCCTCGACTGTCTGCCAGCAGTTGGTGATGGTGGCCGCGGAGTAGTTGGCACACTGTATGCCGCGCAGGGTGTCGTAGAGATTCACCTTATCATAGAGGTAATCAAAACCGCCGGTGAAGATGAAGTCGCGATAGAGATGCACGTCATAAATCTCGGCGATAAACTTGACGTGGGGATAGCGGTCCTTGACATTGGGGATGGCCCACTGCCAGAACTCGAGCGGCACCATAAACACCATGTCACATCTGAAGGCGTCGATGCCCTTCGATGCCCAGAAGCGGAGTATGTGGAGCATCTTGAACCAGGTGTCGGGTATGGGGTCGTAATGACCGCTGCCGTTGAGCGGGTCGCGGCCATAGTTGAGCTTCACGGTCTCATACCAGTTGTTGACGCCCGGGAAGGCCGAGAAGCAGTCGTCGCCCGTAGCTTTGGCCGGAAATTCTATATAGGCCTTCTTGCCGGTGCCCAGGTCGATGGAGGGTGCGAAAAGCTGACGGGTGATGTAATAATAATTGTTGGAGGGAGAGAAAAACATGTTGGTGTCATCTTGCGCACCGAAATCCTCGATGCCGGCGGGAGCGGCGTCGGAATGATAGCAGCGGGCGGTGTGATTGGGCACAAAGTCGATGATTACCTCCATGCCGGCATCGTGGGTGCGGGCCACGAGAGCCTCAAACTCGGCCATACGGTTGTCGACGTCGACGGCAATATCGGGGTCCACGTCATAATAGTCCTTGATGGCGTAGGGCGAGCCGGCCTCACCCTTGACCACGTGGGGATTGTCGGGAGGCGTGATGCCCTTGTCACTATAATCGGTCTTGGTGGCGTGCTCTATGACGCCTGTATACCACACGGCAGTCACGCCGAGCTCCTTGATGCCGGCGAGCACGCGGTCGGTGATGTCGTTCATCTTGCCCGAGCCGTTCTGCGCGAGGGTGCCGTTGGGCACACAGTTGGGATTGGTATTAGTGAAAAGACGAGGAAACAACTGATAGATGATTGGCTTACGATCCATGATTATTTCAGGTAAGGAAATATAGAATATATAGTGTGTTTTTCAGGTCTTGCGCAAAGAGGCGGGTCTGACGAAGCCCGCATTGAGCAGAGCGAGCATCGTGGAGTCGTAGCCCGAGCGGAAGACCTTGTTGATTTCTTTGAGATTGAATACTTTATATGTGGCGATGTCGTTGATGCTTATTGCCAGATCGCACATCTCCATCTGAGCCTGAGCGTTGTTTTTGACCAGCGAGTCGTAGGTCAGTTGAGCGATGTCGAGTATCGACTTTGGTTTGCCTCGACGGGGCATTGGCGAGCAGTTTATGCCTATGAGATATTTGCATTTGTCACGCAGGGCCCAGGCGGGGAGATTGGCCACCACTCCGCCGTCGACATATGTCACGCCGTCAATCTTGACCGGCTTGAACACGATGGGTATGCTGCACGAGGCCGATACGCAGTCGACAATGCTGCCCTCGCTGAATGCCACGGCCTTGCTGTCGAGCAGGTCGGTGGCACATACTACCGTGGGGAGCGGAAGTTGGGAAATATCGTCGTAGGGTATCTGCTTGCGTAGAAATTTACGGAAGCCGTCCATGGAGAAAAAGCCGTCACGCGGCACGGCAAGCTCGGCAAAGTCGCCAAACTTGATGTCGGAAAACGCTTTGATAATCGCCTCGGGACTCATGCCCGCGGCATACATAACCGCCACGACCGAGCCCGCACTCACACCACCGATGATGTTGGGACGAATCCCCATCTCCTCAAGAGCCATCAACGCTCCGGCATGAGCAAAACCGCGCGCCCCGCCCCCGCTGAGGACGAGGCCCAGCTTATAGGGCTTGCGTGAAAATCTTAACATATCAAGCATAACACTACAAAATTACGCTTTTTCCGCTATATAAGCAAAAGAAAAACTTTTCAACAGGCACATGTGTATACATTGTGTATAAAAACATCGACCTTCCCGTCGATACTCTGCAAAAGCTCTCCATTATGGCAGGAGCTCAGAGCAGGAGCTGAAAGAGCATCCCGCCACAGGCACCGGGCAAGTGGAACAACTCAAGGGTAATCTATCGGGATTCCGGAGCAGAAAAATCACCAAGATACCCGAAATATATGTCTTGAGTTTAGCGACTCACGGTGTCGGACGGTTACTTATAACGCATAAGCAAGAACGAATCGAGAGGTTGCGAAAGTTGATTTATATGCGTACATTTGCAATATGAAATTCAGCGACATCCCCTCACATGAAAATGTCAAGCGTCAACTGCGCGACATGGTGGCCGACGGGCGTGTGCCCCACGCCCTGCTGCTTCACGGGCCGGCCGGGTCGGGTAAGTTTATGCTCGCACGTGCGTTTGCGCAATATCTTCATTGCGAACATCCTACGTCCGACGGTGAGCCGTGCGGCGCATGCCGTGCATGTCTGGCCCACGAGTCGATGAGCCACATCGACACGCTGTATGTCTATCCCGTGGTCAAGACCGAGAAACTGAAGGAGCCTGTGTCGGGCGACTATATCGACGATTTCCGCGACTTCATGTCGGCAAGTCCGTATATGGATTTTGACCGCTGGGCGGCAATGTTTGACAAGAAGAACGCCCAGCCTATAATCTATGTCTACGAGAGTGCACATCTGGAGCGTCGGCTCGCGGTGTCGGCCTCGGCCTCGCGCTACAAAATCGTGGTGATGTGGCTGCCCGAAAAGATGAACGAACAGGCGGCCAACAAGCTGCTCAAACTCATCGAGGAGCCTTATCCCGACACCATATTCATCCTCGTGAGCAATGACGCCTCGGCCATACTTCCGACCATACGTTCGCGCTGCCGTCCGATAGAGGTGACGCGGCTCGATGACGCCTCGGTGGCCGACTATCTGTGCTCACGCCTGTCGATGGACCGTCAGGATGCCATGGCCTCGGCACATATAGCCGCGGGCAATGTCAATGCGGCCCTGCGGTCGGTCGACGCCACGAGTGTGAGCCGGATGTTTTTCGATTACTTCGTGCGGCTCATGCGTCTGGCCTATCAGCGCGATGTCAAGGGTCTGCTCGAGTGGAGCAACGATGTCACGTCGCTCGGGCGCGAGCAGTCGGTGAAGTTTTACGACTATGCCCAGCGGCTCATACGCGAAAATTTTGTCTACAATCTGCACGTCCCCGAAATCTCTTATCTCAACCGCACGGAGGCTCAGTTCAGCGAACGTTTCGCCCGCTTTATCACCGAACGCAACGCCGAGGCGATAATACGTCACATGAATCAGGCTTCGGCCGACATAGCCGGCAACGCCAACGGCAAAATCGTCAACTTTGACTTTGCCATAAAAATGATCATACTCTTGGTCAATTAGCAATTAGTAATTAGTAATTAGTAATTAGCAATTAGTAATTAGCAATTAGTAATTAGCAATTAGCAATTAGCAATTAGTAATTAGTAGTTAGTAATTAATCGCTAATATTATACCAATCAACTATCAACTTTCAATTAACCATCAACTTTTAAGCTATCGATGAAAGATGAGAATGCTATCAGAGACAAAAGCAAGGCTTTTGCCATCAGATGCATACGGCTATACAAATATCTCACCGAAGAAAAAAGAGAATTTGTATTGTCAAAACAGCTTCTTAGAAGTGGTACGAGCATCGGTGCCAATGTAAGAGAGGCGATATTCGGCCAAAGCAGATCAGACTTCGCATCCAAATTAAGCATAGCCCAAAAAGAAGCCGGCGAGACAGAATATTGGCTTGAATTACTTGAAGCATCAGAATATATAAACGACAAACAATCTGAAAGCATGCTCTACGATTGCAGAGAAATAATAAAACTGCTGCAATCAATCACCAAAACCCTTTATAATAAATAAGCAAGGCAAGCAAAAATAAATAAGCAAGCAAAAAATTACTAATTGCTAATTACTAATTACTAATTGAAAAAAGATTACTAATTGAAAAAAAGATGGTTCCGTTTCTAAAGCAGGTAGCGCAGGTATATCTCGACAATGAGCGTGAGGCGATGATGGATTATTGCTTCGTATTTCCCAACAAACGAAGCGGCACATTCTTCCGCCACTATCTCCAGCTCCTGTCGAAAGGAAAACCGCTCGGCATGCCCGAGATAGCCACCATAGGCGACCTCACCGCCCGGCTCACATCGCTGGTCGAAGCCCCGAGGCTCGAGCAACTGTTTGTGCTCTATGACCGCTACCGCCTTATCGGGGGCGAAAGCATCGACTTTGACCGTTTTCTCTTCTGGGGCGAGATGATATTGGGCGACTTCAACGACGTGGACCTCTATCTCGTCGACCCCGACAAACTGTTTGTCAACCTCAAACGCTACCGCGAGGTGAGTGCCAACTATCTCACCGACGAGCAGCGCGAGATATTGCAACGCTACTGGGGCGAACAGTTTGCCTACCCGTCGCCCGACCATTTCTGGGCACATCTTCACTATGACACCCCCACCGAGCTGGAACAGAAGTTTCTGAAACTCTGGGAGGTGCTCGCCCGACTCTATCACGACTTTACCGACACACTGCGCCGCAACGGCATGGGCACACAGGGCATGATAGCGCGCGAGGCCGTGACACAGCTGCGCACATGCGCCACCTCCGACCTGACCCACCGCCGATATATCTTCGTGGGCTTCAACGTGCTCACGCTCTCCGAGCTGTCATTGTTTGAAAATCTCGATGTGCGCGGAGTGGCCGACTTCTACTGGGACAACGCCTCGCCCGCCATGCATGTCAAGGGCAACGCCGCCTCACGCTTCATCGACCGTAACATAAGCCGGTTTCTCTCGCGCTATGACCTCGCCGCGCTCTACCCCATGGCCGACGACCGGTTTCCCGAGATACATCTCATGGGCATCCCATCGTCGACAGGCCAGGCCAAGATGGCCGGCACACAACTGAGGGAATGGATCAAGGAGGGCATCACCTCCACCTCGGCCGAGTCGCTCGACACGGCGGTAGTGCTTCCCGACGACTCTATGCTCATCCCGATGATACACTCCGTGCCCGAGTCGATGGCACAGCTCAACGTGACTATGGGTCTGCCCATGCGCACCACCTCATTTGCCTCGCTCATAGGTCTGCTCGTGTCGATGCACCTGCGCGCCACCGAGATGCGCGGCGAGTGGTGTTACTTTTACGACGATGTGCGCAATGTCATAACCCATCCTCTGCTCACGGCCATCTATCCCGCCGAGTGCGAGGCTCTGACGCGCATGTTCATGACACGCCGCATCTATATGCTCCAGGCCTCCGAAGCCATAGAGGCGGCTCCGGGACTGTCGTTTATCTTTGCCCCGGTGAGCAATCCCGATTCGCTCGAAGAGGTGTATGGCTACTTTCACACACTCCTCGTGACCCTGCGCGACGCGCTGGCGGGCGACGAGGTGAGACGCGTGGAGACATTCTTCATCAACGCCTATCTCGACGCTCTCGACGAGCTGAGAGACGCGGCGTCGAAATGGTCGATAGAACTCTCCGACTCGACCTTCATACAGTTGCTCCAGAAGGCCATCTCAGGAGCCTCGGTGAGCTTCACGGGCGAGCCTCTGCGCGGACTCCAGATAATGGGCGTACTCGAGACCCGAGCACTCGACTTCAACAATCTCATAATCCTCTCGATGAACGAGCGTATATTTCCGCGCAAGCATTACACACGCTCATTCATCCCCGACTCACTGCGCCAGAGCTACGGCATGGCCACCACCGACTTTCAGGAATCAATCTACGCCTATTATTTCTACCGCCTGATAAGCCGAGCCGAACGTGTGACCATATATTACGACTCGCGCAACGGTCCGACCTATACGAGCGAGATGTCGCGCTACATCACGCAGTTGCTCTATCTGCATCCCGAGTGTCACATCACGCATACGCTCGGGTCATATGAAATCAATCCCTCCGAGACTCCGGTCATAAGCATCCCACGCACGCCCGAAATCAAGGAGAGACTGCTCACCTACTGCACGCCCGGAGGCAAACCGCTGTCGGCATCGTCGATCAACGACTATATCAACTGTCCGCTTCAGTTCTATCTCAAGAATCTCTGCGGCCTCAACACCGACGACGAGGCTCCCGACTATATGGACAGCGCGACCTATGGCTCGATAGTCCACACGGTGGCCCAGCGCGTGTATCTCGACCTGCGCGGCAACGCCCCGTCGGTCAAGATCACGGCCGAGATGCTCGACGACATCATCAACTCGCCCACGCTTCTCGACCGTCTCATCACGGCCACGGTCAACGAGCTGTTCAACCGCCGTCCCAAGGACGACCTGACATCGCTCACAGGCGAGGCCAAGGTGATGGGAAATATCATCAAATATTTCCTCACGCGCATGTTTGAGCTCGAGAAGAAGCATGCCCCCTTTGATTTCATCGATGCCGAACACCTCATCACCGGCACCATGCGTCTGGCCCCCGACCTGACCATCAACATCAAGCAATATCTCGACCGCGTAGACCGCGTATTTCCCCCTGATCACTACGGTGACCCCACCAAGGGCACAATACGCATTATCGACTACAAGACGGGAGTCGACAACATCGAGTTCAAAAGCCTCGACGATCTTTTCGAGCCCACGGCCCGCGATCGGCGCAAGGCTATATTGCAATTGATGTTCTACTCACGCGCCTATGCCGAAAAATTCCGCTACGAGGGTCCCGTGCAGCCCTTTATCTACCGCATGCGCACCATCTATTCCGACGGACTCAACCCGCTGAAATATTGCGGTAAACCGCTGAAGGATTATCACGAAATCATCGATGGCTACATGGAGCGGCTCGAGGCTCTGGTGCGCGAGATACTGCTCTCCGACAAACCGTTCACCCAGGCCGAGAAGGAGGAAAGCTGCACCTTCTGTCTGTTCAAAACCCTGTGTCGACGCCGATGAAAGTCTACGTGCATGTCCCCTTCTGCCACTCCAAGTGTGCCTACTGCGACTTCTATTCCACGCCGCGGCGCGAGCTGATGGCCGATTATGTGGAAGCCGCGGGCGAGGAATGGCGGCATATTGCCCCGACCGGCTGCATACCCGACACCATATATCTCGGCGGAGGCACCCCGTCGAGTCTGCCGCTGCCGCTGCTCGACAGACTCATAGCCCACATACGCGGTGAGAATCCCTCATCGCTGCGTGAATTTACCATCGAGGCCAATCCCGACGACGTGACACCCGAGTGGGCCGGCCATATCGCCCGACACACCGGCATAGACCGCGTGAGCATGGGCATACAGACATTTGATGACGCGACTCTCCGCTTCATCGGCCGCCGCCACTCGTCAGCACAAGCCGTGAGGGCCGTGGAGACACTTCGTGCCGCCGGTGTGGCCAACCTCTCGTGTGACCTCATCTACGGACTCCCCGGTCAGACTCTCGAGGCTTGGCAGGCCGACCTCGACCGCCTCATATCACTGCGCCCCGAGCATATATCGGCCTATCTGCTGAGCTATGAGCCGCGCACACGGCTCGGCGTGATGCTGTCGAAAGGCAAAGTCGAAGAAGCCGCCGACACTCTGGCCGAAGATATGTACTCCTACCTGTGCCGGGCCACACGCGACGCCGGATATGAGCATTATGAAATATCCAATTTCGCACTGCCGGGACGCAGGGCCATACACAACTCGTCTTATTGGGACGGAAGCGAATACATAGGCCTCGGACCCGGAGCCCACTCCATGGCCGGAGGCGTGAGATGGTACAATCCCTCCAATCTCAAGCTCTACATCGACCGTCACGGTCGCGACGTGAGAATAATCGAGGAGGAGGATGCCAAAAACCGATTTAATGACATGCTCATCACCTCGCTGCGCACGTCGCTCGGACTTGACCCCGAGAGGGTGCCGGAAGAGTTTGCCGACAGTTTTCAGGCCAATGCCACACGACTGTGTGACAGCGGACTGCTCACACTCTCCCCCTCGGGCCGGATGCTCATACCCGAAGACAAGTGGCTGACAAGCGACTCAATACTCCTGCAACTTATCGAAGTGTAACGAGATACTAAAAGCCTCTCTCAAACGTTATAAGTAAAACATAATAGATATACATGTCACTTTTCAACATATTTTCCAAAAAAGAACCCATACAGCTCCCTTTTGCCACCGACATACACTGCCACATATTGCCCGGAGTCGATGACGGCTCGCCCGACGTGGAGACCTCGGTGTCGCTCGTGGAGCGCATGCAGACATGGGGCATCAGACGCATCATAGCCAGCCCGCATGTCACCGAGGCTACTTTCGAAAACACTCCCGACATCCTTGACCCGGCTCTCGATGAACTCCAGACCGAGCTGGCTCGACGCGGCAACGACATACCGGTGTCACGCTCGTCGGAAAACCGCATCGACGACTTCTTCCGCGAGATGCTCGGCAAGGGGATGATAGTCCCGCTTCCCAACGATTATCTGCTGGTGGAGTGCTCGTTCATACAGGAGCCGTGGCAGATCGACCAGTTTCTCTATGACCTGAAGATTAAAGGCTTCCGCCCTATCATGGTCCATCCCGAACGATATTTTTATTATCACGGACGCGACAATCACCGCTATGAGCAGCTTCATGATGCGGGCACACTGTTTCAGATCAATGTGCTCTCGCTCGCCGGAGCCTACAGCAAGATTGAAAAGAAAGTGGCCGAAGAGCTTATAGAGCGCGGCTATGTCGATTTTCTCGGCACCGACCTCCACAACCACCGCCACGCCGACATCATCGACCGCTATCTCACCACCTCCGACGCACGCCGCCACGCCCGCGCCCTGCAAGGCCGCATACTCAACGACCGCGCGTTTTTGTAAGAACAAACACACCTGTCAGGGAGATACAAAAAGACAAAAGTCTCAAAAGAAACAGAAGTTTTTTTATTTTATACAGGCTATATGATTTACAGTAATGAAAATAAAAAAACTTCTGTTTCTTTTGAGACTTTTGTCCTTGTGTATCCCTCTGATTTTATTCGTGGTCGAGGCGGTAGGCTTCGTCGGGCTGCATGCCTGTACCGTCAAAGCAGTGGGTGCAGATGGATTCTTTGGGCAGACCGATACTGTCGACGAGGGTCTCTATCTTGCTGAATTGGAGGGTTGACAGTTCGAGGCGGCGGGCTATCTCGGCCACCATGCGCTTGTATTCGGGGGTGTCGGTCGTGGCATAAGCCTCGAGATTTTTGTCGGGGTCACCCTCGAAGTCTTTGATTATCTGGCGTGTGATGAGCTCCATGTCACTCTTGGAAGAGGTGAAGCCGATGAAGGGGCAGCCATAGACGAGCGGCGGACATGAGATGCGTGCATGCACTTCGCGCGCTCCGCATTCATAGAATGTGCGCACATTGTCGCGGAGCTGGGTGCCGCGCACGATGGAGTCGTCGCAAAACACTACGCTCTTGTCTTTGAGTATGGCAGGGTTGGGGATGAGTTTCATCTTGGCCACGAGCGAGCGGCGCGACTGGTTGCCCGGCGTGAAGCTGCGGGGCCAGGTGGGGGTGTATTTGAGTACGGCGCGCTGATAGGGGATGCCGCGGCCTTCGGCATAACCGAGAGCGTGGCCTACGCCCGAGTCGGGGATGCCACACACGCAGTCGGCCACCGTAGGGTCTTCGTGCCCCATCTGCCGGCCGGCTTCCTCGCGGACAGCCTCGACGTTGATGCCTTCGTAGTCACTGCCGGGAAATCCGTAGTAGACCCACAGGAATGAGCATATCTGACAGCGTGTGGCGGCTTTCTGAAGCACTTCGACGCCATCGGCCCTGAGGCGTACTATCTCGCCGGGCCCCACGTCGCGCAGACGTTTGTAGTCAAGGTTGGGGAAAGCCGAGGTCTCGCTGGCGGCGGCATAGGCTCCCTCTTTCTCGCCGAGCACTATCGGGGTGCGGCCCAGATAGTCGCGCGCGGCTATGATGCCGTCCTCGGTGAGTATGAGCATCGAGCATGAGCCCTTGACCTTGCGGAAGACGAGGTTGATGCCGTCGACAAATGTCTTGCCCATATTGATGAGCAGGGCCACTACTTCGGTCTGGTTGATATTGTTGGCCGACAGCTCGCTCAGATGCATCTTCTGCTCGAGCAATTCGGCGGCAATCTCGCGCAGATTGTTGATTTTGGCCACGGTCACCACGGCATATCTGCCCAGGTGAGAGTTGACAATGATGGGCTGAGGGTCGGTGTCACTGATTACTCCGAGGCCCTGGTTGCCGACAAAACGGTCGAGCTCGTCCTCAAATTTTGAGCGGAAATAATCGCGTTCGAGACTGTGGATGGTGCGGTTGAATCCCTTCTCGGGGTCGAAGGTCACCATACCGGCACGTTTTGTACCGAGATGAGAATGATAGTCAGTGCCGTAAAACAGGTCGTTGACACATGGCTGGCGTGAAATCGCGCCGAAGAAGCCTCCCATAAGTGCTGTTTAATGATTGGATGTTACAAATGTTTCGCGGGTGCAAAGTTAAGAAAAAAAGCACATGTGTCAAAACACAAAAATAATGTCATGCTGAATTTCCTCGCCCCCCTACTCTCAACTGGCAAGTGCAAAATTAGCGATTTGACGGAAGAAAACATT
>ERZ778512.536-NODE-536-length-31919-cov-6.610250_pt1 | contig 31919 bp, 29 predicted proteins | sample MGYA00510346_ERZ778512 | MGnify/ENA primary metagenome ERZ778512 (study PRJEB29527, sample SAMN07138962) | mouse gut metagenome | material: feces | host: mouse | place: China:Nanjing | collected 2016-01-25 ...
ATCAGGAAAATAGGCAAGCGAAACATAAGGTTATTTAGCGCGGATTATACTAGTTGCTAAATGTTAGGAACTGTAAATAAATAACTTGTTAATTTGGCACGGTATAAATGTTCAGCTGCAAACGGGCTATGTCAAGATTATCTGATGCTGCAGATGGACATTTAGATAAGTCAAATGGGTGAGTAATTTATTGACAGTTCCTTAATATAATGAAAAAGGAACAACGGAGAAATGACAGAATCACAGATTTTTAATTTAGGGATAATTTTGGCGGTAGTGGGCACTTTAATACTTTTGGCTGTGGCATGGGTGGTGCTTTGCAAGCAATTTCGGCACAGCAGCAGGGTGCGGCGTCTGGATACAATGGGGGGATTGGATTTTGAGCATTACTGTGCCGATTTGCTTGCGGCAAATGGTTTTGTGGAGGTCGAGGTAACGCAGGCCAGCGGCGATTACGGTGTGGATATCCTTGCAGAAAAAGACGGAGTGACCTACGCAATTCAATGTAAGCGGTACAACAATCCTGTCGGTGTGAAAGCGGTGCAGGAAGCATATGCGGGGCGTGATTTTTATGATAGAATGGTTGGCTGCGTTTTGACGAACCAATATTTTACCAAACCGGCGGCAGAAGCAGCGAGAAAGCTGAAAATCCTGCTTTGGGACAGGGATTTTTTGCAGAGTTTGGAGGAGTAATAGAGTAGGAAGATGGACGGAGAAGAATTGTTATTTCGGAAACGGTTAGAGGAGCTTGCAAACAGATCCTATGCGAATCAGCAGTATTTGTTTACAGGCTTTTTGTCAGCGGCGGAGTTGGATATTTATTATCAAATGGAACATGAACTGTCGTATGCTTCTGCGGTGTTATTTGGTGGTACGAATGACTGTGAGCGGTTGATGCTGCGTTTTGGGAGCGAGGCATTATGCGGGTATGAGGAATTATTTCCGATTGCCTGTGTTGCAATTGTGCCGCTTTTGGAGAAATTCGGGGAGGTACTTTCGCACAGAGATTATCTTGGCGCATTGATGAATCTGGGAATTGAGCGCAGTACATTGGGAGATATTATAATAGAAGGAAAGCATGCTTTTTTATTTTGTACAGAACAAATGGCGCCATATATTTTGGAAAATCTTGACAAGATAAAACATACAAATGTTCAGTGCAGTTTGGCAAAGGAAATTCCTAAAAGTACAGTGGTGCAGGTAGAGCGCAAAATAGTTCAGGTGGGCGCAATGCGGGCGGACAGTATTATTGCAAAGGTGTATCATCTTTCCCGCAGCGAAAGCTTAAACCTTTTTCGGGCTAAGAAAGTATTTGTAAATGGGCGCCAGACGGAAAACAACAGCGGCAGTCTAAAACCGGAGGATAAAGTTACTGTGCGGGGTTATGGAAGATTTTGTTGTGTAAATATTGTCGGCGAAAGCAAGAAGGGAAAACTGAATGTGGAGGTGGATGTGTACTAACAAGATAAGGAAAGACGTGATAAGCGGAAGGCGGAATGTGGAGAATGACGTGTACAAAAAGCTGATGAAAGCTGTTATAAGCTGTGCTAAGTGAAATGTGGAGAATGATATGCACAAACAAACTGATGAAAGATGCTAAAAGCTGTGATAAGTGAAAGGCGGAATGTGGAGAGCAACGTATAAGAAGTATTTGGAAAGGTTGGAGAGAGTCCGCTGGCGGCGGATTGAGGTAGTATTATGGAAAAAAAGGCAGTATATAGTATGACAGAAGGAAGCCCGACGAGGCTTCTGTTAAAATTTACACTTCCTATGTTAATTGGAAATTTGTTTCAGCAGCTTTATAATATGGTAGATTCTATTGTGGTTGGGCGGTTTGTGGGAGCCAATGCACTGGCGTCAGTGGGTGCGACAGGATCGCTCAATTTTTTATTTTTTGCGATGAGTTTTGGAATTGCGGCAGGTGTCGGCGTGGTGGTATCACAGTATTTTGGCGCGGGCAAAATGGATATGGTGGAAAAAAGTATTATCAATGGTATGTATCTGCTTGCAGTGGTATCTGCTGTTATGGGGTTGATTGGGATTATTTCGGCTAGGTGGATTTTGGTGGTGCTGGATACGCCGGAGATTATTTTGGATGACGCGGTTGTGTATATGCGCGTATCGTGTGCGGGCATTCTTGCGATTGCGGCATATAACGGCGTGGCGTCGGTGCTGCGGGCGCTGGGAGATTCCAAGACGCCGCTTTATTTTATGGTGGTGGCGTGCTTTATTAATATTGGACTGGATTTGCTTTTTGTAATTACATTCCAGTGGTCGGTGTTCGGGGTGGCATTTGCAACTGTAATTGCACAATTGGTCGCGGCAGCAGGCGCATTTTGTTATGCGCTGTACAAAATTCCATATTTTCGGATTCAAAAGGAACATCGAAGGGTGCGGACAGATATTATTTCACGCTGTTTTACGCTGGGGCTTCCGATTGCGCTGCAAAATTCGCTGATTGCGTTTTCGTGTATCTTTTTGCAGAAAGTAGTTAATGGATTTGGCGAAAATGTTGTTGCGGCGAATACGGCGCTTGGCAGGATTGAGCAGTTAGTGCAGCAGCCCTACAGTTCACTGGGAGCAGCGATTACTACTTATACCGGACAGAATATCGGTGCGGGGAAAATTGACAGAGTGAAACAGGGGTATCGCGTAGGATTTTGGTGCGCTGTGATTTTTAGTTTGCTGATGTTGATTCCGGCGCAGTTTTTTGGAGATGAGGTAATCCATATTTTTGTAGAAGATCCAGAAGTAATTGCAATTGGGGCGAAAGGACTTTCGATTACGAGCTTCTTTTACTTTTTCCTAGGGATGATATATGTTGCGAGAAGCGTTTTAAATGGTGCGGGTGACGCGTTGTATGCAATGATTAATGGATTAATGGAAGTGATTGGCCGCGTGGGCTTTGCTGTTCCGCTTACCAAACTGCCATTTATAGGAATGTGGGGTATCTTCTTTACAACAGGTTTGACATGGGCTTTAACAGGTATTGTCAGTATGCATCGTTACTATAAAGGAAAATGGCAGTTTAAGGGTATAGATTAGGGCTTGAAAGGATAGTTATAATGTGAAGCAGTGAACCTTGTAATAATAAAAACTAAAATGTTTTAAAAATGAGTAAACAAAAACTTGCATATCGTTCCACTTATTGTTATAATGACGATAGAAGACAAGCAGGCTGTAAAAATTATCAACAATTTAACAAATGGATTCTATCGCAGGAGGTTGCAAAGTTATGGGAAGTGACGTAAACGCAATGAAAACTGCCATTGATAATGGCAAAACAGCACTAGGGATTGAGTTTGGCTCTACCAGAATTAAGGCGGTATTGGTGAATGCACAGCATGAGGTAATAGCTAGTGGAACATATGATTGGGAGAATCAGCTCGTCAATAATATCTGGACATACAGCTTGGAGGCGATATGGAAAGGGCTTCAAGACTGCTATCAGGAGTTGGCAAAAAGTGTGAAAGCACAGTATGAAACCGAACTTAAGACGATTGGTTCTATTGGGTTTAGTGCTATGATGCATGGTTATATGGCATTTGGCAAAAAGGATGAATTGTTAGTGCCGTTTCGGACATGGCGCAATACGATTACGCAGGAGGCAAGCGAGAAACTGACAAAGCTTTTTAATTATCATATCCCGCAAAGATGGAGCATTGCGCATTTATATCAGGCGATTTTAAACGGAGAGGAGCATGTCAGCGAGATTACATATTTTACAACGCTGGCAGGCTATATTCATTGGCAGCTTTGCGGGCAGAAGGTGCTCGGCGTGGGTGAGGCGTCTGGTATGTTTCCGGTTGATATAGAAGCAAGGGATTTCAACCAGAAAATGGTAGCACAGTTTGACGCATTAGTAGAAGATAAGGGCTTTTCGTGGAAGTTGGCGGATATTATGCCTAAGGTGCTGGCAGCGGGCGACAATGCTGGAACGTTAACCGCGGAGGGAGCAAAGCTTTTGGATGTAACAGGAATCTTGCAGCCAGGGATTCCAATGTGTCCGCCAGAGGGGGACGCTGGAACGGGTATGGTTGCAACAAACAGCGTGGCAAAACGTACCGGAAATATTTCAGCAGGAACTTCAGTTTTTGCAATGGCGGTTTTGGAGAAAGATTTGTCTAAGGCGTATGATGAACTGGATCTTGTAACGACACCGGAAGGAAATCTTGTGGCAATGGTGCATTGCAATAACTGTACATCAGACTTAAATGCATGGGTAAATATTTTTAAGGAATTTCAGGAAGCAATGGGACAGAAAGCCGATATGAATGAACTGTACGGCACACTATACCACAAAGCTTTAGAGGGGGATGCGGATTGCGGCGGACTGTTGTCCTATGGCTATTATTCAGGAGAACACGTAACAGGATTTGCAGAGGGGCGTCCATTGTTTGTGCGCACACCGGATTCTAAGTTTACACTTGCCAATTTTATGCGTGTCAATCTATTTACAGCGCTTGGTGCAATTAAGATCGGTATGGATATTCTGTTTAAGCAGGAGGGCGTAGTGCTGGATGAACTGTTAGGTCATGGCGGATTGTTTAAGACAGAGGGCGTTGGACAGAAAGTTGTTGCGGCGGCAGTGAATGTGCCGGTTTCTGTTATGAAAACTGCCGGAGAGGGCGGTGCATGGGGAATTGCAGTGCTTGCGCAGTATATGATGGAAAAGGCAGAGGGTGAGTCGCTTGCAGATTACCTTAATCAGAAAGTATTTGCAGGTGAGGAGTCTGTGCGCATGGAGCCGGATGCTAAGGATGTTGCGGGATTTGAAACGTTTATTGAGCGGTATAAGAAAGGGCTTGCGATAGAGCGGGCGGCAGTTGAAAACCTGTAGGAAAATGGAGGAAGAACAGTTTCCGTTTGTCAAGTCATTTTCATAAAAAATGGGACAGTACAAAAGTGTGTTTCCGTTTGAAGAAATTAGCAAAGGGGATAGAGTCTGTTGCATGAAGGGAAATGTATGTAAGAATGGCAAGTCAAAAGGGAATGAATTTAATAAAATTTTCATAAGTTGTTTGTGTATTGGAAAGGAATGGCGAAAAACATGTTAGAAGAATTAAAGAAAAAGGTGTATGAGGCGAATATGGATTTGCCCAAATACGGTCTTGTGACATTTACATGGGGAAATGTGAGTGCGATTGACCGTGAGAGCGGTATGTTTGTTATTAAGCCAAGCGGCGTGGATTATGATTTGTTAAAGCCGGAGGATATGGTGGTAATGGATTTAAACGGCAACAAGGTTGAGGGAAAATACAATCCATCTTCTGATACCGCTACGCATTTAGAGTTGTACAAGGCATTTCCGGAAATTGGCGGCGTAGTACATACCCATTCAACTTATGCGACAAGCTGGGCGCAGTCCGGCAGAGCGATTCCCTGCTATGGAACAACACACGCCGACTATATGTACGGTGAAATTCCTTGTGCGCGCGTGTTAAGCCAGGAGGAAATGGATGAGGGCTACGAGAAAAATACGGGTACCGTAATTATTGAAACGTTCCAAGGAAAAGACCCAATGGCAGTGCCTGCGGTGCTCTGCAAGAATCACGGGCCTTTTGCGTGGGGAAAGGATGCAAAGGAAGCTGTGCATAATGCGGTTGTGCTTGAGGAGGTTGCAAAGATGGCGCTGTTCACAGAGCAGCTAAAACCGGATGTGGAATCAGCACCGCAGCGGATTCAGGATAAGCATTATTATAGGAAGCATGGCGCTAATGCGTACTATGGTAATAAGATTGAGGAGTAGGTGCTGCAGTACTCCGCAAAAGAAGTATAGGGCACGCAGAGGAAAAGAATGCTTTCCAACTTGATTTTAGAAGATATATAATTTCTTAGGTAATATTGTAAAAAAATTTCCTTTACGGGAAATGGAAAATATGGTATTTTCTTATTGGTTTTAGTTCATACTGCTTAACAGTTAAAATTTCTGAGTAACCTGACTACATAACGTCAGCCATATACGTTTAACCAGTGCAGTACGGTAACTTCTGGTGTTATGTAGTATAATTGAATAATTTATAAATATAAGTTAGGGGTTTTCGGATTGATTGGAATCATGAAGCCCCAGAAAAATGGAGGGAAAACGCAATGACAAATTTAGAGCTTCAAAAAACAGCGAATGAAGTTCGTAAGGGTATTGTAAATGGTGTTCATGCGGCGAAGGCAGGGCATCCCGGCGGATCGTTATCAGCAGCCGATATTTATACATATCTTTACTTTGAGGAGATGAATATTGACCCCAAAGATCCGAAGAAAGCAGATAGGGATCGTTTCGTATTATCAAAAGGACATACGGCACCTGGACTTTATTCGGTACTGGCAAACCGCGGATATTTTCCGGTTGAGGATTTGCTGACTTTGAGAAAATTGGGTTCTTATTTACAGGGACATCCTTGTATGCAGCATGTACCTGGTGTAGATATGTCCTCTGGTTCTTTGGGGCAGGGTATTTCTGTAGCATGCGGTATGGCGCTTGGCGCTAAACTGTCCAATGCGGATTACCGTGTCTATACATTACTTGGCGACGGCGAGATTCAAGAAGGGCAAGTTTGGGAGGCTGCTATGTTTGCAGGCCACCGCAAGTTGGATAACCTTTGTGTAATTGTAGATAATAATGGTCTGCAGATTGACGGAAAAATTGAAGATGTCTGCTCCCCATATCCAATTGATAAGAAATTTGAGGCATTTAATTTCCATGTTATTAATCTTGCCGATGCACATGATTTTGACCAAATCCGTGCAGCGTTCCAAGAGGCACGGGAAACAAAGGGAATGCCGACAGCGATTATTGCGCACTCCACAAAGGGAAAAGGCGTATCCTTTATGGAGAATAACGCAGACTGGCATGGCAAGGCTCCAAATGATGAGGAGTACGCAGTGGCGATGGCAGATTTAGAGAAGATCGCACAGCAGTTAGCATAGGCGGCAGAAGGGAGATAAAAATGGCAGATAATAAAACAAATAAAGTTGTTTCAAAAATAGCAACAAGAGAGAGTTATGGTAATGCTCTAGTGGAAGTTGGCAAGGAAAATCCAAATGTAGTTGTATTGGATGCAGACCTTGCGGCTGCGACAAAAACAGGTGTTTTTAAGAAAGCATTCCCTGATCGGCATATTGACTGCGGTATTGCGGAGTCCAATATGGCTGGTGTTGCTGCTGGATTATCACTGGCAGGAAAAATTCCGTTTATGAGTTCTTTTGCAATGTTTGCGGCAGGTCGTGCGTTTGAACAGGTGCGCAATTCCATTGGTTATCCGCACTTAAATGTAAAGATCGGCGCAACACATGCGGGCATTACTGTAGGAGAGGACGGCGCGTCGCATCAATGCAACGAGGATATCGCTTTAATGCGTACGATTCCTGGTATGGTGGTAATGTGTCCGGCAGATGATATTGAAGCAAAGGCAGCCGTGCACGCCGCGGTGGAATACGAAGGCCCTGTATATATTCGTTTTGGTCGTGCGGCAGTTCCTGTTATTAACGACAATCCTGATTATCATTTTGAGATTGGCAAAGGAACGGTGCTGCGTGAAGGGAAAGATGTAACGATTGTTGCAACGGGTATTTGTGTAGAATCGGCACTTGGCGCTGCAGAGATGCTGGAGAAAGATGGCATCAGCGCAGAGGTAATAAATATTTGTACGATTAAGCCGCTGGACGAGGAATTAATTGTGAATTCTGCAAAGAAAACCGGCAAGGTGGTAACAGCGGAGGAGCATTCTGTTATCGGCGGATTGGGAAGTGCAGTCTGTGATGCACTTTGCAAATCGTATCCGGCACCTGTTTGCAAAATTGGTATGCAAGATCAGTTCGGCGAGTCTGGATCGGCTGCAGCACTTGTTGAGAAATATAAGCTGGACGCAAAAGGCGTTTATGAGCAGGTGAAGGGATTTTTAGGGAAGTAAGGATTGCGTGTGGAACATATAAATAAATGCAGACGTTAGGACTGTTTTATTTGAAGTATTTTTAAAAATTTAGATAAGGCTGTCGGAGAATGAACTTTTCTTATAATATATGATTGTGGTATCAAATGCGTCACATGATATATTAGGGAACAGGACATTTTTCGACAGCCCTATTTTTTTACACAAATTGCGCACGCTGTCCAAAGAAATTATGTTATTATTCCTTGTTTTTCTATTTAAAATTCTAATAGGAATATTTCCAATCTATTTTCTTTCTTATATTCATCAATTGTAAATTTTTCATATCACTTAAGAAAGATAATTATGTTCGTGAGTCAGTATTACTGGTAAATTTAAGCGTTTGCCAGTATATATTATCCTCAAGTAAACAGGTGATAATCAAAAGTATATAAAAAATATTATTATTGAGGAAAAGGGGTAAAAAGAACTATGAATAAAGTATTAAATAATTTATTTGAGATGCAGGCTGGAGAAAAAGAATTTCAAGATTTGGATAATACGCTGATAAAAGAAAGCAATAAATTATTAAACGCTTTTGTAAATCAGATCTCGCCACAGGATTATGAACAAATACGAGATGTAGTGTTCTCCATTGCATATTTGGCTAAAAAATCGGCGTTTGAAATTGGATTTAAAACAGCAGTCAATTTAGTTATGGAATGTAAAAAAGAGTAGTATATAATGCATCCGTACATCAAATAATTTCTATTATTTTCAGTATTTTTTCTTTTTTTTGGTTATCACAATCTTTGATTGCCCTTAATATTTCATTGTCCAAAGCCAATTGAGAATTATCATATTGATTAGCTAAAAGGTAATCAATGGAAGTATTAAGGGTATTCGCTATAGATAGTAAAACATTTAAGCTGACTTTTGTATGATTGTTTTCAATATTGGATATATGGGAAGTATTACAGCCAACAAGCTCTGCAAGGTTATCTTGTGTTAGTCCTTTTTTTATGCGCAGTTCCTTTATACGTAAACCTAATTTTGCATAGTCAATTTCTTGTTCCATATAGATGCTCCTTATTGTTTATATAAATATTTTTATATTCTAATTGTAATATTTATGCGTTTATGGTAAAATTATCTATAAATGTAAATTATACTTATATAGACAAATAAAAATATTATTATTTATTTTGTTGGTCTTTTTTAATAATTATAATTTATACGGCTTAACAGTTAAAATTTTCGAGTAACCTGACTACATAACGTCAGTCATATACGTTTAACCAGTACAACACGGTAAATTCTGCCGTTATGTAGTATATATTCGAAAACATTAATGTTAGCCAATAATGCAAACTTACGAGTTGATAATATTGAAGAGTATGATAAATTTTTTCGCTCGAGAGTATAGCAAAGTTAAATGGCAATTTTAAATGGTTTATGAGGGGGAAAGTATTACAATGGAAAAGAAATGGAATATTGGAATCGTGTTGTGCACAGGTCTTGTGGCAGTGATTTTCTGGCTGCTGGCGGGATCGCAGTTTATAAAATTGCGAACAGGAGCACGGCCTTTGGAACAAGGGGAATGTTTTGAAGATGCGGAGGGAGAGTATATTTCTTATGAGGCACTTTATCCAGCGGCATCGTGGGTAGAAAAATATGATTCAAATAACCCAAATGATCCAGACAAGGCAGAGGTTATAGGGTATGTGGTATATGATGTGGATAGAAATTCTTTTTTATGCATTATTGGTTTCAGTCAGGATACGAAGGGATTTGATGGACTTATGAGGAAGTCTTTAATTCCAGCAGAGGGACGGATTCAACTGGACATTTTACCGGTTGCCGTAAAAGGGTCTTTGGAGCCAGCGAATCAGAAGCAAATAGACAGTGCGTTGGAAGCATTGGAAAATTGCGAAATTAAGAAATTGTATAAGCGTTCTCTGAAGTCGGATGATGATATGAGAATATATTTTGAAGAAGATGAATTTGGAAAAGTTTTAGGAAGAATGTGCGAGGATATGCTGGCAGATCAGAAGCAGGCACAATGGTATGTCATGGAGCCTAAAAAAATCAACCATTTGAATCCGACAGAGATTTCAATTTGCACCATAACAGCAATTTTTAATTTTTTGATATTTGTTTTTGGACTGTTAGGGATGTTAATGAACGGCACAAGGGACAGGGAAAATATGTCTAAGATATCCGAAAATATGCCGGAACAGTTTCTTGCACAACATATGGGATATGTGAAAGCATGGTGTGCCTACAATTTGAAGAAAGGATATCGCTTTGTAACGTTGAGCATGGTTATAGCTTTAGCTATTTTTGTAGGAATTGGAATTTTATCAAAAAATATAAATAAAATCATAGTTTTATACGTTCCATTGGGGTTTATAATCGGTGAAGTAATGGCTCTTTTGTTCTGGTGGGGGCAAAAAACGCTGTCGAATCAGGGCAAAATCCTAAAGAGAATGAAGAAAAATTTAATGAAAGAAATCCCTGATAATACGCTGCGGAATGCGTTTATTGAGGAATTTGTCAATACAGAAAATGCGTGGGCATTTGAGGAACAGACAAAGGAAAGTATGCAGTGGGGTAAAGTAGGGGAGAAGTATTGGAGTATCTTTTTTGGGGATGGCAGAGTAAGAATCGTGGATGCAGCGCGGCTTGGTGAGGTTGAAACAGAAACCGTATCCGGAACAATGCCCAGCGGAAAAGTGTGGATTAGTTACATATATTATATGGTAAGATTCTATTATCAAAGTGAATCAAATAAGCGGAAATGTGATAAATCTTTTTCTTTTAATATGGAGGATAATATTGGGTTCTTTATGACACTTGTGCGCAAAAGAGTAGGCAGCAATGACAGTGTGAGAATTACAAGAAAGTAAAGCGTTAAAAGCGCATTATAAAGGAATGAATTAAATGTACGCAAAATGGCATTATATGTGCAAAAATATAAAGATTGATTATAGCTTGCCTCAAAGAAAAATGAAAGGATAATATAATTATGATGATTAGAAAATTAACAATGAAGTTGTGGGAGAGTTCGATTTTTCTTCTGTTGGTTATAGGTGCGATGACCGCATTCCTATTGGTAAAATATCTGCCAGCATCTTTACAGGCAATACAGGGCGATATTCCAAAGCTGGCGATGCATGAAGAAATGAGTAATATTTATGGCTGGTGTGCAACGGGTTTGTTTATGCTGGTGATTGAAGCGGCGATTGTGGTTCGGCAGCTTACAAATTCTGTTGGAAAGAAAGTAAGAAGATATTTAGCGGAAAATCCGGAAGTAACACAACAGCAGCTCGATAGTGATTTTAGCAATGCAGAACAAATTGGGAATATCTGGATTGGTAGAAAATGGACATACAGCTATAATATGAATGATATTCCAGTGGAAAATGTTAAAATTGTTTTAGTGTATACTGAAACATGGCGTGTAAAGAGAAAAATAAACTATAACCTCTGTCTAGGACTTGTAAACGGGAACGTGGTAAAGTCAAATGTACCAAAAAACAACATACCGCAGATTATGGAAGCATATAAACGTTTTCCGCATATTTTGTCGGGGGATAATCCAGATTATGTATATCTCTTTAGAAAGGATATAAATGCTTTATTGGAGATTAAATACCGAAATAGTGAGTCATGTTTCCAAGAATGAAGAAATAAACGATTTTGGACAGGATGCCTTAAAATTATTCTATAGGATGTATCAATAAAGTGATTACTCTTTGGTATCGTTTTGTATTTCTGAACAGTTCTTTAGGTCAAAATATCTGCACTTATAAGTGATACTGGCGAGTGCTTATACTTGCTAATAATGTGGATTCACGAGCGTAATGATCTTGAGTGATATGGTAAAATTTATCACTCGTGAGTATATAATTAATTACATAATATATAAGGCAACCAATAATTTTGTCTAATAACGCAAAAAGATAAGGGGGCTGTCAGAAAATTATATTTCCTGACAGTCCCCTGCAGTTATTCTTTCAAAATGCGTTCCAGCCGTCCCCCAAGCCGGCTTAAAATATCATTTGTAATCGTACCAGCACATTCTGCGATATCGCTTGCACTGGATTCCAGTGCGCCGCTTTTTCCAATAAGAACTGCGATCTGTCCAGCAGATACATCAGGGATATTCGTCACATCTACTATAGTCATGTCCATGCAAATAGACCCTATAATTGGTGCTTTATATCCATTAATAAGAACATACCCTTTTTGGTTCGACAAGGAGCGTGGCAGACCGTCCGCATACCCAATAGCAAGCGTGGCAATTGTGCGGTCGCGGTCGCTGATAAACTGTAGTCCATAACCAGCCGATTCATTTTTATATAGAGGGCGAACAGAAACAATTTTCGCCTTTAATGAAAGCACTGGTTTTAGGCAGTTCTGCCATTGTAGAGTATCTTGCTTATTGCTTAGCACGCCATAGAGCGCAATCCCAACACGCACATAACTGCCATAGGTATGGATACTGTCCGTTAGATGCCTATTATAATCACTGTTTGCAGTGTTCACCTTTTCAGAGGGAGAAATTGCGCCATTTTTTAAAGCGGGCAAAGTGTTATTTAGTGTTCCGTAACTTGCCAAAAAATGAATGGGAGGACACTGGAAATTTTGCTGTTCTAATGCTGCAATTACATTAGAAAACGCTCTTTTTTGCGCTTCCTGAAAGATAATTCCGTTCTGTTCCTTGATATCGGAGGTAGCAAGGTGCGTGAAAATGCCGTCCATTTGAAATGCTTTTAGCTGAAAAATTGTGATAATTTTATCAATATGTTCGCTTCGTTCACCTATGCGGTGCATTCCTGTATCAATTCCAAGGTGTACATGAAGCTTTTCGGTATAGTGCAAATGTTCCCAGATATCTGCAAGCTGGGTTGCATAGCTGTAATCAACGAGTGTCTGCGTAAGCCGATATTGTAAAAGCAGCGGAAGCTGTGCAGGTGCAGTATAGCCAAGAATTAAGAGCTCACCAGTAATCCCATGCTGGCGCAGTTCGATTCCCTCTTGCAGTGTTGCAACGCCATAGGAGGATACCCCCATATCCTGCAGTGCATTTGCAATGAGTACAGCGCCGTGTCCGTATGCGTTGGCTTTTACAATCGGCATAAAGCGGCAGTTTCGAGGAAGCTGTGATTGGAGAAACATTACATTTTGCCGCAAGGCTTCCATATCCAGTTCAATCCATGCGCGTTCCTGCGTTAGCTGATTATGTGCGTCGGAGGGAAAATATTCTGTGGAACTTGGCGTGTTTATTAGGTAAGTATTGTTTTCAGTATTGTTATTTTTTTTGTGCGCTGTCCCGTATTGAGAATCTGCGCAAAAAGCGGTGAATAGGTTGCGCAGACGGTGGATTCCAACGGATACCAAAACCGACAGAATGCATACGCCAATATAATGAATCAAGCTGTTTTCCACAAGAAGCGCTGTTTGGTGCGTCGCTTTTGCCAGACCACGCAGAACGACAATCATCAATGGATGCAGGATATAAATCCATGTGGTTATTGGACGCAGACAGGCAGTATTTCGCATCGTTGTTTGTGTTTTCTGTAAGTGGGACTGATTTAATGATAAGAGTGATTTCATCAGGAAATACATAACGGGAATCAGCGAAAAATACATACTGTCGTGACGCTGCAGATTCAAGCGGTGCAGCGTAAATGCTTCCAAGGTCATAAGCAAAAAACTTCCTATTAAAAAACAAATAAGATATCCGAAGTATAGCAGTTCATTTCCGTTTTGCGCAGAAGACTGTGATTTTTTTTGCAATGTTTGGCGGTCGTTTGACGGTTTTGAGGCTTGTTTGGCACCGATTTTTGCTCCTAAAAGCAGAAACAGCGGTGCAAAGAAAATTCCGTTGCGTGTGTAGGTACTTATCTGAAAAAGGAATTGATAAATTTTTGACAAAACAGGCGCAAATGCAATCACGCCGTAATAACTGTCACCAAATAGTCCGATAAAATATAAAATCACCGTTACAGCCATAAGCATACGTGCGGTTAGAAAGCGTTTTAGCATAAGAAGCAGCAGCATGCCAATCATGCACGCAGGAAAATACCATAAATGGTAAAAAGTGCCGTCAAATAGCAGCATTTTAATCATTTTCCATAAATTTTCAAAAGAAAAAGATGAAAAGTTCTGAAAATGCCCGGCATACAGCCCTACGGGAAAATAAAGAAGAATCGAAAAAACATATAATAACAGGGTTTTTTTCAGATACTTTTTCATTTTTCTATGTGTGGAAGCTGCGCTTGCCAATTCCAATTTGTCATAAATTGTGTCTGACAGCACAAAAAAGCCGGTTACCATTAGGAAAAACGGAACAGCGACGCGCGCCAATACTCTTGTTAAGAAAAAATCGGCGTCAGCGTTAAAGCTTGATAGCGGTGACGTATGAATTGCAACAACAAGCAATGCTGCAACAAGACGGAAGATGTCGAGATACTGCATGCAATTAGTGTTTTGTGCGCTGGTGCTGCTGGATTGTGAAGTAGCGGCAGTATTTGGCGAAAGAGTGCGTTTCATGCCGATACCCCCAGTTCAATAATGGTATCCAATATTTGTGGAAAGGAGTATCCGGCGGCTTTGAGCATACCGGGAAAACGGCTGTGTTCGGTAAAGCCCGGAATGGTGTTGACTTCATTAAATACAATTTCACCGTCAGGTGTTAGAAACATATCCACGCGTGCAAAAATACGGCAGCCTAAAATCTGATAGATGCGTTTGGCTGTTTCTTTTATCGTGTTGGAAATTGTTTTGTCAATCCGCGCCGGAACATGAATATCTGAGGTTTTCAATGTATACTTTTCTGTAAAGTCGAAGAAACCGCCTGAAAGTTCGATTTCATCAACTTCGCCAACTGTCAAAATTTCTGTTCCAATTATAGCACAGCCTACTTCAAAGCCTTCAATTGCTTCCTCAAGAAGCACTTCATTATCGTATTCAAATGCAAGCAAAATTGCCTGCGCAAGTGCATTCTCGTTCGGAACTTTGGTGATGCCATAGGAAGAACCTGCTTTAACGGGTTTTACAAAAAGGGGATAGCCTATCTGTTCCGCAAAGTTTGCCGCTTTTGGGATTTGGCTGCTTGATGTTAATCGCAGCGATAAAGGTACACGGATGCCTGACGCCGCAACCAGTTTATGGGCACGATCCTTGTCCATGCAGAGCGCAGAAGGAAGCGTGCCGCACCCAATTAGTGGGATTCCGGATAGTTCGACCATACCCTGTAAAGTGCCGTCTTCACCGTTTTTTCCATGCAGCACAGGAAAAACAGCATCCAGTTTTATTGTGCGCACAATATGATCTTCTAATAAAAGCAGACCATGTTGTGATTTATCTGGTGAAAGAGTGGCTGGTGTGCAGTCTTCCAGATTGCACCAAGTATCTGTAAGCAGTTTGTCAATATCCCCATGAAAATAGTACCATTGCCCATTTTGAGAAATACCAATGGGAATGGGCATATATTTTTGCTTGTCCAAGTTTTGAATTACCGCATGGGCAGAGGAGAGCGAAACGCTGTATTCTGACGAACAGCCTCCAAAAAGAATGGCGATTGTTTGCTTCAATGATTGTTTCATTTGATTATTTGTTTGTAAATGCATATGTTGACCTCCATTTTGTTGAAACATAGTATTTTTATGCGCAGTTCTGTATAGAGAAAGGAAGCCGCTATGGCGGCGCATAAGCTGCGCGTCATGTAGAGAGAATAAACAATGTATCGTTGATAAGAGTCTTATTTTGAAAAAATGGTTCATTTTTTTGATAGGGCTATTGTATCAGATTATAAAAATTTATGCTTTAACATATGCTTTGCATTTTATTAAGATTTTATAAGGATTTATATAAGGAACTATAATAAAGGTACTTTATTTCAAAAAATGTTGTGTTTTCCAGAAAGGTTGCAACGGTTTCCAGAGAGTTATTTCTATGCAGCTTCTTGGATGTATTAATGATTCATTAATACAGTGTTGTGCAGATAACGAGAAAAAATAGTGATAAATGTTTAATGTTTGCATAAGAACAATTTTGGCGCATATATTGACTGTTTGTGTTTTTGCTTGTATGCTGATATTAATACTCACGGGCAATAAGTTTTACCATATCACGCAAGACAATTGCGCTCGTGGGTATATTTGGACAGTATGGGCTGTGCAACAAGGGAAAGCGAATTGTTTATGATATAAAACAGGAAGGCGTGTCCCCCAATGATTGCCAGAGGTTGAAGATGGAAGTAAGAAGATGCGGATGCTGATACAGTCGGAGGAAATACAAAAAATAATTTATGCCATGCAGAAAGGAAAACTTATGAAGTATATTGAACGATTGAGAAATAAACTATCGAAGCAGCGGGAAGTATATGAGCGGTTGAAATTAAATGATTCTGCCACTGTCTGCTATCACGAAAAAATAGATAAGGAATGGGGTGTTGGCGATGCCAATTATACAAATCGTCTGCGCTTAACCTACTATCTTTTATATGAAAAAATAGATGATGAAGCTGCGTTTGCATATTTATTTCAAGAAGATTTAAAGGACAGAGAAAACAATGATTTTCAGGGGATTGGCACGACCATTCAGATATTAACGTATTTGCTGCAAAAGCACAACGGCAATCATCAGTATGATACCTTGTTTGAACGGGCGCAGAATGCGAATTTTGACTGCGCCTGTGGATACAATAGGAACATTACAATGGATGAAGATATTGAAAGCAATGATTTACTGGACTGTATTTATATGTGCGAGGATTTGGAATATAAGGATATTATGGAACTGCTTGTCGAGGAATGGAAACAGACCGTGACAGCGTGGAATGAGAACAATCGCAGTATGTTGATTCAGTTTTATACATTTTTGGGCAAAGAAGCGGATAATGAAACACTTCTATGGGAGCAGCTTGCGTCAAAGCGCACCGCACAGAAATCGACAGGGCAGCTTTCGGCATATAGAGATATTATCCAATATTATATAAAGACAGAACAATATTCACGTGCTGAAACGGTTTTAAAGGAAGCAGTCCAAGTGGAGGGAATTGAGGAAATTAAGAGAATCCGCTTGTTTGATGATTTTTTGGAAGCAGCGTGTACGCTGGTCAGCAATGGCGCAGAGGACGCAGAAGGTATCTGGAACTGGGCGAAAACAGAACTTAAAACCCGAGAAGATATGTACGGCAATCTATATAAAAAAGCGATAGACGCTGCAAAAACGATGGGAGATTTGTATGCTGTACAGTTGGAGAAGGCGTATTTTGAGTGGAGGGAGAAGGTTGGGCTGTCATAAATTCATCTGCTCTTGTTTCTGTCACTGTATGTAAGGAATTGCTTATGAAATTGTTAAATAAATGTTCGGATGCACCTGTCCAGAGCGTTCCAGTCAATGCCGCGCACATACCCCATTCATAGGCTAAAATTCCAGATAATAGTATAATATATGGTCAAATGAATATCAACAAGAGTGTTGTGGGATTGCTGCTATAATTTAGAAAACCTGAAACGATAATCCCTCTTGACGTTGCCATCACAAAGTATTATGATAATATTCGGATTGTTTGGGGAAACAGGTGCAAATCCTGTACGAGCACGTCGCCGTAAGGCACAAAAATATTTGTGTATGACCTAACCGAGCATGCCACAGCTTCGGGAAATGCCATTGGATTTTATCTGAGAAGGTGGTCAGCACAGTGCCAAGTCGAAATATCCAGACAAGCCAGACTCTTTGCAGCCAAACATTTCGCGAGCGCCGGAAATATGGTAAAAGGCAAAGAGAATAATTATCAAAGGAGAGTCAAGATGAAAATGAAACGAAACAAAAAGTTACAGTCATTCATCCTTTGTATGGTGCTTATGGTGGCTATGGCACTTGCTACAACAGGCTGTAATGACAAGCCAAGCAGTAATGCGGTTACAACAGAAGGGACTATCACAGCACCGCAGGAGGACAATGCGCAGCACGAAGAGGTACAGCAAAGTGATGCAAAACACTCTAATGTGCTAGGAGAGGGCAATACAGTTTTTCCGTTTAGCGTAGTGGATAAGGACGGCAGCGAAACAACATTTGAAATCCATACGGATAAGGAAACTGTGGGCGAAGCTCTTCTGGAAGTCGGGTTAATTGCCGGAGATAACAGTGAATATGGGCTTTATGTAAAGACTGTAAACGGAATAACTGTTGATTATGATACGGATGGTATGTATTGGGCATTTTATGTCAATGGAGAATATGCCATGAGCGGCGTTGATACCACACCGATTACGGAAGGGGAAAGCTATTCTTTCCGCGTGGAAAAAGCGTGAAACTGACGACAAGGGAAATCGCTGTCTTTGCAATGCTCGGCGCTGTAATGTATGCCTCAAAAATTATTATGGAGTTTGCACCCAATATTCATTTAATTGGTGTGTTTATCATTGCTTTTACAGTAGTTTATCGGAGTAAAGCGCTGTATCCGATTTATATTTATGTACTGTTAACAGGGATGTTTGGCGGTTTTGCGTCATGGTGGTACGCATATCTTTACATATGGACAGTGCTTTGGGGGGCTGTAATGCTTTTGCCTAAGACAATGCCGAAAGGTATCCGTCCATTTGTCTATATGACAGTTTGTGCCGCCCATGGTTTTTTGTATGGAACGCTCTATGCGCCTATGCAGGCACTGCTTTATGGTATGAGTTTTTCAAAAATGATTGCCTGGATTATCGCAGGGCTTCCGTGGGATTTTCTGCATGGTGTCAGCAACTTTTTTTGCGGGATATTAATTGTACCGATTATTTCGGCACTAAGACTTGCACAGCGGACAATGGAAGAAAATAGATAAAGGGTCTGTCGCAATAAGGAAAATAGATACAAGATATTATAGTACTGTGTTGCGTTTTATGCTATATCTTGTACAATTAAACCTTATTGCGACAGACCTATTTTGTATTTAAAAAATAAAGTAACAATCTCCTTTAAACCACATATAGTACATAATTCCTGTAATAATAATACTTGCGTTAATCACAACTGTTTTTGCAATCTGTCGGCTGCGCAATAGTTCGTAGAGTGCGATATATACAGCGAAATTTCCCATAATATACCGTGATATTGCGATTGCATCTGTCCGAAGCGAAAGCCCTACTGCAAGAAATCCAAAAACAGCCGCGGCAAACTGCTTCTTATAACACAGATACATAAGCATAGCCAGTCCAAACAGTGCCCACAATGCCCAATACTGCGATGATGTGCCGCTTCCGGAATCCAGCAGATTGTAGAATAACGTGCGCAATATCCCATCATACGACTTATGCCATGCTACTTGAATATGTGCGCTTGCCCATACATCACCCGTTAAGCGGTATAGATAATAGAAATATCCAAAGATTCCCAGCGGGCAAATTAATATCTCAAGTAACCGCAGCGGCTGCAAAAAAATCCCTTTGATAAAAGCCGTAATATTTTTCCAGTGAAAATCCCAGCCATAATCTGCTTCATACATAAAAAGCACTAGAGAAAACACCAAAAACACACCGACAATCCGCGTAAAAGCAGCAAAAAATGCAAGGATGGAAGCTGCCAAAAAATTTCTGCGTCCGCAGCAGTAGAAAAATCCAATCGTAAACATTAAAAACATTGCTTCTGTATATGTCATAGAAAAGTATATTGTATGTGGCGCAAAAAAAATCAAAAATGCCATAAAATATGCTTCATCTTTGGGAAAGCGAAGACGGGCGGTTTTCACACCCAGAAACCCTGCAATGAGTGCACATACATTTGAAACCATAATCCCGATTTGATTGGTGGTAAAACGGTCAGGTAGAAAATTCTTGAGGAAGCGCAGCACGATTGGGTAAAACGGATAAAAAGCGTAGTTGGCATAACCTGTGCCGCTGTTTGGTGTTGACTGGTATCCGTTATCTACAATATCCACATACCACAAGGCATCATAATGATACAACAACTCCCAAGTTCGCGTGTATCCCTCATGTACATAATTATAGACACAAGCCGCAAATGTAAGCAGTACTCTTGACAGAATAAAAAGAATAAAAACAATTGCAAATATCTTAATATTTTCTTTTGTACGATAATGCAGGCGATTTTTATGGTTCGTCCGTTCTAACTCTATATCCATATTGATTCTAACTCCTTAACTGCAAATTGGTACAGGCTTATAACAGGAAGCAAAAGGCTGAACTGTTACAGGAATATCCTTATCCTGTCCACTGAGGAATTGTATGTTCGATATAATATGCTCGATATTGATCGGATACCCGCGGCTGAAATCCCAGGTAGATTACATAGAGATAAAACGCTGCAATAGAGCCGCATAAAGTATATAGAAGCACTTTTGTCAGTTTATTAAAATTGTTGTCTTTCATAGTTTATAACAGCGATCCTTTCTGAATAATAAAATATTTCAATAAATATAGGGGCTGTCGCAATAAGCTTTGATGCTACCAGATATGGTATAAATCTTAGCACAGAGTTAGAATATCTTGTATCCGTTTGTCTTAATGCGACAGTCTCATTTATTCCTTGATTTTAATATAGGCATACAAATTATAGCATATAGCCATAAGAAGCACAATGCAGAAATTCTAAAGAACTATGGAAGATTTCGTTAAGTTTTACAAAAATACGACTTTATATTCAATTACGGAATTAAGAAGAGGGAACTTTGTACACAGATTCCCGCTCAATCATTTTGCAGGGCAGCCTGAGGATTCCAAAATCCTCTGCTTTTGCTGGATTAGATGCAAGCATTTTAAGCAAGGTTTCGGCTGATTTAGTTCCGATATCATGCAGCGGGATTTCAGCAGTTGTTAATTCGGGGCGCATATAATCTGCTATTTCTTTATTATCATAGCCGGTTATGGAAATATCTTTTCCAACACTTAACTGTTTCTCATAAATATAATCATAAGCGCCAGCAGCCATATTATCATTCATACAGAAAATCGCTGTAACGCCGTTTTCGATTAAATACTGTGCTTCATGATAACCGGATTCGCGGCGCCAGTTTCCGTAACGTGTCCATAACGGATTATAAAGGATATTCGATTCAAATAAAGCGCGCTGGTATCCTATTAATCGGCTTTTCGTGTGCAGATTGTCTGCAGAACCACCAATCAACCCAAGTTTGCTATGACCTTTTGATATTATGTATTTCGTTATATCATAAGCGCCTTTTTCATCATCAAAAATTATAGAGGGGTATTTCGAATGAGAAGAAATACCATAAGCAAATACGGCTGGAATGGTAAGACCGTCAAAGACGTTATGGATAATGCGGCAATGTCCGGATACATAAAGCAGACCATCCGCACGAAATGATAGTATTTCGCGAATAACGGGCTGCAATATTGTCTTTATTCGTTCAGTATTTTCATACCATGTATCATTCCATCTATGGTACAAACGCAGATTCATTAGGATTGTTTTATATCCATAGCGTTCACAATATTCCATTATCGCCTCGACAATAGGCGCTGAGCTAAATGCATTGAGATCTTCTGTAATAATAGCAATAATATGGCTGTTTTGCTTCCGCATACTCTGTGCAAAAAAATTGGGTTGGTATTCAAGTTTCGTTATCGTATTCATAACTTTTTGACGTGTCTGATCACTTACGTTTGTTTTTCCATTTAAAATATTGGAAACAGTGCTTGGCGATACATTGCAAAGCTGTGCAATTTCTTTTAGTGTAGCCATAGGAAGCCGCTCCTTGAATAAATTTATCTTATATCTTAAAAATGCAGATATCTTCTTCTATTGCATTGGCTAGTTGGGATAGCTGCTCTGACACGTCTGCGACATTTTTTATCATGCCATCAATGGTTTCCATTAATGCGAGTGCCTCCTGTGTGCCAGCAGCATTTTCTTCTGCGATTGCTGTTAGATTTTGGACGACGTCTACCACATCCGTTCTTGCAGTATCCATATAGGAAATGCTGTCGTTGATATCTGCAATTTCCTTCTGTGTAACATCAACACAATGACTAACTTTTTCAAAACAATTTTTTGTATCATATAAATGATCGTTCTGTACCTTCATAATATTTTTTACTTCGTCCATTACCTGTACTGCAGCAGTGGATTCTGTCAAAAGCATTCCGATAATTTCGTCAATGTATTGTGCCGAATCATTTGACTGTTCTGCAAGCTTTTTGATTTGACCAGCGACAACTGCAAATCCGCTTCCAAATTCGCCGGCTCTTGCAGCTTCAATAGAGGCATTTAACGAAAGCAGATTCGTTTCCTCGGCAATTGATGTAATCAGTTGCGCTGCATCTCGGATTTTCAGAACAGATTCGTTTGTAGTAAGGGTTTGTCTGTTAATTTGTTCTACAGCGGTTTTGGTTTGTTCATTAATATTTACCAGCACTTGAAGTGTTTCAAGCGCTTCTGTGCTGGATCGGCTGATTTCTTCGGCAACTTCATATAGGCTTGAGGATTTTACTTTTGTATCCTCGATTTGTCTTCCGATATGAAGTACGCTATTAGAGGCGTTTTCTGTTTCTGTCGCTTGGCTTCCAGCGCCTGCGGCAATGTCTTGTATCGCTGATTTGGCAGTATGAATGGTTTCGGAAGTAACTGCGGAATTTCCGCTCATATCGGCTGCTGTCTTTTGCAATGCTGCGCTTTTTTCCTTTAACTCCTGAATAACATGATAGATTGCGTTTACCAGAACATTTGTGGCTTCTGCTATCATGCCCACCTCGTCCTTTCTGTCGCAATAAACTTCCAGTTTTTTACGACCCTCGAAATTCAGGGTACCGAGGTCTTGGATAATACCAGCTTCTTTGCTTATCGAATGCGCCAGTACAGAAATACAACACCAGACACCCAGTGAAACGACAATAAGGACAACAAGGCATAACACGCCTATTGTGCTGGTAATTGCATCGTGGGAGGCAAATGCTATATCGCGATCGGTTAATTCAACAAAAACCCAATCCCGTTCCTTAATATAATAAGGTGCAGATATTATGCGCTTTCCATTGTCTGTAAATTCAAAATATTCTGTCTTGTTTGTGGGGTCTTTTATCTGAGCAATCATCTCAAGTATATCTTTATTTTCAATCGTTGTTCCGATTAAATTATCATCCGCGCAGAAAATATAGGTTCCAGATGCGGAATCCAGTAATAGGTAATTACTACCGTTTCCTTTCTCTGAAAGTTCATTTAAAGTGTCCCGCAGACTTTGGGCGTAGATTGCTGCGCCTACATATCCTAATAGGTGTCCGTTGTTGTCATTTACAGGATAATACATAGAAATAACCTGATTACCAGTAGCTTTGGATGTCATTATACCAGTATTATACATTCCCTGCCCAATTGCGTCTTGAAGTTGTTTCAACGCTGTGCCTTCTCGTAGAGTAGCGCCGATAACGCCCTGGACATGGGATGCTATAACAGTGGAGCCGTAATCCGCTACATAGATATTTTCTAAGTCGTTCCTTATGGCAGCGTAAGCATCTGTATATTCCTGCAATTTAGCTGCAGTCTGCGTATTTTGGGGGGATTTTAGCGTTTCTGTCATTATCGGAGCCTGTGCATATCCGATTAAATACATTTCCGCTGTATCTACATAAGCGCGTACAATTTCCGCTTGGGTTTCAACAGAATGTACAAGCTGCTGTACAATGGAGGCTTTTATCATTTTTGACATTTGCTGATTTGCGGCTAACCATAGTCCGAACAATCCAATAATTAGTATACTAATAGAAAAAATGCTGATTTTTATTGCAATTTTAATATTTTTCATAAAAGCTCCTTTCGGTTTATGTAGCTGCGTAAAAAATTTAGTAAAACGATTTACTAAAATTATTGTACTCCAATTATTAAGTTAATGCAATTTATTTTTTCACGAATTTTAATATTTCCTTTAGAATTTTATGATTTATAATATATTTTAGTAAAACGTTTTACTATTTAGAGTTTTGACAGATTGAAACCAAAAAACATCAGATTGAGGACAGTAGATGAATTTTTATATATTTTGTTATAAAATAAATCTTACCAGTTTTCTTTTATTTTCCCATTCTATTTTTGGAAATTATATGTTACTATTAAAACAAGGCATATGTTTTACAGAGCAGCAATAAGAAAATGGAATAATAAAGAAAATTTGGTTAAAATCGGAAGGAATAGAAATACTAGTATTATATAAATTTTCTATTATAATAGAATAGATAGGAAAAGAGAAATGGAGGTATTTTTATGAAACGAGTTGTTGCAGCGGCAACAGTATGCGTATTGGTTTTTTGCGGATGTCAGGGAGGAGAACTGGATGAAACAATGTTAACGTACACCAACGAACTTTCCAAAGTAAACGAGATTGATGTTATCCCTGATGATGCGCCGGATATTGTGGAAACATTATCGGGTGAGGAGGAACTGGAGAATTTTGTGGAAACGCTGGGGTTAAGCAAATGGAAAGAGTCTGCCTTGTCGCAGGAGGCAGAGAAATCCGGCACATTTTCATTAAGGGAAATTGTAAGTGTGGATGATCCGATGTCCGAGGGCGCAGATGCAGGACAAGCAGATGTGAATTGTATCGGTGAAATTTTTGTATATAAATCAGTTCCTTATGTATCTGTGCGGATTGCGGATACAACATTAAGCTTTGAGGTACCTGAGGAAACAGCGGAATACTTAAACGGCTACTTTGAGTAAATTTTAGGGCATTTTTGGCAATCGTATATTATAATTTGCTTAAAGGGGGATGTTTGATAGGAGAAATTTAAGTGAATTATATTGTTTTTGACTTGGAATGGAATCAGGCGGCGGATATAAAGACAAGGCTGAAAAATGAACTAATGTTTGAGATTATTGAAATCGGCGCAGTAAAATTAGATAGCAGAAAGAATTATGTGGATTGTTTTCATGAATTGATTAAGCCGCAGATATTTCATGAAATGAATCAGATAACAGGACAATTGATTCATCTTCGTATGGACGAATTGGATTATTGCCGTAGTTTTCCGGAGGTGGCGCGCGATTTTATAGCGTGGTGCGGTGAGGACTGTGTATTCTGCACATGGGGGGATACGGATTTGTCCGAATTGCAGCGAAATATGAGTTACTATCAAATGCCGCCGCTTGCGGATAAGCCCATACCGTTTTATGATGTGCAGAAGCTTTTTAGTATTGCATTTGAGGATCGAAAGACACGGCGCGCATTAAAATATGCGGTTGATTATCTGCAGATCGAGAAGGTGGATGCTTTTCACCGTGCGGATGCAGATGCTTATTATACGGCGAAGGTGCTTGCTTGTATTGCGCAGGAGGAAGTTTTTCACAACTATTCCTACAATACGTATCATTTGCCCAAGAACAGGGCGGAAGAAATTCATGTCGTGTTTGATGACTATGGAAAATATATTTCACGTGCATTTCCCAGTAAAATTGAAGCAATGAGGGATGGCGAAGTATTGTTAAGCAAGTGTTATCTTTGTGGCTGCCGCACAAAGAAGAAAATCCCGTGGTTTACCAACAACGGAAAGCATTATTACAGCATTGTCCGCTGTGGTACACACGGGATGATTAAGATGAAAATAAGGCTGCGCAAATCTGAGGATAATCAAATCTATGTGGTAAAAACCATGAAACAAGTGGAGGAGGTAGTGGTCGAGGATATCCGCAGCAAATGGAAACGGACGAAGTTATAGGCGTTTCCATGAGCGATTGTTCTTATGCATTTCGCGTCTTGCTGCGCGTGCGGTTCTTCTAGCCTGCCATCTGGCATTGCGTTTGGCGACACGGCTTTCGTGCTTGCGCTGACGCCTGCGCCGATTGCTCTGTCCTCTAGGTGTAAAGCTGTAGCTGTTGATAATGGAGAGTGCTGCCGTTATCAGTACAGCAATTCCAGCAAGTACTAATATTCCAATTACAAGTGTCTTTACATTGATAAATATTACTTTCTGTTTGTTATTTGTTTCGGCGGAATCATCTGTAGCAGTATCCCCAGATTTTTCAGGTTTATTTTCGCTGTCTAACATTATAGCTCCCTGCATCTCGGGAGCGAAGTTGAAAGCGGGTGTTTCTGATTTGGTGAAAATAATATCGCAGTCGCCGACAGGCACGTCGGAGTAAGTGTAGTGGATGGTTGCGATAATGTTGGAAGTATCATCCTCCTTGTCGTTGTGGTAAGTAAGAGTGGAACGGGCATCCGTAAACTCTGCGGTGTTGGGAACTACAATATACTTGTCCTCATCCATTGCAATTAAGGGTGTGGAATCGCCGAAAAGGTCATTTTCTGTGCTAAATAAATCCATGTTGTTAACTTTGTATTTTGTTTCGTTTTCGCTGATAGTCAGCTTCTTAAAATTTTCAAATCCATATTGGAATAGGGTTATGGTATCTTCAAATTGGTAGGGTGTTTCATCGGAAAGGATTACGCATACCAATTTCATACCATTTTTTTCTGCGCCGGATACTAGCGTTTGGCGTGATTGCGATACAAAACCTGTTTTGCTGCCGAGCAGATATTCATATTGATAGGGCTTTCCTTTATGAAGTTGGTTTTTGGAAGAAATCCAAGTATCTTCTTCATCGTCCGGCATCAGTTTAAAATGATAACTGGAAGTGGAGGACATTTTGCAAAGCAGTTCATTGTTAAAAAATTCACAGCCAATGAGTCCTAAATCGTAAGCAGTTGTATAGTGGTTTTCGTCAAATAGTCCGTTTGCATTGACAAAATGTGAGTTTAAACAGCCAAGGCTTTTGGCTTTTTCATTCATAATTTCTGCAAATGCTTCCGGCGACTTTTCTTTGCCTAATTTTTCTGCAACGTGTTCACCGACAGCGCTTGCCACCTCGTTTGCGGATTTAACCAATACAGAATACAAGGCTTGTTCCATATTTAAGGTATCGCCTTCGTCTACGCGTCCGAGTTTGGAGCCGTCAGTGGGAACATCATAGATTGCACGGCGGGAGAAGGTAATATCTTCATCAAGGCTGCAATTCTGCATTGCAATTAAGCAGGTAAAAATTTTAGTAGTGCTGGCTGGATACATTTTTTCGTGAATATTTTTGGCATACAAGATCGTATGTGTGTTCATTTCCATTAGAATCGCAGATTTTGCGCCGATTGCAGGGCCTTGCGGCCAGTTTTCTATATCATTAGACTGTATAGGAAGCAGCTTATTGGTTTCCATAACTTCGTTGGGTTCAGGTTCTGCATAGCAAGGCAGAGAATTGGAAAGTGAAACAGACACTGACAACAGAGATATGGAAAGTGCCAGAAGCAATTTATTTTGAAATAACTTGGATAAGTTCATATACTCTAGTTTTCCTTTCAGATTAAAGATTTATATATTCAAAGATTTATATATAATAACGTATAAATTAGTTCTTTAACGATTGTACACTATTTTTGTTAAAATAAGTAGAGTTTTTTGTAAATTTTTATATAATAAATTTCGACAAGGGTTATTTTATCCTCGCTACTCGCTGCACGCCCCGTGCACCACTTCAGTGGCATATTTTATCCGCACGGAGGTGTGATAGATCTTCCTTAATGTGACAGCCCCATATTTCCTCTGTATGCGGCTGTGCATAAAAAAAACTCCTGCACCGCCATAGGCGAATGCAGGAGAAAAACGCATTTTAATAGATTTTATATAATTAAAAGATTAGATATATAGCAAATTATTATTGTTTTGCTGTTATTATTTGGCAACAATGCCGTATGTAGCTACGCCAGAAACTGCTTCAAAAGTTACTGTCTTATCAGAATTATCTAAATCTTCAAGAACAGTTGTTACGCCGTCTTTTTCTACACGTACAATAGAATAACTCTTTGACTTATCAGCAGTCTTAGGAAGACCAGCCTTAACAGTTACTGTACCATCAGAAGTCGTAATCCATTTGCCGTTCTCTTTTCCGCCAAGTTCAATATAAAGAGCACCAACAGTTTCTCCGCCAAGTTCTTCTACTGCGGTATTTAAGCTTGCGAATGCTTCTGGACTTGACTTGTCCTCAGCATCATAAACAACAATGCTTGGTCTTTGATCTGCGTTTAAGCCAAGTGCTGCCTTTACATCTTCATACGGTGTCAAAACTGCTGCGCCGCGAACGATTCTTGATGAATAGTCACCTGCTACAGATGTCAGGTTTGTGTCGCCTGCAACTAAAACCTCCGTGTTTGAACCTTTGAGATTCGGAAAATCGGCAGCGCATACTGTCATAGCAGATGCCATTACCATTGTTGCAGCTGTAAGTGTTGCGATTGTTTTCTTTAATTTCATGGTTACTTCCTCCTGAATAATATCCAATTTCTATTTCGGAGCGTAAGTACTATCCGTTCCGGAATTGCACAACAGCTTTGTGTAAGCTGATAAAAAACATTATATACCGATTTACTGATATTGCAATACTTTTCAGGAAAATATTTACAATTCGGGATTTATACTAAAAAAACGAGTATAAAAATTCCGTGTTCTGTTAATTTCGGCGGATAATAGATTTTTTTGCACGTTTTATTATAGAAATTGCACATTTTTTTGGGGAAAAAGTATTCGAACAGCCCATAAGCGGGCTGTTCTTACTATTTATAGAAGGATTAACCTTTTACTGCGCCAACAGTCATACCTTCAATAAAGTAGCTTTGGAAACAAAGGAATACAATAAATATTGGTATAATACCGAACATAGAGCCTGCGATCAGTAAGTCGTAGTCGTTGCCATAAGGGGTAATTAATGTATTTAAACCGATAGGAAGTGTGAACTTCTTAGCGTCACGGAAAACCATCATCGGCCACAGCATATTGTTCCAGGAACCCATAGTAGAGAGGATTGCCATAGATGCAAATGCCGGTTTGGTAATCGGCAGCATAATTTTAATGCAGATACCATATTCGGTTGCGCCGTCAATTCGTGCTGCATCCAAAAGCGCTTTGGGCAGGCCTATCATATACTGTCGGAAAAAGAATATTGTAGAGGCACTACATAGCCCTGGAAGAATAACACCAGCAGAAGTATTCATTAAATGAAGATCCATCATTTCCTGATATAATGGAAGCATTAGGATTTCAAATGGTACCATCATGGTTGCGATTACAAGGAAAAACAGCAGGTTTTTAAGTTTGTATTCGTACATTGATAAGCCGTATGCTACGAAATAGCAGATAACCAACGTAAGCACAACGGTTACTAACGTCAGTATCATACTATTTTTAAACCACATAAAATATTTCCTCGAATCAGGGTTCGGAGTAAACAACAGTTTCCAGTTGTTGAGCGTCATGGTTGAAAAGTCCAGATTAATGGATAAACCACGTCGAAGCAGTTCAATGCCCGGACGGAAGGAAGCCAATGCGCCGGCTAAAACCGGAAACAGTACAAAGAAGCCAAGAACTGCAAATAATAGTGTGCCTAGTACGGTGCCTACGCCATTATTTTGCACCATGCCGCCTTTATTTTTCTTTTTTCCACCCATAATCAGTCTTCCTCCTTCTTAAAGGTTCCGTTGCAAATTAGTTGTACTACATTGATAACGAGCGCCAGTACAAGCAGTACAAGACCAACTGCGGACGCATATCCAAGCTGGTTGCGCTCAATACCACGCTTATATAGATATCCTACAATTGTAAGACCAATATTTTTCGGTGATGTATTGCCGCTCCATAACATATAGGATTCCAGGAACATTGCAAGTCCTGCATAAACACTGATAGTAAGTACGTAAATTGTTGTAGGTTTTAACAGTGGCATGGTGATATTCCAGAATTTCTGCCAGCCATTTGCGCCGTCGATTTCAGCCGACTCATACAGCGCGCCATCAATTCCCTTTAAGCCGGAAAGAAAATACAGCATATTCACACCTGTCCAGCGCCAGCAGGCAAGCAGCAGCAGTGCAAACATTGCGGTAGGACCTTGTTTTAACCAAGGAATTGCATCAAATCCAAATTTCTGTAACAAAATATTCATCTGGCTTGTCGGATATTCTGAAAACATCAAACGGAACAACATACCAGAGATAACTACGGATGTCAGTGCAGGCAGATAGAGCACGCCTTTCCAAAATCCTTTTGCTTTTACTAAATTGCTGTCGATTAATACTGCAAACAGCATAGGAAAAGGAATTAAAAGGATTAAAGTCCATACCATATATGTAAAACTGTTCTTAATTGCTGTAAAGAATGTGCTGTCTTTTAAAAGCTTTGTGTAGTTGTCAAGTCCGACCCATTCTACTTGTCCTGGCAAAATGGTCTGGAAACTCATTTTAACTGTGCTAAACAGCGGATAAATCCAAAAGATTGCGAAACTTAAAATAAACGGCAGTACGAAAACGTAGGGCGCTGCCTTCTGAGAATATAAGAATTTTTTTATTTTCACTGCAGTTTCTCCTTTCCCCTATAGACGGAATTGCCCAAGAATGTTTTCCTTCCTGAGCAATTCCTTTGTTATCATTAACAGTTTATTCCTGAAATCGGATGTATAACACTTACTGTTCAATCTCCATATAGTCGGTTACTTCCTGCAGTGCTTCCGTAACATCCTGTCCGGACTCCATAATATTATTCAAGGTAGTAGTATTAATATAGTCCTGAAGCGTAAATACGTTAGCGTTTACGCTGACTGCGCCAATCTCGTCTTTAATCTCATTCAAAACGTCGAACGGATTGGTCTTAAAGTATGCAATATACGGGTTAGAAGTATCCTGTGTAATATCCGTATTGCTCCAAACGGAAGTATTGCAGACATCAAATCCTAAGTTCTCCCAAATACCGATACAGCCTTCCTCAGAACATTTTGCATAAGCGATAAAGTCTGCTGCAAGCGCTGGATCTGCAGATTGATTGGTAACAACTGTGCCAGTACCGCCGATACCTACAGAACGCGGCTGTCCTGCTTCAAATGATGGACACGGAGCCATTGCCCATTTTCCTGTTTCTTCCGGCATATACTGTACGAAACGGCTCATATACCACATAGCTTTCGGGAACGAAGCGATTTTGCCATCCATAATTGCCTGTCTGCCACCTTCGGTGTCAAGCTGACCTTCTGGAGAAACCATTGCCAAGCCATCGTTGAGCCATCCCTGCTGCATGGTCAGCATTTTGCTCCATGATGCTGGAACGGAAGCTTTTCCTTCTGCGTCAAGATAATCTTCGCCATGCTCTGCCATTGTTACCCAGAGCCAGTCTGTACCGCCTGTATCTACCGCAGTCATCATGACTTCGCCGCCAGAAGCTTCCTTTAACTGTTCTGCTACAGCGGTATAGTCATCCCAAGTTTTAATATTTGTATAGTCAATTCCATATTGTGAGAAAATAGCGTCGTTGTAGAACATAACCGTTGCGCCAACGTGTGTCGGTGCGCCGTAATAGGTACCATCTTTTGCATAAATGTCAAAACGAGACTGTACTAAATCTCCCATATATGGCTGCAATGCATCATTTAGCGGATAAAGCTGCGGCTGACCTTGAAGGAAATTCGGGAACTGTCCGCGCTCAATATCGCATAAGTCGGGTGCGCCCTCGCCAGTCTGCAGCGCCATAATCATTTTGTTGTGCATATCGCCGAACGGATATGTTGTAAAGGTAATCTGAATCTGCCTGTCAGGATTCTGTTCATTCCATTTCTCAAGCATCTTCGCATAAAATTCATTATGTAAGTCAACAAATGACCACATTTCCATATGTGTACCACTATCCGGCCCTACAGTGGTAACTGCGTCTGGCTCTGCCTCTCCCTCAGCAGCATCGCCGGAAGCGTCATCAGCGTTTGCGCTGTCATCAGCGTTTGCGCTGTCATCAGCATTTGCGCTATTATCTGAATTTGCTGGTGTGGAAGCATTTCCAGAATCACCAGAGCCGCCGCATCCTCCAAGTAATGATGTCATCATAGCGGCGCTAAGAAGGGTAACTAATAACTTTTTCTTCATATTCTTTCTCTCCTTTAAAAATTATTGAAAAATATACAAAAGAGTATAATAATCAATCCTATCCGCGATCGTTGAAAAAAATATCGACTTTTTTGGATAAAATTATATAACAATAAAACCAGTTGCATTTTTACTATGGTTAATAT
>ERZ778512.581-NODE-581-length-30296-cov-5.755498_pt1 | contig 30296 bp, 30 predicted proteins | sample MGYA00510346_ERZ778512 | MGnify/ENA primary metagenome ERZ778512 (study PRJEB29527, sample SAMN07138962) | mouse gut metagenome | material: feces | host: mouse | place: China:Nanjing | collected 2016-01-25 ...
CGGACTTTAACAACGGAATCGTCCGCGCTTTGAACAGTGTCCTTTGTTTCGGTTATCTTCCTTATTCTGTGCACCGTAAAGCGAATTATTATCGCTACGATAACAATATCCAACAGCACCTGCAAGCTGAAAAAGCTGATCTTGTCGCCTAACATACGCTGATGGAAGATATACATAACGTCAAAGATACCCATTAGCACAGGTATTTTGCAGACTGATACACAGAACGCGTACCAATCATAAACGTCCTGCGCGGTGCGTTTGGTGATGTTGAATTTATTCAGCTTGCGGCTTGTAAGCGTGAGTATCAGATATGCCGCGAACACTCCCACGACCAGTGCGGGAAATATCAGCGATAGCCAATAGCTCCACGAGAATGCGCTTATATAGCTGTCCTCAATCTCGGACACGCCCTCCGCGCCTATTTTTTGGAGCATCATGCGGTACTGCGTGATGAAGTTTACCGTCACCGAAAAGATAAGCACCGCTATTCCGAGCGACAGCACGTCGCTAACCACCCGCGCGACCCGAAACGACGGCTTGACGGGATATTTGCCTATTTTCATAATTTAGTTTATCACCCCGTATTATTACATTATATTTTAGTTATATCTACCATTTCAACATCCGCAATAGTCTTGTGCATTTCAAGACAATCGAGCAGGGCGTTTGCCGTGTCGATTGCCGTAAGACAAACGATAGAGCGCTCCACCGCTTTTCTTCTCATGCGCACGCTGTCAAGTGACGGCTTACGTCCCGTTTCCGAGGTGGAGATCACGTAATTTATCTCGCCGCTTTCAAGCAGTGTGATAACGTTCGGCTCCTTGTACTCGTGAATACGGTAAACGTGGTTTGCGGCTATCATATTGCGGTTCAGTACCGAAGCCGTGCCGCCCGTAGCGTATATCTTGAATCCAAGCGATTCAAAGCGTGATGCGATCTCAATAACGTCGTTTTTGTCGCTGTCGCGGACGGAGATCAATACGCCGCCCTTGTCGTAGAATTTGTAACCTGCCGCGATAAGTCCTTTATACAATGCTTCTCCAAAGGTTTTGGCTATGCCTAGGCACTCTCCCGTTGATTTCATTTCGGGACCAAGCTGGTTGTCAACATCGTGCAGTTTCTCGAATGAGAACACGGGGACTTTTACCGCGATATAGTCCGATTCGGTGTACAGTCCGCTCTTATAGCCCATATCTTTCAGCTTTTTGCCGAGAATTATCTTTGTCGCGAGATCAACCATAGGTACGCCCGTTACCTTGGAAATATATGGCACAGTACGCGACGAACGCGGATTGACCTCAATTACATAGACCTCGTGATTGTATACTACGTACTGTATATTCACAAGACCTATTACATGGAGCGCCTTCGCGAGCTTTTCGGTGTAGTCTATAATTACCTTTTTGATATGGTTTGTGAGATTCTGACAAGGATAAATGGAGATGCTGTCGCCGCTGTGGATACCCGCGCGCTCTACGTGCTCCATAATGCCTGGGATAACGAAATCCTCGCCGTCACAGATAGCGTCGACCTCAACCTCCGTACCCATCATATACTTATCGATAAGCACGGGGTTTTCAAGCTCCGTCGCGGTGATTATCTTCATATACTCGTCAACGTCGCTGTCGCAGTGCGCGATTATCATATTCTGCCCACCGAGAACGTAACTCGGACGGAGCAGAACGGGATAACCCAGCTCGTTCGCGACTTTGAGCGCTTGCTTTGTTGTGAATACTGTTTCTCCCTTGGGGCGCGGAATTCCGCACTTTTCCAGCAACTCGTCAAACAGCTCTCTGTCCTCCGCCGCGTCGATATCCGCCGCCTGTGTGCCAAGTATGCGCACTCCCATTTCGGTGAGGTGTTTGGTTAGGGAGATCGCCGTCTGACCACCAAACTGAACTACACAGCCGTAAGGCTTCTCGGTAGCGATAAGCGCCTCAACGTCCTCGCGGGTGAGCGGGTCAAAATACAGGCGCGTTCCCGTGTCAAAGTCGGTGGAAACAGTTTCGGGATTGTTGTTGCAAATAATTGCCTCGCAACCCTCCTCCTTCAATGTCCACACGCAGTGAACGGAGCAGTAGTCGAACTCTATACCCTGTCCGATACGTATAGGTCCGCTTCCGAAAACGATGACTTTTTTCTTATCGGTCGGGTGAGCTTCAATAAACTCTGCCGCTTCGTTTTCGCGGTCGAAGGTGTTGTAGAAGTAGGGAGTGCTTGCCGAAAACTCAGCAGCGCAGGTGTCTACCATTTTATATACGGCGAGGCGGCGGTCAATTCCGCGCTCCGCAAGCTTCTGTCCCGAAATGCGCTCAATGGTGCTGTCGAGATAGCAATACTTCTTTGCGGTATCGTACTTTTCTTGGGTCAATTTGCCATTTGCAAGCCATTTTTCAAGCTCGACAAGATTATTTAGTTTCGCAATAAACCATTTATCTATCTTGGTGATTTCATGAATGGTATCTATCGAAATATCGCGCTTTAACGCCTCAAATACGCAGAACGAACGGTCAACGTCAACATCTTCAAGCTTTTTGAGGATATCATCGTCCGAAAGCAGAGTGAACTCCTTTTTGGTCATGGTGTCCATTTTCAGCTCGATAGAGCGGACGGCTTTCATCATTCCCGCCTCGAATGAGGGAGCGATAGCCATAATCTCGCCCGTGGCTTTCATCTGCGTACCAAGAGTTTTTTTCGCGTATACGAATTTATCAAAAGGCCACTTCGGGAACTTTACAACAAGGTAATCGAGCGCGGGTTCAAAGCACGCGTAAGTTTTGCCCGTCACCTGATTGACTATCTCATCGAGCGTATAACCAACAGCGATCCTCGCCGCGACCTTTGCTATCGGATATCCCGTTGCTTTGGATGCGAGCGCCGACGAACGCGATACACGCGGGTTTACCTCAATAACGGCATAGTCAAAGCTGTCGGGCTTAAGCGCAAACTGGCAGTTGCAGCCGCCCTCGACCTCAAGCGCCTGAATGATATCCAGCGCCGCCGTGCGGAGCATCTGGTACTCCTTATCTGCGAGAGTTACGCAGGGCGCTACGACAATGCTGTCGCCTGTGTGAACGCCTACGGGGTCGAAATTCTCCATTGAGCAGACGGTGATAACATTGCCCTTGCTGTCACGCATGACTTCAAACTCAACCTCTTTCCAGCCCGAAATGCACTTCTCGACCAGAATTTGCGTGATAGGCGAGAGCCGCAGACCGTTTGTCGCGATCTCTCGGAGCTCCTCGTGTGTTTCGGCGATACCGCCGCCCGTACCTCCTAGCGTGAACGCTGGGCGCACTATGACGGGATATCCAATCTCCTCCGCGAAATCCATAGCATCCTCAAGCGTCTCAACTACCTTGGATGGGATACACGGCTGACCGATAGCCTCCATTGTGTCCTTGAACGCCTGTCTGTCCTCCGCCTTGTGAATGGTCTCGGGATTGGAGCCGAGCAGCTTTACGCCGTGCTCCTCAAGAAATCCGCTTTCGGCGAGCTGCATTGACAGCGTGAGCGCGGTCTGTCCGCCCAGATTTGAGACGACGCTGTCGGGTTTCTCAATCTCGATAACGCGCTTTACTACCTCTAAGGTAAGCGGCTCGATGTAAATTTTGTCCGCCATATGCTTGTCTGTCATTATCGTTGCGGGGTTGGAGTTGATGAGCACTACCTCCAGACCCTCCTGCTTTAACGCGCGGCAAGCCTGTGTTCCCGCGTAGTCGAACTCCGCGGCTTGCCCTATGACGATAGGTCCCGAACCTATAACCAAAACTTTTTTTATATCACTTCTTAACGGCATTACTTAGTTCCTCCCCATCAGCTTTATGAACTCGTCAAATAAATACGAGGTATCGTGCGGACCGCCGCACGCCTCGGGATGGAATTGCACCGTAAATGCGGGCGCGTTGGTGTATCGTACGCCCTCGCAGGTGCCGTCGTTGCCGTTTATGTGACTGACCTTGCCCGCGTTCTCGGGAACTGAATCGCCGATGACTGCGTAGCCGTGGTTCTGCGAGGTGATAAAGGTCTTGTCCAGCGCGAGGTCTTTGACGGGTTGATTTCCGCCGCGATGACCGTATTTCAGCTTTTCGGTCTTAGCGCCGTTTGCGAGCGCGAGGAGCTGATGACCGAGACAAATCCCGAACGTCGGGATTTTCGCGGGGATAAGCTCTTTGAGCGTGTTTATGGAGGCAATGTTGTCGGCTGGGTCGCCGGGACCGTTTGAGAGCATAATGCCGTCGGGAGAGAGCGCCTTTATCTCGTCGGCGGCAGCGTTGTACGGCATTACGGTGACGTTGCAGCCGCGCTTTACCAGCTCGCGGCGAATGTTGAATTTGTAGCCGTAGTCCATTAAAACGACATTGTGCTTGGCGTTCTCGGCGGGGTAATACTCCTTTTTCTTTACGGAAACCTTAGGTACGACCCCTCCTACTCTGTACGCGCGGATATCCTCAAGCAGCTTGTCCTTGTCGAACTCGCCGCTGACGATTGCTCCGTTCATCACGCCGCTCTCGCGGATGATGCGCGTAAGGCGGCGCGTGTCGATATCGCATATGCCGACGATATTCAAGCTCTTAAGATAGCTGTCCAGATCACCCTCGCAGCGGAAGTTGCTCGGAGCGTCGCAGCACTCGCGCACTATGTAACCCGAAACCGCGCTTCCGTTGCTCTCGGGGTCGATCTTGTTCACGCCGTAATTTCCGATAAGCGGGAACGTCTGCGTTACTATCTGTCCGCAGTAGGACGGGTCAGTGAGCGTTTCCTGATAGCCCGTCATCGCGGTCGTGAACACGGTCTCGCCGATAACGCCGCCCTCCGCGCCGAACGCCTTGCCCTCGAAAACAGTGCCATCCGCAAGGACTAACGTAGCTTTACGGCTGTTTTCAAATCTCTCAAAACTCATTTTTTGCCTCCAAAAACATTTGTTCTTCTGCATTTTATCTATAAATCGCCCTATTTACCGGTAAATCGTTATCCCTTTGTGGTTGTGATCTTCCCGACGTATCCCATTATCTCGTCGCGCATACGGATAGCCTCGCGGCGCGCAGCCTCGGCGAACTCGCGCTCATTGCACTTTTCTTTCTGATACGCGCACATTATTCCGCGCGAGCTGTTGACTATCCCGCCCAGACCGTTCTTGTCGAACGCTGCGGCGATGTCCTTGGCTGTCGCACCCTGAGCGCCATAGCCGGGAATAAGGAAGAACGTATGCGGAAGTATCTCGCGCAGACGCTTTATCTGTTCGGGATATGTAGCGCCCGTTACCGCGCCTACGCCGCTGTAACCGTAAACTCCGGGCAGATCCTTGCCCCATTCCTCGCACATATTGCCCATAAGCTCGTAAATGGGGATACCCGCAACGGGTCTGTCCTGAAGCTCGCCGCTCGACGGGTTGGACGTTTTTACAAGCACGAAAATTCCCTTGTCGTTCTCCTTGCATACCTTGAGCAGCGGCTTGATGCCGTCCGTACCGAGATAGCCGTTGACAGTGAGAGCGTCGCCGAGAAACGGCTCATACTCCTCGCCGCCCACCTTTACCTTGCCGAGGTGAGCGGTCGCGTAGGCCTCCATTGTTGTGCCGATATCGTTGCGCTTGCCATCGGTGATGACGTACATTCCCTTGGAGCGCGCGTACTCCTGCGTTTTGTAGAGCGCTTTAACACCCGCCACGCCGTACATCTCGTAATACGCCGCCTGCGGCTTTACCGCGGGAACGATATCATAAAGCGCGTCGATAAGTCCCTTGTTGAACTCGTAAAGCGCCTTAGCCGCGCCCTTGAGCGTTTCGCCGTGCTTTTCAAAGCATTTCTTCTTTATGTACTCCGGAACATAATCCAGCTTGGGGTCAAGTCCCGCTACTGTGGGGTTCTGTGTCTGTTCAATCTTCTCGATAAGTCTGTCAAGTGCCATATTTCCTCCTGATTTAAAAAGCTCCGAAATTTCGGCGAGCCGTGCTAGGTGCGATTTGTCGCTTTGCGCACGTTCGCCTTTGCTCCGCTGCTGCAACAGCGGTTGGTTGCTTTAGTTTAAATTATTAATTATATCAGCAATGTCCGCCAATATTTACTTCCGTCTTTTCAATTATATGCCCTTTCATCTTCTCCAACAACTCGTTGAGGAAAAATCCCTCTTTAACGTCCAACTCACAGTCCAACGCGTACACCGTGAGCTTGTACATATGATCCTTGTCGGGCGGCGTGGGTCCGATATAGTGCTTAGTCACACATTCGTCTTTTTCACCGACAAACGGTGATATACAACTGTTTGAGCCCTGTATCATTTCGATCGCACCGTCTTGGCTGGCGTTTTCTGGGATCGTTGCAACATTTGCAGGGATATTCGCCGCCGTCCAGTGTATCCACGCGAAACCGCACACGGGTATCGAATCGAAATCCACGAACACCAACGCAAGCGTTTTCGCACCCTCGGGAACCTCCCATACCTCTATCGGGAACGAAACAACCGGATTTCCGTTGATCTTCGTATCGGAATATTTTGAGTACTTTTCGGGCAAAAACCCGTTTTCCTCAGGTATTTTTATCTTCATTTTATTTATCCTCGTACACTATCTTTCCGTCGACTATCGTCATTTTTACTCTGCCCTTGAGCTTCATTCCCTTAAAGCAGGTGTTCTTGGATTTGGAGTGCAGCTTTTCGGGATCGACTATCCATTCCTCGTTGATATCAAATACAGTGATATCCGCAGGCTCGCCCTCTCCGAGATTGCCGCCTGCAATGCCGAGTATCTTGCGCGGATTTACGCACATAAGCCGCACGATGCGCTTGAGCGATATTTTCCCTCTGTGATACAGAGCGGTGAGCGTTGCCGCAAGCGACGTTTCAAGTCCGATAACCCCGTTCGGCGCTTTCTCGAAGTCCGCCTTTTCCTCGGGAGCGTGGGGCGCGTGATCGGTAACGATACAGTCTATCGTGCCGTCGCATACGCCCTCGGTTATCGCGGTAACGTCGTCCTCGGTGCGGAGCGGAGGGTTCATTCGGTAATCCGCGTCGCGCAGACGGAGCTTTTCATCGGTCAGCATAAAGTAGTGCGGAGCGGTCTCGCTGGTTACCATTGCGCCGTATCTCGCGCCGAGGCGTACCAGCAGCATACTTGTCGCAGTTGAAACGTGCGCTATGTGTATCGGCATTTCAAGATCGCCCGCGATGACTATTTCACGTGCCGTCGAGATATCCTCGGAAATGCGGTGCATTCCCTTGATGCCAAGTTCCTTTGAGACCTCGCCGCTGTTCATAATGCCGCCCGCGATTACCTGCGGGTCCTCGCAGTGCGATATCACGCGAAGTCCCGCGTAATGCGCCTTTACCATCGCTCTTGCAAGTAAACGCGCGTTCAGTACGGGCTTTCCGTCGTCCGATACCGCCACGCAGCCCGCCGCCTTAAGCTCGTTATAATCGCACAATTCCTCGCCGTTCTGACCTTTTGTAATACACCCGACTGGATATACCTTCGCCTTAGCGCCTTTGGATTTCCGGATGATATACTTTACCGTCTCCGCGTTATCGACAACGGGCACGGTGTTCGGCATACATGCCACAGCCGTCACGCCGCCCGCGACCGCCGCTTCGCAGCCGGTGATGATATCCTCCTTGTGTGTTTGCCCCGGATCGCGGAAGTGGACATGCATATCGCAGATTCCCGGGATTATAGTTTTTCCCGTGCAGTCCACCACCTTGTCGGCAGTTTCCGAGATATCAGGCTCACACTTTATGATTTTCCCCTTATCCACCAGGATATCGGCGACGCCCTCAAAATCGTTCGCCGCGTCGACAATATATCCGTTTTTTAACAATATATCCATAATCCCTCCTAATATTAAAAAGCTATTTATTCTTTATATTTCATTTGTTTATTAAAAAACTTTTTGTTAACCTACAATTACCACCTTATCACACCCGTCCAGCTCACGCACCATTACCTTGACCTTTTCTCCGCGCGAGGTCGGGAGGTTCTTGCCGATATAATCCGCTCGTATCGGCAATTCCCTATGTCCGCGGTCAATCAGCGCCGCAAGCTGTATCAGCGTTGGTCGTCCGCGCGACAGAAGTCCGTCAATAGCCGCACGCGCCGTTCGTCCCGTGTAAATAACGTCGTCTATTATCACCACGCGTCTGTCCGTGATGTCAAAGTCGATCTTGCTCGCGTCAGCTGTACCGCCGCGTCGTTCATCGTCACGAAACGGCGTAATGTCGAGCAGTCCCGTTGGCACTTCGCTGCCTTCATTCTCGGCAATTTTCAGGGCTATTCTCTGTGCCAGCACAGCGCCGCGAGAAAAAAGACCGATAAGGCAAAGGCCGTCCGTCCCCTTATTCCGTTCGATGATCTCGAACGATATCCGCGTTATCGCCCTCGCGACCGCGTTTTCGTCGAGTATTTCCGCCTTTACTTTGCACGCATTGTCCATACGTTCACCTCGCCATATAAAAAAATCCCGCCGTAACGGCAGGACGTTAAATCTACACCAAAAACCAACGGGAGATTCCCCCCGCGGAATTCGTCTAAATTTTTCACGAACCTTGTCGGTATCGCCGTACCGAATTAAAAGCCGCTCGTTTTCTTATCTATTATACTCGATTTGACTGTTTTTGTCAAGAGATTTTTTCAAAATGACAGATAAACTTGCATTTTTCAAAAAACTGTATAAATATGAATAACCGCTTACAGAACAGTAAAACTGTTCACGTGTGTGTTTGCGGCAGAAATATCATTCCGTATAGATTTCTTTGCAGAAATGATATACGGCAGATTATCGTTATGTCGATGGAATATTCTTATTTTAAATGTTATGTTGACTCTGCGGGAATATTGGTGTATAATATTATTTGGAAAAGAGGTGTAAAATATCATGCAGATATCAAGCAGATTCACACTTGCCGTTCATATTTTTATCTGTATAGACACTTTTAAAGATGAATATAAGACAACCAGCGATTTTCTTGCAAGCAGCACAAATGTTAATCCGGTTATCGTAAGAAAAATTTTAAGTCAGCTCAGATCAGCAGGGCTTGTGGAGGTCGCAAGGGGCTCAGGCGGCGCGTCAATACCAAAACAGTTAAATGAAATAACATTTCTGGATATTTACAAAGCGGTCGAGTGTGTCGGCAGCGGCATGCTGTTTCATTTTCACGAGTGCCCCAATGAAGAATGTCCTGTTGGAAGAAATATTCATTTCGCTCTTGACGGTAAGCTTATACAGGTACAAAACGCTATGGAGAAAGAGCTTGCTTCCATAACTCTTGAAGATGTGAAAAAAAATTTGGAGGAGCGTTTGAACAAATAGATTCTAATAGACTGCTTATAATGTGAAAAATAAATTAAAAAAATCTGTTGTAACTATTGACATTACAATAAAAGTGTGCTATAATATAGTTGTAATCGAAATGGTTACAACTATATTATTGACCGGAGGTATCATTATGAAGAATTTCAGCAAAGCTACCGTATCGGACGGCGCGAGAACAGAGCTGCACGACAAGCTTTCCTTGACTGGAGCGGAGATAAGCGTAAACAGTTTGCCGGCAGGAGCGGGTGTGCCTTTTGTTCATTCGCATAAGAACAACGAAGAGATATATGCCGTTCTGTCGGGCAAGGGAAAGGCTGTGATCGACGGAGAGACCGTGGAGCTGTCGGCGGGCGATTGGATACGCGTTTCTCCTTCAGCTAAGAGACAGCTTTCCGCTTCTGATGACGCTGCCATGTGTTTTTTGTGTATTCAGGTGAAGGAAAACTCGCTTGGCGCTTACACACAGGACGATGCGGTTATTGAAAAATAAAGAATGGCATCATAAGTCCTGAAAACACCCGATTTCAAATTCGGGTGTTTTTTATATACCGAAACAAGCAGTTTCTTAAGCTGTTATTGTCCTGTTTTATGCAACGTTGTTCTTGCGCGGCGACTGTATCATAATATTTTTTCGCTTCATTTCCTGAAGCACAATAGATAATTTCAAAAAGATCTTGACAAAGAAGATATTTTGTGTTATAATATTGAATATAAATTCAATGAATTGTTATTTAACGAGGTGAGCATATGTCAATACGCGACGAACAAAAGGAGCAGCGCCGCGCCTTGATAATTGACAAGGCGATAGAGCTGTTTGCTAAAAAAGGTTATTTGGACACTAAAATCGGGGATATTGCAAAAGCTGCCGATATGAGTGTGGGGCTGATGTTCCACTATTTCGAGTCCAAGGAAAAGCTTTTCGAGGAGATAGTACGATATGGCACGAATGCGACAAACACTCCGCGCGAAATGAACTTTGAAAACCCTCTTGACTATTTTGAGGGCTTTCTGAAGGTTCTGCTACAATATGTCAAAGAGCATCCTCAAACAATGTATCTTTTTGTGATTATAGGTAGAATTCAACATAGCGAGGGAGTTCCGCCGCACATCAAGGAGATCGCCGCAGGCGTTGATCAGATCAAGCAATCGGCGGAGGTAATAGCGGCGGGGCAGGAGTACGGCTATTTCCGCGAGGGCGATCCGTACCTGCTCGCGTTCACGTTCTGGAGCAGTATACAGGGGATCATGGAGCGGCTCGCCTCCGCGCCAGAATTGGCGGAAAGCGGCAGACTTCCCGAGACGGATTGGATAATAGATATAATAAGAGGTGATAAGCAATGATCAAACTTGAAAATGTGCGCAAGTCATACGGTGTAAAGGATAACCAAACCGAGGTGCTTAAAGGGGTCTCATTGGATATTGAAGATGGTGATTTCGCGGTGATCCTGGGTCCCTCGGGCTCGGGAAAATCCACGCTGTTAAACGTTGCGTCGGGCTTGGAGCGCCCCGACAGCGGCAAGGTACTGTACAGTCGCGAAAATATTGCGGTGCTTTCCGATAAACAGCTTACCGAGTTTCGCAGAAAAAACATAGGCTTTATTTTTCAGCAGTACTATCTTCTGCCTAATCTTAACGTTGACAAGAATGTAAAAATGGGCGCGGAGCTTGCCTCTAACGGTAATTACGCCGAGGCGATAAATGCTCTCGGACTATCGGAAAAGCGCAACAAATTTCCGCACGAGCTGAGCGGAGGAGAACAGCAGCGAGTTTCCGTAGCGAGAGCGCTTGCGAAAATGCCCTCCGCGCTGTTTCTTGACGAGCCTACGGGAGCGTTGGACGAAGCCACGGGACGGCAGGTTCTCGATTACATCGGCAAGCTTCAAGGCGAGTTTGAATTCACAGTGATTATGGTAACTCATAACACTAATATCGCCGATATGGCTAAAACCGTGATCAGAATGAACAGCGGAAAAATCATCGAACAGTACCGAAACTCATCACAAAAGAGCGCTTACGAGATAGGATGGTAAATATGATCACGATAAAAGACGTTTTCAAGCTTGTCGGAATAATTATAATTTCCGCGTGCGCAGTGTTTGTCTGCGCTCTGTTTTTGAATTACAATATAGATCTGCGCGGAATTGAACCGCAGATCACCGAGCAGACGCAGACGCTTTATGGCGCGCTTGTCACCACGGGAAAGGTCGTTAGCGCGGTAAGCGGCGGCTGTCTGCTGATCACTTCGATAATCATGCTGGCGTTTTACATCAAGCACTATATAGATTCCCACCGCAGACAGCTTGGCATTTTAAAGGCGCTCGGCTATTCAAATATGAGAATATCGCGCGGCTTTTGGGTTTTCGGACTGAGTGTGTTCGTCGGCACAGGGATAGGCTTTGCGGGAGCATTCTGCCTTATGCCGACGTTCTATTCAGCTCGGAACGATGAAGGATATCTCCCGATGTTTACTCCTGAATTTCATCTTGAATTGTTTGCTGCCTTGGTGATCATCCCGACCGTATTTTTTGCACTGCTTTCGATCTTTTACGCGCACATAAAAATGAAAATGCCTGTTCTTGAATTGCTTAAAGGAAATACCGTTCCCAAGATCGGACACGTAAAAAGCGGCGATGGTCTGCCGTTCCTGAAGGATATGAAAAGAGCGACTGTAAGGGGCAGAAAGTCACTTGTGTTTTTCATAGGATTTGCGGTATTTTGCTATTCGGCAATGGTTCAGATGTCATTGGGAATGAATAAACTGGCAGATGAGATTATATCGCTTATGACAATTATGATCGGTGTGGTTTTGGCTTTTACAACGCTGTTTATCGCGGTGACAACGATAGTAAGCTCAAACGCCGTATCCGTATCGGTAATGCGCGTTTTCGGATATTCGACCCGTGAGTGCTCCTCGGCGGTGCTGAACGGTTACCGCCCCGCCGCTCTTGTCGGGTTCGTGCTCGGAACGGTGTATCAGTATTTTCTGTTGAGAATAGCCGTAAACGTTTTGTTCAAGGATGTTGAAAACGTTCCAGAATTTGATTTTAACGTCAGCGCACTGGTTATCGCGGCGGTATCGTTTGTGATAATTTACGAAGCTGTTATGTATTTCTGTTCATGGAAGATCAGTAAAATCTCCGTCAAGGAAATTATGATGGATCGCGAGTAAAATGCCATTTAAAAACACCATTGAATAGGCACGGAGAGGCGGGACGTTCCGTTGCCGTATATATACTTGCCGCCATTGCAAATCGCACATAGTTTGCCGATTTGCAATGGCGGCAAGTATGAAATTGCTTTTTCTCGTTAAAAATTTATTTATGCTGGACAAAAGGAAAATTTTGTGTTATAATAAATAAAAAATCAAAGGAGGAAAACATCATGTCAGAAAGACCCGCTGCGGGAACAGGCGGCGATCGCTATGTTCCCTATTCCGAGCGTACAGGAGAGCAATCGCCCGTATACTTCACACGCGATCTATCCGCGGAGGGATTGCGCAAGGCATTCGCAAAGGTAAACCAAAACATCACGGGCAGGGTGAGCATAAAGCTCCACACGGGCGAGCCTCACGGTCCGAATATCATTCCGCGTCCGTGGGTGGAATCGCTGGTAAAAAACGATCTTCCCGGCGCGTCGATAATCGAGACCAATACCTACTACGAGGGCGGGCGCTACACTACCGAGGAGCACCGCAAGACCCTTGAGGTCAACGGCTGGACGTTCTGCCCCGTCGACATCACCGACGCGGATGGCATCGCGCCGCTCCCCGTAAATGGCGGCAAGTGGTTCACCGAAATGATGATGGGCAAGAATATACTCAACTACGACTCGCTTTTCGTGCTCACGCACTTCAAGGGTCACGCGATGGGCGGCTTCGGCGGTTCGGCAAAGAATATCGGCATAGGCTGCGCGGACGGCAGGATAGGCAAGGGAATGATCCACAGCGCCGAGGGCTCGGACGACCTCTGGTCGATCAACAAGGAGGAGCTTATGGAACGTATGATGGAGAGCGCAAAGGCTGTCGTTGACCACTTTGAGGGGCATATCAGTTTTGTAAACGTTCTGCGGAATATGTCAGTTTCCTGCGACTGTGAGGGCGTTGCGGCGGCTCCCGTTGTCACGCCGAATATCGGGATACTCGCGTCGCTTGATATTCTCGCTGTCGATCAGGCGTCCGTCGACTTAGTGTACGCGATGAACGAAAGCGACCGCCACGCGCTCGCCGAGCGCATAGAGAGCCGTCACGGGTTCCGCCAGCTTACCTATATGAAGGAGCTCGGTATGGGCAACGACAGATACAGTCTTATCGACCTCGACAACGGCGAAAAGGAGATAACCGCCGCCGACGCGGTAAAGGGTGTTGTACCGTTTAAAGCGGAATAAAAAACGCGGAGGCTCGCAATGTGTGATACCCTTAACGGAGAAATCCCCAAAACCGAATAGGACAGCGATCCCCGCGCATCTGACAAGGTGCGCGGGGATTTATATAACATATTTAAAACAAAAAGTGACGCAGAAAATCAACCCTAGAGGCTTTATTGGCATAAAAAAATCACATTCGCTGTCGTGATATCATGAGACTTAATTTAGTCCTTTGATTTTACCGCCAGTTCTATCGCCTGCTTGCCGCTCAAATGCTCAATGGCAAATTCCAGCATACACAATATATCCCAATGCTTATCGATAGTACGGATACCCTCATCCATATACTCGATGGAATACTTTTGAGTAAAGGCTTCAATAGCCTTGCGTTTGGCATCTCCGTCCGCCATAACGCGTATCTTTCCGAAGGCTATCACGCTTTTAAAATAATCGGTGTATTCCTCAGCAATAACCTCATCGCGTCCTATTACGGTAAAGCTCGCTTTGGGACTGCTGTTTATCGCGTCTATTTTATGCCCGCTTTTCGCGCAGTGAAAATAGATCTTATTGTCAAGATAGAGATAATTTATCGGGACGGTATACGGGTATCCGTCGTCGCCAATCAGCCCGAGAACTCCCGTTGTTCCGTTATGCAGTATGGAAACGCTCTCCTCGGTCGTTAATACCTGCTTTTTTCTGCGCATTTCTCTGAACATAGCATTATCCTCCCAACATTATTGTAATGCGAGCTTGCCGCCCTCAAGACGATATACGCGATCAACAAGATCAAGTATTCGTTCGTCGTGCGTGACCATAACAGCGCCCTTTTCGTGCTTTTTAACTTCCATTCGTATCATCTCGACGACCTGTCTGCCGTGCTCGGCGTCAAGGCTTGCTGTCGGCTCGTCGGCGAGAATGATATCGGGATCGTTCACAAACGCCCTCGCGATAGCGACGCGCTGTTTTTCACCGCCCGACATCTCGGAGGGGTATTGCTCCGCGCACTTTTTGATGTCCAGCTCGTGAAACAATCCGTCTATATCCGCCGCAGCCGCGCCCTTATAACGGAATGCCGACAGCTGCTCCTTAGCTTTCAGATATGGCAGAAGCTGATGATTCTGAAAAATAAATCCTATATGCTCGCGTCTGAGCTGCGTCCACTGCTTCTGATCGGTATCGGAAACGTTCTTTCCCGCGATACCTATACTGCCCGAATCGGGAGCAAGCAGCATTCCCGCGATAGTCAGAAGCGTGCTTTTTCCCGAGCCTGACGGTCCGATCACCGCCGCGAACTCGCCCTTTTCAACGCTAAGCGAAACATTATCCAACACGACATTTTTCCCGCTACCGTCACGGTATGCCTTTGTAATATTATCAAGCTGCAATACGCCCGTGCTCATTCTCCCGAACCTCCTATCACTTTCATCGGATCGACGTGCGAAATGCTCAGAACCGAGATCAGACCACCCGCGATCGATATCAAAATAAACGCTGCCATTACAAGCATAACATTCCCGTACTTCAAATAGAACGGCATTGTCTGCAGTATCGCTATCGACATCAGATATGTAAGGAGCGCCGCTGCCGCCGCACCGAATACCGCGATAACGCATACCTGCCCCGTGACCATAGCTGCCAGACGCTTCATGCTCATTCCAATAGCTTTCATAACGCCGAATTGCTTGTGCTTCTGTATCGTGAGTATATAATAGAAAACGCCTATTATCGCCGCCGATACCACGACCAGCACCCAGATTATCATGGTTATCGTCAGATGCTCCGCCTTATACGACGGGATATTCTCTATGACCTCGGACTTGGAAACGATCTCCGTGCCGTCAATTCGGATATTGCCGATATCGTTTCCTCTTATGGCTATCGTGTGATACATCTTTTGATACATGGGGTTCAGCGCGGTTCTGATAGCCGTGTAGCTGTCCACCGAGATAAAGCCTACCGAGGTGTGTCCGTACATAGTATCTGCGGCAAACCCCGCTACCGTAAATTCAAGCTCCGAGGACGAATCATACACGGTATCTCCGACCACGATACCCTCCTGTATAAAACTCTCGTCAAGCACGATAGCGTTTGCCGCGTCGGATTCGCTAAGCCGCAAACCGTCAATGACCTCGGGTTCGAGAAAGCTGCCGGGTTCGATAATAAAATAAGTAATATTCAGCTTTTCGGGAGTGTCCTTTTTTGACAGGAACATTCTCTGAATACCCAGCACTGCGAGTTCCGAGTCAGTCTGCGAGCGCAGTTCGTCAAATTTCTCGGCTTTCAGATTGGACACGGTTATCAGCTTTTCGGCGGAATCGCTCAAAAGAAAATAATCCGCATCCATATTGTCGATACCCGATACGACCGCTCTGCCAAGCCCCTCAACCAGTCCCGACAAAAACAGCACCATAAACACCAACAGTATGATTATGATCTCGATGAGAACATACTTCTTCTTATTATAAGCCAGCTCCTTCAACGCCAATTTCATAGCCGAAATCCACCTTTCATATTTATTTGTAAAACACCGCAAGCAGCGTTTATTTACAGCTCTCTGTCCATTCCCTCACCGATAAGCTGTACAAACATCTCGGATGTTTCGAGCATCTTTTCGATACGCTCTGCGCCTATCTTCTCGAAGGTCTCCTCCTCGAGCCTGAAGAGCGGCAGCACGCACTTTTTCACCAGATTTTTTCCCGCCTTCGTCAGTACCATATCCTTTTCACGGCGATCGGTATTGGAAACGCGAAACTCGATAATCCCTTTTTCGTTCAGGATCTTTGCGCCGTAGCTAACGGACTGCTTCGGTATGCCGTAATCAAGACATATCTCCTTTTGTGTGACCGATTTATTTCGTCCAAGCCGATAGAGTATTACAAACTCATTATAGCTTATGCCGTGGGCATCAGCCCATTTCAGATAGTTATTGGTATTGCTTTTCCAGAACCCGTCGATAGCCGTTACATAATTTGTTTTGTTTATCATAATTCACCGCCACAATAAATGTTAGTTTAGTAATATTTTGGACTAAATAAATTATAGCATATGTTTTCCGCCTTGTCAAGAGGTTTTTAAAATTTTTTTGTTGTACTATTTGAAAAATAGTCCGCCCAAAGCGTATATTATAATGTGTTTTTAAAAGAAGCATGTTCCGAGCGCATACCTCGAAATTTTTTCAAAATCCCTATTGACAAAATTATTAAAACGTGATACAATACAAATAGTCCAACACAGGACTTTATTTTCCAAAGGATATCTGTTTTATGAAAGGATGAGTTTTATGGGAGGATTATCATTGGTTCTTGCGGTTCTGGGCGCGGGTGTTATGGTGTGGCATTTTATTACTCACGACATAATTCTTGGCATTGCTTGTACAGTATTGTTTCTCGCCGCGTTTATTATCGGCTTGGTTGAGATGAGGAAGAAATCCAAGCAGGGCGATCTGTTGGCGAGCATGAAGAATTTCGCTATGCTCGGTCACGGCATGGCGGGAACGCTTGTCATTGTCGGCGGAGTAATGTGCGCTATTGCTAACTTTATGCACAAGTAACTTGTACATAGGAAAATAAGACCTCCGGTTTGTTCTCAAAACGAACAAGCCGAAGGTTTTTTGCGCATTTTCGGCGGGTAACGATCAAACGCTGAAATTTGAGAATAAATAGAAACGGCAGGTACAATATAATGGCTCAGCGAAATACCGATATAAAAATGCTATACAAAAATTATTTTACGCCGTCACGTTCCGCGGCGACCGAGAGCAAACCAAAAAGGAAACGCAGAACGGAACCCTCCGATTGGCTGGTTCCCGTCAATCCAAAGTACTTTGACATAGAAAAAGCGTTTTCCGAAAATGATACGATACTATGGAAACAGAGCACGTGTATTATCGTCGGGGATATTATTTATTTGTATATAGCCGCGCCGTATTCCTCAATAATGTATAAGTGCAAAGCTGTAGAGGTCGATATTCCGTATAATTACGACGACGGCAGAGTGCATATGCAAAAGGTAATGAAAATACGCTTGCTGAATACATACGATAAAAACACATTCGGGCTTGAGCTGCTGCGCGAGCACGGAATAAATTCGGTGCGCGGACCGAGAAGCGTTCCCTACGGTCTGCTCTGCAAGCTGGAACGCAAAAGCGGTTAATATAAAGGAGATTTTTATGGAACTTATGGTAAAAACAATAAAGACCAAAAATGTGATCTCAAAGTCAAATCTGCCTGTCGGCGATTTTTCCGTCAACCCATATACGGGCTGCGAGCACGCGTGCAAATACTGCTACGCCTCGTTTATGAAACGCTTCACAAATCATTCCGAGGATTGGGGAGCGTTTCTTGATATTAAGGAGTGGGATACGATGAAAAATCCTCAAAAGTATAATGGAAAAGAACTGTTTATCGGTTCCGTAACAGACCCTTATCAGCCTGCCGAGGAAAAATACGGACGCACAAGGGCGCTTCTCGAGCAGCTTCAAGGCAGCGGCGCCAAGGTGTCAATCGCGACAAAATCCGATCTGATACTCCGCGATCTCGATTTGATAAAGACGTTTCCGAACGCCCGCGTTTCGTGGTCGATAAATACTTTTGACGAAAAATTCCGCGCGGATATGGACAACGCCGTCAGCATAGAAAGACGATTGGCGGCAATGAAAGCGTTTTACGACGCGGGTATACGCACTACCTGTTTTATTTCCCCTATTTTCCCGGGTATTACAAACCCGTTTGAAATTATCCGCCGTGCGAAAAATCAATGCAATCTCGTGTGGCTTGAAAATTTAAATCTGCGCGGAGGCTATAAATCGGTTGTTTTTGACTATATAGCAGAAAAGCACTCCGATCTTTTTCCGCTGTACCAAGCAATCTACACAAACAAGGACAGAAGCTTTTGGTTGGAGCTTGATGAAAAAATGAGAGAATTTACAAAATCGGATGGGCTTTTATATCTTCGCAATGACGATTCGATAACGCGTTCGTTCGATGAGCCGCCAATCGTTGTCAACTACTTTTTCCACGAGGAGATCGTTCCGTCGGCTAATAAGAAAAAGAAACCGGGAGGTGTTAAATAGTGGATCTGCTGAAAGCGGATATAAAAAAGCTATACAAAAAATATCTGGTGCCGTCGCTTTCAGCGGCGGTCGTTACGTCTGTCTACAGCTTTGCGGATATGATCGCGATAGGCAGAGGAGTTGGCGCGGACGGCGCATCGGCGTTGTCGATAGCTACTCCGATATTCGGGGTTATCTCATTTTTCGGAATACTCTGCGGCATCGGCGGAAGCGTTTACATAGGCAAAGCGAGGGGAGAGGGGAACATTGAAAAGTCCAACGCGTATTTCACGGCTTCGCTTGCGGTAATGTCGGTTTTGACTGTGCTCGCATGGGCGGGATTTAATTTGTTTTCCAACCCGATATACAGATTTTTCGGCGCAAATGACGCGCTTATGCCCTTGGTAAAGGAATATACGGACATACTAGTTTGGACGATGCCGTTTTTTCTGTTTTCATCATATTTGTCGAGCATGGTGCGGAGCGACGGTGCGCCGAACCGTGTTATGGCGGCGGTGGTCGTAGGCGGAGTGTTCAACATTTTTTGCGACTGGTTTTTCGTTTTTCCGATGAAGTGGGGAATGACGGGAGCAGCATGGGCAACTGTGCTGGGTACCGCAATACAATTCGTCATTCTTGCTACGCACTTATTCACGAAAAAATGCGGACTTAAGCTCGTTATATAATGTCTGTGATATCCTATTCGGTTTGATTGTACAGAGCCGACTAAGCGGCTCGGAAAGGAGTACTTATGAGTACAACAAACCAGAAAATTTCGGCTCTTTACTGCCGTCTTTCGCAGGAGGATATGAGAGAGGGTGAATCGCTGTCGATAGAAAATCAAAAGCTGATCCTCCGGAAATACGCCGACGAGCACGGATTCTTCAACTGCAAATTCTATGTTAACGACGGATATTCGGGAGCGAGTACGGAGCGACCCGCATACAAGGAAATGATGAATGACGTCGAAAACGAGCGCGTATCAACCGTGATCGTGAAAGATCAGTCGCGCCTTGGGAGAGACTATCTTCAGACGGGTCTGCTTATGGAAATTACGTTTCCGCAGTACGATGTAAGGTTCATTGCCGTCAATGACGGCGTGGATTCGATCAACGGTGTGAACGATTTTGCAGGAATCAAGAACTACTTTAACGACCTGTACGCCCGCGATACAAGCAAGAAGATACGCGCAGTTCAGCGGGCGAAAGGCGAGCGCGGAGAGCGAGTGGGCACTGCAATTCCATACGGATATATGAAAGACCCCGCCAATCCGAAACAGATCGTTCCCGATCCCGAAACCGCTCCGATAGTCAGACGGATTTTTGAATCCTACGCAAGCGGAATTGGTATTGTAAAAATCTGCGACGGGCTTACCGCCGACAAAATCGTATCGCCTGGAGTTTATGCGTTTCAGCGTGACGGAAACCGCTCTGGCAATCCAGATATGAACAGACCTTATTATTGGTCGCAGACAACGGTGCGCAAAATGCTCTCCAACCAAGTATACTGCGGCGACACAGTCAACTTCAAGATGTTCTCAAAATCCAATAAACTGAAAAAGAGAATCAAGAACTCACCGGAGAATATCTTGATATTCCCGGATACCCACGAGGCGATCATCGATCGCAAAACCTTTGACCTTGTTCAGAAACACTTTGAAGGAAGAAAACGCCCCGACAAGCAGGGAGAGATCGACAAATACGCGGGCATTTTGTGCTGCGGAGAGTGTGGCTCAAGGCTCTATCTTCACAGGGCGAAAACGATGAAACCCGAACTGAACAACTTTATGTGCGGCGGCTATCAGAGCCGAAAAACCGATTGCACATCGCACTATATCCGCGAGAGTGTTCTTGACAGAATCGTTCTTGAAAACCTCAAAGAGATGACTGCCTATGCAAGGGAAAATGCCGATGAGTTCTATGAAATGGCAGTACAAAACGGAATATCCGAGGCGAGGAAATTCAGCAAGTCTGCAGAACAAGAACGAAAGCAGATCGAAAGCCGAATCGCTCAGATTGACAATACGATCCGATGCCTATACGAGGACAGAGTGGTCGGCAGAATAACTCCGGAACGTTATGATCTGCTTGCGGCAGGCTATGAAACCGAGCAAACCGAGCTCTGCGAAAAGCTTACCCGACTTGACAAAAGAGCAGCCGAGCTTGACTTGCAGGAGCAATATATCCGGAAATTCATAGAGCAGGCAAAGACGTATATTGAAATGCCGAAACTCACCGCTGAGCTGCTCCGGGTGTTTATCCGAAGGATAGAAGTGTTCGAGAAGCCCGAAAAATATTCTCGAACCTGCGGGAATACGATTATTATTCGTTACACATTCGAATGCGACGAAGCGTTCTTAGCGGATGAACTCGGTAAATCCGCATAAAAGCACCAATCCCGCAAGGTCATTCCTTGCGGGTGGTACATAATTCTTATTTCTTCGTTAGCGATATCACGCTAAAGGGCTTTTGCATTTTTAAAACTCCCCCGAAAAATTTTTGTAACGTTTTGCGTTCTGCGCGGTCATATAGTTGAAAGCAGAAAAGAGGTGTTTGCGTGGACGGATTTGAACAAATATATTCCGAGTATTACGATACGGTATTCCAATATGTGCTGTCGCTTTGCAGGGAAGAATGCTGGGCGGAGGAGATAGTGCAGGAGGCGTTTATCAAGGCGCTGAAAAGCATAGACAGCTTTCGCGGCGACTGTAAGCTGAGCTCGTGGCTGTGTCAGATAGCGAAGAATACGTTCCTCACGCAGGCAAAGCGCCGAAAACGCGTTGTAGATTATCCGCTAGAGACCGTCCCCGCCGATGGCTCGTTCGAGCAGAAGATTGTCGACAAGGACACGGCGCTCGTTATACATCGTCTGCTTCACGAACTTGGCGAGCCGTACAAGGAGGTCTTTCACCTGCGGACGTTCGCCGAGCTGTCGTTTAAGGAAATCGCCGCGGTTTTCGGCAAGACCGAAAGCTGGGCGCGCGTGACCTATCACAGAGCAAGAGCAAAGATTAAGGACATGTACCAATAGTCGAAGTGTGCGGATTTTCGAGCATAATTTTGTTGTTTTCAAGGGAAAACTACGCAGGCGCACTTTATGTGTACGCCAAGGAGTTTTGATGCAGACAGCGGCAAAATTTGCCGAAAAGACGTGCGCAAGGCCATTGGTACATGTCCCGGGGAGGGATTGAAATGAAGTATCAATGCGGAATGATCCGCGACCTTTTGCCGCTGTATCATGACAATGTATGCAGCATGGAGAGCAGAGAGGCGGTAGACGAACATTTGACGGAATGCAATGAATGTGCCGGATTTTTTGAAAAGCTGTCGGACGATCGAACGGAGCTTGTCGTACCCGAGCGCGAGCAGCAAAAAGCCGCCTCATTCAAGGCGGTGAGCCGACGTTTCAGGCGCGGCAGAGAGATCGCGGTAATGGTTGCGGTCTTTTTGGCGGTGATCGTTTTCGTCGGCACGATAATCACTGCGATCACGATAATGAGCCGCACCATACAGACAGTGGTGTACGAGGACGGAAAAATCTCCGTAACCGAACAGCAAAACGGCGACCTTGTATGCACGCTTCAGGGGAGTGTGTACACATTTGCTCATATCAAAAACGTTGATACCGTGACGGACGGGCAGACTAAAACGTACTCGTTTATAAACGCCGAGGAGAGCGCTTGGAACGCGCTGGTTACCAACAGCAGAGCGTTCTCGAGGTTCATGGTAGCCTACGGCAGCGGATACGAGGGCGCGTGTACCGCAGACGGAATTGATCGCGTATACTATTATACTGGCGATATGCAGGGCATAGAAACGCTATCGCTCGGGGAGCTTGCCGAGGTCATGGAAAACTCGGTGCTGCTTTGGGAAAGTAAATAAGATCGCGGTGTCGGGTGTTTTTGTCCGATACCGCATTTTCTTGCACAACGAACGAAATACATTTTATTTCCAAAATGCTTGAAATTTTTTCCGATATGTGTTATACTATAATATGAGTATTTATGTACAGAAGAAAGGAAATCAAAATGCAGTTAGTAGCGATTGTAGGACGACCCAACGTGGGGAAGTCCACGCTTTTCAATAAGCTGGTCGGCAAGCGCTTGTCTATCGTGGACGATACCCCGGGCGTTACACGCGACAGAATTTACAGCCGCTGTGAATGGCTGAACCGCGAGTTTATGCTGATCGACACGGGCGGTATCGAGCCCAAGACCGACGACGTAATCCTCGCTCAGATGCGCGAGCAGGCTATGCTCGCCATAGAGTCGGCGGATTGTATTATCTTTGTGACCGACCTCACAACGGGCGTTACCGCGAACGATTCGGACGTTGCGGCAATGCTCACCAAGAGCGGCAAGCCCGTGGTCCTCGCTGTAAATAAGGACGACAGCGTAGGCGAACCCCCGCCCGAGTTTTACGAGTTCTACAATCTGGGTCTCGGCGACCCCATAGCGGTATCGGCGGTACACGGGCACGGCACGGGCGATCTTCTCGACGCGGTTTTCAAGCTTATGCCCCCCGAGGAAACCGAACCCGAGGATGAGGAGGCTATAAAGGTAGCCGTTATCGGAAAGCCGAATGTCGGCAAATCGTCGCTCGTCAACCTTATTACGGGCGAGGAGCGTTCCATAGTCTCCGATATCGCCGGTACGACCCGTGACGCGGTAGACAGCGAGGTCGTCCGCGGCGAGGACAAGTATATCTTCATTGACACCGCGGGAATGCGCCGCAAAGCCAAGGTAACGGAGAATATTGAGCATTTCAGCGTTTTGCGCGCGCTTATGGCGGTGGACAGAGCGGATGTGTGCGTGGTGATGATAGACGCGACGATCGGCTTCACCGAGCAGGACAGCAAGGTCGCGGGCTACGCTCACGACAAGGGCAAGGCGTGCGTTATCGCCGTAAACAAATGGGACGCGGTCGAGGATAAAACGGACAAGACCATGTCCGAGTTCACGAAGAAATTACAGACGGATTTCTCGTTTATGAGTTACGCGCCGTTCGTGTTTATTTCCGCGAAAACGGGTCAACGGATCGATAAGCTGTTCGAGCTGATAAAGCTTGTCCGCGAGCAGCACAGCCGCCGCATTTCCACGGGAGTGCTCAACGATATGCTGAGCTATGCGACTTCGCGCGTTCAGCCGCCCTCCGACAAGGGCAAGCGGCTAAAGCTATACTATATAACGCAGGCAAGCACAAACCCGCCGAATTTCGTCGTGTTCTGCAATAACAAAGAGCTGTTTCATTATTCCTATCAGCGTTATATCGAAAATCAGATACGCGAGACATTCGGTCTTGACAAAACGCCGATAAAGCTCTCGATACGCGAAAGAGGAGAGTAATGGACACGCTGGGCAAAATAATCAAGGACTATCGGAAAACGTTCCGTCACGTTATTATCGGCGACTGGATAAGCACAGTGCTTATCATTATCGCCTTTGTGCTGTCGGGAGTATATGTTAAATTTCCGCTCGTTATATTTGCGGTCATTTGTACGGTCGTAATGTGCGGTATTGCGATATGGCAGACGCTAGGTATACTGGTGATAGAGCGCAAGCGGTTTGTACGGCGGCTGAACAGTCTTCCCGAGGTCGATAAGGAGAAGATACTTTCGCGGTATGAAAGCGTTCACGACATCGGAAAACGCTGGTTTCTCGACGAGTATCTGCTATTTCACCGCAACAGGCACATAGAGCTTCTGCGGTACGATACTATACTTTCCGCTGAGCCCAGGGGCTTTAAACTGGAGCTGGAACTTCCCGGCGGAAAAATCGAGCGTCTGGGGTTAGGTCCCGACGAGAACCCCGCGATGATAGTCGCGGCGCTCCGCAGTAAAAATCCGAATATAAGCATTAAGCTCAACGGACAGATAATCGAAAAGATGGAAAACAGAAAGGACAGCACGGAATGATCTGGTTGTGTTATATTATAATGTTAGTTGTGCCGTATCTTCTCGCGGGTATAAACACCTCGATAATCGTGGCTAGGATAAAGACGGGTAAGGATATCCGCACCATGGGCAGCGGAAATGCGGGGCTTACAAACACCTTGCGCGTACTCGGAAAGGGCGCGGCGGGGATAGTCCTCCTCGGCGACGTGGCAAAGGCGGCGATAGCGGTGCTGATAGTGCGGTTATCGTTTCTGTACATCGGCGGCGTGAACACCATGAACTCGGCTTCGGAGATGACATGGGTGGAGTTTATGGCGGTGTTTATGGCGATAGTCGGGCATTGCTTTCCGCTGTATTTCAGCTTTAAGGGCGGTAAGGGAGTACTTGCGGCCATATCGGCTATATTCGTGCTTGACTGGCGGATCGCCTGTATACTGCTCGGCATATTTATAGTTCTCGTGGCGATAACAAGATATGTTTCGCTCGGCAGCTGCGCAGCTTCGGTGTGCTTCTGTATCGCGGTTCCGCTGTTCGGGTATTTTGTCGACCATGACCCCGCATTTATTGTGAATACGATAATAGCGGTGTTCTGCGGCGGATTGATAGTCGTCAAGCATAAGGGGAATATTCAGCGGCTGCTTTCGCATAGCGAGAAGAAGCTCGGGGAAAAGGCTAAGTAACAGACGATAAAGCTATCAATTGTTAATGGGGGTTTTTATATGGCAAAGATAACTATTCTGGGTTGCGGTTACGGCACGGCTCTTGGAGTACTGTACAGCAAATACGGTCACGAGGTCACGACCTGGACTAAATTTGAGGAGGAGGCGGAGCAGCTCCGCACACTGCGCGAACACAAGCGCCTGCTGCCGGGAGTAAGGCTGCCCGATAACTTGGGTGTTACCACCGATCCGACCTGCGTTTCTGACGCGGATATTGTGGTGGTGTGCATACCGTCCGCGTTTTACCGCGAGGCTGTGCGCTCCGTCAGGGAATACGTCGACAAGCGCACGGTAGTGGTAAACGCATCTAAGGGTTTGGAGGAGTCGACGGGAAAGCGCTTGTCCGAGCTGCTTTGCGAGGAGCTGCCCGAGAACCCCGTTGCGGTCATTACTGGTCCTTGTCATGCGGAAGAGATAGCGCGTTTCGTTCCGACGACGGAGGTTTGCGCGGCTTATGACCCCAAAACCTCGAAATTTATTCAGGACACGCTCTCCAACGAGTGTTACAGGATCTACGTCAACGACGACGTTGCGGGCTGCGAGCTTGGCGGCGTGCTGAAAAACCCGATAGCGCTCGGCTGCGGGATAGCGCGTGGAATGGGTCTCGGAGACAATACCGTCGCGGCTCTTATGACGCGCGGAATGACCGAGATAACCCGCCTTGGCGTAGGTCTCGGCGCGAACTGGAAAACCTTTACGGGAATGGCGGGCATTGGCGACCTGATAGTCACCTGCACCTCGCAGCATTCGCGCAATTACCGCGCCGGATTTCTTATCGGGCAGGGTACTCCCGCCGCCGAAGCAGTAAAGCAGGTCGGTACGGTAGAGGGCTATCTCAACAGCAAAACGGCGTTCAGGCTTGCGAAAGAGCATAATATCGACACTCCGATAATCGAGCAGATAGTAAACGTCTGCTATAACGGCAGCGATCCGCGCAGGAGTATAAACGCGCTTATGACGCGTGAGAGCAAGCATGAACGGGAGGTATTCTGGTTCGATGAGTAAATTCCGCAGTGAGCAGGAAATGCTCGACCTGATAATACAGACCGCTAATGAGGACGACCGTGTCCTCGCGGTGATGATGAACGGTTCGAGGGCGGACGTTCACGTTAAAAAGGATATTTATCAGGACTATGATATAGTGTATTTTGTAGATGATGTCGCGCCGTTTTGGGATAACAAGGCGTGGCTGGAGGAGAAATTCGGTAAGATCTCGGTGATACAGACCCCCGAGACTTCGACGCTTATGCCTCCCGCAAACGACGGAAGCTTTGTTTTTCTGACGATCTTTGAGGACGGCAACCGCATAGATCTGAACGTAACGAGCGACCCGTATATAGATGACGGCGAGCCCGCCATAGTGCTGCTTGACAAGACGGGAGAGCTCTCGGGGATAAAGCCGCGGGAGGACTTCTGGTTTGTAAAGCCGCCGACCGAAAAGCTGTTCCGCGATTGCTGCAACGAGTTTTGGTGGTGTCTGAACAACGTTGCAAAGGGTATGGCTCGCGGCGAATTGGTGTACGTTATGGAGATGTACAACAAATACGTCCGCGATATGCTTAATCAAATGACTGACTGGTATATCGGAGTAACGCATGATTTTAAGGTGTCGGCGGGGAAGATGGGCAAAAATTACAAGAGGTATCTCCCCGAGGAAATGTATAAGCAATACGCAGCTACCTATTCCGACGGCGACAGCGGGCATATATGGCGGTCGGTTTTCACGGCGTGCGGGCTGTTCCGCGAGTTGGCGGAGACTGTCGCAAAGCGCTTCGGCTACACATATGACCGTACAGAGGACGAGAATATGACGGAGTATATGCTTGCGGTAAAAGAGAGCAGGCTCGTCGGGAGCACATAAAACAAAAATTATAGGGGGCGCTATGGCTGCTAAAATACCATCTACCATAAACGAGCAGATAGCCAAGCTCAAGGAGCGCGGCTGCACTATCGGGGACGAGAAGAAAGCCCGCGAAACTTTGAAATACATAAATTATTACCGCATTTCAAATTACTTCGAGCCGTTCTCAATCAGCAAACGCAAATACGAAGAAGGCACGACGTTCGAAAAGGTAATGCAGATATATGAAATGGACAGAAAGTTCCGCAGCGTGCTTATCGCGGCTTTAGAGGAGATTGAGATCGCGCTGCGCGCGGCGGTATCTAATTTCCACGCGCTGAAATACGGCGCGACCGGATATCTCAACCCGTCAAGCTTTGACCATTCGCATAATCATCAGGGATTTATTTCCCGCGTGAATTATCTTATCGAGTGCAATGACGAGCGTGAATTTGTCAGGCATTACAATTCCAAGCACGGCGGAAAATTCCCGCTCTGGGTAGTTATGGAGCTGTTCAGCTTCGGCACTCTCGCGTTTTTTTACAAGGATATGCACGGTGCCGATAAGAAAGCGCTCGCGAACGATTTCTACGGCTGCTCTGCGTCGGAGCTGGATAACTGGATATTCTGCATGAACGAGCTGCGCAACTATTGCGCGCATTACAACAGGCTTTACGGCAACCGTTTTCCCGTACTTCCGAAAACTCCGCGTGATTTCGAGCCCGAGCTTTCCGATGATGTTTTCGGATACATTATAGTAATGAAACAGCTTTATCACGACAAGAAAAACTGGAATGAGCGTATAGTGAAACCGATTTCGCGTATGCTTAAAAAGAACGCGAACGCGGTAAGATTAAACGACCTCGGCTTCCCCGAAAGTTGGGAGGAGCTTATGACTTTTAAGGATATTGACGGAGATTAAGTTTTCGGGTGGTGAATTCAATTGTCCGATGAGTTTAAGAAATTCATTGACACGGGCGGAAAAACGCTTGACGAGATCAGGAAAGCTATCGAAAAAATGCTGAACAATACCGTTGACAGTGTTGTCGACGAGGCGGCGAAGCTCGTTCCCGGGGATATCCGGGATCGGATAAAGCAGGCAGTAAAGGATACGCGAAAAAGCCCGGACGGCTATTACAAATCCGAGAAGATACCGCCCAGAAATTCATTGCCAAGCCACCCACAAAACAGACCTACGAGCCGCGAACCGATAAGAGCCGCCTATCCGCGTGAACATATCCCCGAGCATATGAGCCCGCAGGATGAGCTTATGCTGGATAAAATCGGGGAAATGCGCAGTCTTGAGGAGATCTCCGATAACCGTTATATCACACGGCGCTGCGCTGAGGTCACGCTGGTAAAGCAGGGACTATTTATGGCAGACGTGGAGGACGATTTCAACCGCCGCGTTTTTTGCGCACTCCAGCAGCCGGTATATATGTCGATGTCCAATTCGCAGTTACGGACGTATTTCACGTGGAGGACCGACGTAAGGCGCGGAAAATACCTCGAGATCGATAAACCGTATATACTGCTGTACTGCTATGAGCTGCTGAATAAGATCGGCGTTTCGAGTGCCGCGGAGGCGTTCGGGAAGCTGCTTGAACTGTGGGAGGGGTGCAGACCCTTCGCGGGATATCTTGATGAGATTATGCCGCGCTGGCTTAAGGATTTCTATGTATACAACGATATTACTAGCTTGTATCCCGATGTTGCGCAGTATCTCGGCGCGTCCGGAAGCTCCTCGCGTTATGTGGATGAGTTTGAAAATGGGAATTACAGCGGAAAACTCGACTACCTCGCTGAGTATTCCGCGTACAATATCAAGGGCAGCATTTTCCTTTCCGACAAGACCCGTCCGCTCATTGACGGAGCGTGTGGCGCGGCTCTGAAAGCGCTGTCGGAATACTTCACGGAGCGCGGTATCGATATGGTGGAGCTGTTGTGCGGCAAGGTGCGCAAGGATTACTCGTGGGTACCGTTCCGCAGCGCGGTGGTCGATCTTGAGAGAACGGACGGTTTTCGTCAGCTAAGGATAAGCGCCGTTGAACGCTACTGCATAAAGCGCGGCGAGCCGTCGTTGGAGGTGTTCGACTTTTCTCCGTCAAGGGGCTTTATCGGCTATCTGCTGAAAAGCGTGGAGGCTGAGCTGCGCCGCCGCACGAAATTCAAACGATATATAATCCCGAATATCGCAATGCTGGAGAACGATTTCCGAAACCGCGAAAAGCTTATGTCGGCGGTGACCGACGAGCAGTTTGAAAAGCTGATACCGTCTGCGGTCACGGAGTATTGCCGTCAGCAGGGGATATCCGCGCCCGAAAAACCAAAGCGCAGGGTCGAGGAGCGGAGCGAATATGTCTGCGAAAAGGTGGAGATAGACATTTCTAAGCTCGGACTTATCCGTGAGCAGTCGGACGAGCTGGCAAAGAAGCTGATCGTTGAGGAAATTGCCGCGCCGCGTGAGGATGAGATCGAGGAAATGTCCATGATGATAGCCGACGATGATTTTTCGGATCGCGTCGCCGACTGTGCCGAGCTGTCGCCCGAAGAACCCGGGTTCATTGCGCCCGCCGAGCGGAATACCGTTTTTTCTGAGCTGCCCGCCGAATGGCAGGACTTTGCGAACGATCTCACGCCGACGCATCTCGCCGTGCTGAAATGTATGCAGAACGGCAGCGCCGCCGAATACTGCCGTCAGAACGGGATAATGCCCGAGACCGTCTGCGAGGAGATAAACACTGCCGCGCTGGATACGATACTCGACGTAGTTATCGATGGCGGCGGGATACTTCCCGACTATGCCGCGGAGATCGAGAAGATCATCGAGGCTGCGGGTATCTGAAAATTATAATCCATATCGAATTGCGGAGACTATTAACCAAGGCATGAGCAATGAAAAGCCGGAGTAGATATACAATATTCTGCGAGCGTCGACGTAAACCTTTTTAAAAGTGTTCTGGCTTCCGTATATCGGGAGCCGGATTTCCTTGTCAATTTCAACATAAAACGCTGTGAAAATTTGTAATATATATGTTCTGCGTATAACCGTTTTAAGCACTTGTATTTTTTGCGCATTTGATGTATACTTAAAATTCTACATACTTGGTGGTATCTCATCCTTAAAT
>ERZ778512.602-NODE-602-length-29403-cov-5.613227_pt1 | contig 29403 bp, 27 predicted proteins | sample MGYA00510346_ERZ778512 | MGnify/ENA primary metagenome ERZ778512 (study PRJEB29527, sample SAMN07138962) | mouse gut metagenome | material: feces | host: mouse | place: China:Nanjing | collected 2016-01-25 ...
TATCATTTTTTTGAATAAAAGTCGAGATGTAAAACTGGGTTTGTCAACAGTTCCGGAAACATCACCTCCTCAATTTTAAAAGTATCCATTTTACCCAACAGTATAACAGGCTTATCACTTGTGAGAAGATTCCCACCTTGTGATATTCCAACTTGGAAAGTCATGTTTACAAGTTGGAATATCAATGAATTTAAAACATTTCTATTTGTTGAATCAAATATCTCATCAACTGGCAAACACGCTTTGAGCGCTTTATTATATGCAATGTTATCGGATATATATTCACCATAGAATTCCATTGCTGTCGATTTTGCAATCTCTAATATATCAGGATCTCTTAAAACTAAAGTTGCTACAAAAACAATTAAAGCCACCTTTTCTTCACATGAAAGAAAACAGAGTGTATCATAATTACATTTATTTGAAGCCTTTGATTCAATCGACTTCGTTACCTCTGAAAAAATCCCTTCGAGTGCGGCAAGGCATTTTTCAATTGAATTCTCTAAAACAATTCTTCCTTCCTCATCATGGTATTCATAGAGGTCTTCTTTCTGGCAAATACTTTTAATAGGAACAGGCTTAGGTGTTTTTAAACTTCCAATTTGATATTGGATTATCATATCTTCTGTTTCAAAATAACGCCAATGTTTAAGATAAAACTGTGGAATAAAATGTTCTCGTTTTGTTCGACTTCTTTTGTCCGACATATCAACGCTCCTTAAATGTTAACAATTTATCGCGGTAGTATTCGTACTGCTTTTGCCTCGCGGCTATCTCGGCAGGCAAGCCCTCGGAGATGTCGTTGCAGAGCTTGTCGAAACGGTCTAAAATTGATACTATTCGTTTCTGTTCTTCTAATGGTGGAACGGGAAATCTAAATTTTTTTATTTTTTCAATGCCAATAATTGGCAAGTTTCCACCATTGTTTACATTTTTTCTGCACCATTCGCCTAAAACATAACAGTAAAAAAACACAAACTTATTATCCAATTTTTCCTTGTATTCAGTTTTCAATGTTAAGCATGTCATTTGTTGGTTAGTAAGCGCGTCAATGTTAATCAAAGCGTGTTCTCCTATTGTTGCAGTTGTAGAAACAATAATTGAGCCAGATGGAAAAAGTCTTCCACCCTTTACTGCTTTTGCACTTATGTGATGAATTGCATCATTTAAAATACGTCCTTGTTGCCGTATGTCTTCAATGCGGAACCATGGTATCGTTCCGTTATCCCAAAATTCTTGATTGTTTTTCGATGGGGTATATCCATTTCTCACATCAAAAATTTCTTCAATAGTTTTGTAATCTACATCATTTCCAAAATTCAACATCTCATCACGATAATACTCATACTGCTTTTTCCTCGCCGTGAGTTCTGCCGTGAGTTCCGTGAAATTGTCTAAAATGCGGACGATTTCGGCTTGGACAGGGAGAGGGGGAACGGAGATTTTAAATTCCTCTGTAACAGGCAAAGATATTTGCGGCAAAGACCCCATACCCGAAGCAGCTTCCCGGAAATATTCTATATTGTTTTTCAGAACATAATATAAAAACTTAACTGATATTTCATCTGATGACGTATATGCCCACATTTCATTTTTAAATGTGAATGGCTTATCATAATAAACAACATCAATTACCCCGCGCGACTGAACCAAAACCGCAGGCACTCTGGTTATATTGGCATTGGGTATGTCTTTTTCGTTTGCATTGATAACCGTTTTACCACCCGCAAATATTCTAATATCACCATTTTCATTGGCGATTTCTTTCATTTTTGCAGCAGTTATTGGCGTACCTTTTAATCGTTGGTATGTATCTTTGATTTTCTCATAGTGTACACCATTAGGGCAATAATCTTGAATTAAATTTTCAAGTATATTCATTATGCCACCTCACTAAATCATCTTGAAAACGTTGTTTTACTTGTTGCCTTAATAAATATTCGTCCGAAAAAAGGTAACAGTCATTACGTCCGACTTTAGCATTAGGAAGAAAAACGTTACCATATGCTTCAAGAATTGGTATATAGTCACACCCAACAGCACATTCAATTTCGTTTCCGTTTTTTTCCTTTAAATCTTCGAGGCTTAGTCTGACACTTTTTAATGAGAGCTTTTTAAAACCGTGTTCAAAAAACAAATAATTTATACCACCCTCATATGCTTCAGATTCATATAGTAAGCAATCAGGCTCTTCTTCGGCTATACAATCAATCAAATTTTGCTCATCTGCGGTTAATTGCACATGTCGTTCAATCTTTTTTAAGATATGATTAAACCCCATTTCTGTGCCAACAACAATTTCTAATTCTTTTCTCGGATATACTGTTGGATATGTACTGCTCCCATCATCATATGACCAAAAAGTTATAAAGTTATTTTTGGCTCCCCAACGTTTTATTTCAGCCTCAGCCGTTTCGGGACTATCAGCCCAATATGATAACTTTTGCCCAATAAAAAAGTTGGAATAACGATTGTCAGTTCTACTTAACCTTAAATTTCCAGCGTGAAGTTCACTGACAGTTTTTCCGTACATTCCCTTATTAAATTCAACACATCTAAAAAAATCAAATTCACCGGTTCTAATCATAGGTAATGACTTGTGATAAAGTATAGATATATTTCCTGTATGATTTTTTAATTTTAAATCCATAATTTTATCCCTCAATTTCCTTTATTATCTTATCAATCTCCGCCCTAAGCACATTTTCCCGCGCCACGATCTCTGCTATCTCCGCGTTAAGCGCCTTGATATCAATGACCTCTCTTGTATCCTCGGCTTCAACATAAGTGGACACCGAGAGGTTGTAATCATTCTCGGAAATCTCGCCGCGCTCCGCCAACCGCGAGAAATGCTTGATCTCCTCGCGCTTGGCGAACACGTCCACAATGCGGTTTATGTTTTCGGACGTAAGCTTATTGTTGTTCGTTACCTTTATGCACTCGTTCGACGCGTCTATAAACAGCGTTTTGCAGTCCTGTCTGCTCTTTTTCATCACCATAATGCAGGTGGCTATCGAAGTGCCGAAAAACAGATTGCTCGGCAATTGAATAATGCAGTCGATAAAATTATTGTCGACCAGATATTGACGTATTTTCTTCTCCGCGCCGCCGCGGTACATTATTCCCGGAAAGCAGACGATAGCCGCCGTGCCGTTCGACGCGAGCCATGACAGCGAGTGCATTATAAACGCAAGGTCGGCATTCGATTTCGGCGCGAGAACTCCCGCGGGCGAAAACCGCGGATCGTTGATAAGAAGCGGATTTTCGTCGCCCGCCCACTTTATTGAGTACGGCGGATTGGAAACGATAAGCTCGAACGGCTCGTCGTCCCAATGCTGAGGCGCGGTCAGCGTATCCTCGCAGGCAATATTGAACTTGTCAAATTCGATATCGTGCAAAAACATATTGATACGACAAAGGTTGTAAGTGGTGATGTTGATCTCCTGTCCGAAAAATCCTTGCCGCACCTTATTGTGACCGAGAACCTTTTTCGCTTTCAGCAGCAGCGAACCCGAACCGCACGCGGGATCGTAGACCTTATTGACCTCGGTTTTTCCGATCGTGCCGAGCCTTGTCAGCAGCTCTGAAACGTCCGCCGGAGTGAAGAACTCGCCGCCCGACTTACCTGCATTGGACGCGTACATCGTCATAAGGTATTCGTAAGCGTCGCCGAACGCGTCGATATCGTGTTCCTTAACATCGCCGAGGTTCATATTCGCAACGCCGACCAATAGCTTGCAGAGCTTTTCGTTGCGCCGCGCGACGGTAGCGCCGAGCTTGTTGCTGTTCACGTCGAAATCGTCAAACAAGCCCTCAAAATCGCTTTCGGACGAGCTGCCTTTCGCCGATTCCTCAATATGACGGAATACCTTTTCAAGCGTTTCGTTGAGGTTCTCGTCGTTGGCGGCTCTCGCGGTAACGTTGCAGAAAAGTTCGCTCGGCAGTATGAAAAATCCCTTTTCCTGAACAAGACCCGCTCGGGCTTCCTCGGCTTCCGCGTCACTCATTTTAGCGTAGTCGAAATCTGAACTTCCCGCCTTGATCTCACCTTGATTTATGTAGTTCGCGAGGTTCTCGGAAATGTAACGATAGAACATCGTCCCGAGAACATAATTCTTAAAATCCCAACCATCGACCGCCCCGCGTAGCTCGTCAGCGATAGCCCATATAGCACGGTGAAGCTCCTCGCGCTCCTGCTCTTTCTTCATATCCGCCATTTTGCTTGCTCCTTTGACAAGATTATACATACTCTATTATATTTTATCATAAATTTGCCAAAAAATCAAGCTGTAAAAGTAAATAATTGTCAACAATCACGAAATGGCATGAAAAATCATTAAAACCTGCTAAAATTACTTTGTTTTTACAGCCTTTTTATCCGTTTATATGAGAGAATAAATTTGCACGAATTGTTCATATCATTTTAGACAATCGAATATATGCATATTTATCAAAAGCTGTGCAAAGTCACGAAACTTCAGAAAAATATGCAAGTTTGTGCAATTTGCCCATTTAGAAAATGACGATTTTTTTCCTATAGGTGAGAGGAAAAATTATGCTCCGTTTTAGCCCACGTCATTTTGCACAAAGAAAACCCGCAATCGTGTGTTCGGTTGTGCAATGTTACGAAATCTCGACATAAAGCGAGATTTTTTCAAAAATGGGTTTAAAAACAGGGGTCTAAATGACCGGAATATATGGAAGTTTATTATTCTCTCAAAACTATTTTCTACAAGGAGGTACAATTATGACAATGAAAAACAAGCAGGAACTTATACAGCAGGTGGTAAATCTACTGAACGCAATGATCGAAATCGAGGAGCAGCCGCCCACACCACCACCGAACAATGAACAAGTTGAAATGCTCACCATCAAGGAGTGCGCGCAGCAGGTCGGCGGACTTTCCGAGCATACCGTTCGACAGTTGGTTCTTCAGAACAAGCTGCCGCATATCAGAACGGGGCAAGGCAAGCGTGGAAAAATTCTCGTACCGAAGTCAGCGCTGTTAGAGTATTTGAAATCGGCGGCATGATGATTGAGAGCATGGCTATCAGATTTTTCCGAGGAACGAGTAAGAAAACGGAAACGGTAGACGATCAACTTCTCCCAAATTATTTATTTTCTGCGAATCGACCGCCTACCATTCTTGCTCTGACCGATGAACATATTGAAACTCTTGCCATAAAGGAATATGCTCAATAAATCAGCGGACTGTCTGATCATACCATCAGACATTTGGTTCTCCAGAACAAGCTGCCGCATATCCGAACGGGGTGAGGCAAGCGAGTAAAAATCCTCGTGCCGAAGACGGTGCCGCTCGACTATTTGAGATCAGCAGCATAAACCGTTGGCAGCATAGCAATTAGCTTCTTTCGAAGAACGAGCAAGAACACGGAATCGGTAGACGGTTAACTTCTCCAAAAATATTTCTTTTCCGCAAATCGACTGCCTACCATTTTTGCTCCGAGCTAATAAGTAAGGTGAAATGATTGTCAAAGAATCCGCATAGCAGATCAGCAGACTGTCCGAGCATACCGTTCGCCAACTCGTACTCCAGAACAAATGCCACACATAAGAACGAGTGAAGGCAAGCGCGGAAAATGCTCATGCCGAAGTCAGCACTGTTGAGAATATTTGAGATCGACACATAACGATTCAGAGTACGGCTGTCAAATTTTCCGAGGAACGTGCAAGAACGAAATTTGTAGACGGTCAACTTCTCTGAAAAATATTTCTTTATGAAACCGTGGACATACAACTCTATTACAAAGCTGAAAAAAATTTTAACAGAGGATTGCCGCGGCTAGGACAAAGTTGAATTAACAGCAATATGTCCCCCGCCTCACTGCTAGAAAAAATTCACGAGAAAAATCCGTGCTACCCTCAACGGAACAGGAAACAGTTCAAGAAAAAATGGAGGGGTCATACCATTCTCGCGCTGAGTTTTGAAAAATTTTTTTCGAGGGGCTGCGCATACGCGCCGAAAAGCTCAAAAATTCGGAATACGTATTCTTGTGTTTTTTGTAATCATAGCAAGCACAGAAAGTACACGGATACTTTCACCGAGCAAAGCGGTGACCCTCTTGCTCGCACGTTTAGGGAACCCAGCCCTAAACAAATACCCCCAAAGCACTAGGCTTTGAAACAAGAATTTCAAATTATGAGGAGGTCAAGATTTTATGAGAAAATTCAAACAAGTAAAACATAAAGAGGTCATATTCGATCTTGATGAATGGGCGCTTGTCGAACGGCAGGCAAAGAAAATTCAAGTTAACACCAGCGACTACATTCGGCGAATGGCAACCAAAGGTCAGATAATTATTTTTGACTTGAAAAATGTTGGCGAGCTGATGAAAGGCTTGCGAATCATCGGCGGCAACATCAACCAGATCGCCAAAAAAGCAAACGAAACCCACAGCGTCTGTGCCAACGATGTCGAGCTGCTGAGATTGGAGGTGGAATCGTTATGCCTTATGTTAAGTCAAAGTCTATCCGAGCAACAGTCGAGCGCAGCCTAGCCTATATACTCAATCCCGAAAAGACGGACAATCTCGTATTGACAAGCTCATTGAATTGCTTGACCGATCCGAAAGGCGCATACTTTAATATGAAGATGGTCTATGAAAGATTCAGCGGAAAGAAATTCATTGAGCCTGTTTCGAAATCAGGAAAAGGACGGGTAAAAGCTATCCATTATATTCAGTCGTTCGACCCCAATAACAACATCTCGCCTGAGCTTGCACACAGGATAGGCAAAGCATTCGCGCTAAAAGTTTTTGGCAAGGATAGTCAAGTCGTTATCGCGACACATGTTGACAAGAAGCACATCCATACGCATTTCATCGTAAACACTTACGGCGTTGATGGACACAAATTCAATGACAACAAGGAAACCCTCCGAAAAATTCGCGAGGAATCCGATAGGGTATGTCTTGCGTTCGGTATAAAACCAATCGAACCTAGGCAGGGCGTATCGGGTATCGACCACAGCGAATGGGAACACAAGCGGAGGGGTACGTCGTGGAAAGAAAAAATCCGTGCTGAGATTGACAGGCTCATGCTCAGAGTCAAGAATGTTGACGAATTACTCGCGGAGTTGGAATGTATCGGCTACACAGTCAAGCGTGGGAAATATATTTCGGTTAAAGCTCCCGATCAGCAGCGAGCGGTACGTCTAAAAACTTTGGGTGAGGATTACACAGTCGAGCGGCTCGCTTCGAGAATTTTGTGGCGCGATGTTGGAGCGGGAATAAATTTTCCGTGCAAAAATTCTGAACTGCGAAATAAATACAATTCCGCGCTCAACGATGTACAAGCGGTCGATGCCGCCCGCCCAACTCTCGACCAACTTGGAACTCTGCTCGCCGTAATCAACCGTGACAATCTCTGCTCCATTGGAGAGCTAGAGGGTAAGATCAAGCAGCTTAAAATTGAAATAGAAAAAACATTACGGGAGGTAAACATCATGGAAACCAAGTGCAATTTATTAAAAAGCCTTGCGGTACAAGCGGAGGAATACTTTACTCTTATGGACAAGCCCACACTCACGGCAGGGGAACAGCTACGAGCAGAAATGTACAAGGAAACTCTCGCACAGAAAAATATTGAGAGCCGTTCCGACTATGACTACCTTAAAACGGTTATCGTTGAAACGGAACAAAAGGCTGAACCTATCAAAGCACATTATAATAAGTGTGCGGAACTTTTACGCGAATACTCCGATGTTGCCACTACATACAATGAAATTTCGCAAGGCGATTACATCAGCAGTTTAATCGAGCAAAAGCAGAAAAGGGACGAGCCACATACACGTACACAGCGATAAAATTTTGGCATACTCTAAAATACATCTTGACTTTAAAGCGGGAAAGTTGTATAATAAAGAAGTAGAGGTATGCCATTAAACCGAAGATAGGAGGTATTCGGAATGGCAAATATAAGAAAACGTGGAAACACGTATCAAATTCGCGTATCGTGCGGATACGATGCGCAGGGTAATCAAGTTATCCAAACCAAAACATGGAAACCCGGTGAGTGCATGACCAAAAGGCAGATCGAAAAAGAACTGCAGCGTCAAGCGGTGATGTTCGAGGGAGAATGTATGCAGGGACAGATCACCGCAAATATTAAGTTCGAGGATTTTGCCGAGCAATGGTTCACGGAATATGCGGAGATGAGACTTAAGCCCAAATCGATCGAAGGCTATCGGTGGATGCCGAAACGGATATATAAGGCGATAGGACATCTGCGGCTTGATAAAATTACGGCGCGTCATTTACAGAAGTTTATTGTAAGCATGACCGAGGAAAAACGCTGTGACGGTCGCAATAAGCGTAACGGGAGATTGTCGGCAAAAACTATCAAGGAACACATCTCGATGATTTCCACCATTTTCGATTATGCAATTAAAATGCAGCTCTTACAGTACAACCCGTGCAGAGGGGTTTCGCTGCCAAAACCCGATAAGGAAAAACGCGAAATTTACATGCTCGAGGAAGTTCAAAAAATGCTGACGCTCTTCGAGCAAGAACCCGAAAGCCGCTTCAAGTACACGCTGTTTTACACAATGGCGGTCTATACGGGATTTCGGCGCGGCGAATTGTTAGGTCTTGAATGGAAAGACTTCGATTTTAAAAACCAAATGGTTACCGTTAACCGAACGTCGATCTATTCACGCTACAAAGGCGGCACATATACCGAGACCCCAAAAACCGAAACAAGTTATCGGACACTAAAGCTGCCGAAAGAAGTTATTGACCTTCTGCTGCGTTGGCGTGATCTTCAAAACGCGCAGCGGGAAAAGACAGGCGACAAGTGGATAGAAACCGACCGCATTTTCACCAAATGGAACGGCTTAACGTTGGACGGCAACGCTCCCGGACAGTTCTTCAAGAGCTTTTGCGAGCGCACGGGTATGCGTTATGTGTGTAATCACAGCTTCCGTCATTTTAACGCTTCGGTGCTTATAAACAACGGCGTTGACGTGAAAACCGTGCAAAGCTGCTTAGGGCACTCTGCCCCGACAACGACTTTGTCAATTTATTGTCATACATTCCAAGCAGCACAGATCAGAGCAATGGACTGCGTTGCCGAAACGATCTCGTTCAAGCCCGACAGGGAAAACGCAACATAAAAGCCCAAAACAGTTAGCACGCTTAATGGACAGGCAATGGACAGACGCAGTTTCGGCACAAAAACAAAGGCTTGCAAACCGCATAACAAAGCCGTTTGCAAGCCTGAGGTGTGGTGCTGCTGACCGGACTTGAACCGGTACGGTATCACTACCGAGGGATTTTAAGTCCCTTGCGTCTGCCGATTTCGCCACAGCAGCAAAGAATTTTTTGTCCTTGTAAGTTTATTATAGGATTTATGGAATTAACTCATAACAATTTACTCTTAAAAATTATTATATCATAATTCTCACTGTATGTCAATTGGATTTACATCCATTTTGTTAAAAATGCATATAATACATTTTCGTTAAAGCCTATATATTGTATACTAGCTACAAACCGCGAATGCGATACCGGACATATTACGCACAAATGTAACCTATGCCACGGTAAATATGTATCGCAGAAAAACACCTTCATATCAGTGTTTTTACAAGTTCAATAAGCGCTGCAAACTTTTTTCCTTTGTCAACGATGAAGTCCTTGAGTATTATGAGGTAGCACCATTCCCTTAAAAATATCATAACACATTTTCGCTATTGTGTAAGGTACACACTTTTTACGCAGATGTCTTTTTTGTAGCATTTGCTTGAAGATATATTTTAAAAAACTATTGCAAAAACTGTCGGAAAGTGTTATAATAATTTTAAGTGTTTTTAGCGAACGGAAAGGTGGAAAAAAATGGCAACCAAATATATTTTTGTAACAGGCGGAGTGGTTTCGGGTCTCGGAAAGGGTATCACGGCGGCCTCTCTTGGCAGACTGCTCAAAATGCGCGGCTATCGCGTTACCATTCAGAAATTTGACCCATATCTGAACGTCGATCCCGGCACGATGTCTCCGTATCAGCACGGTGAAGTATTCGTCACCGACGATGGCGCGGAGACCGACCTTGACCTCGGTCACTACGAGCGTTTTATTGATGAAAATCTCACCGTAAACTCCAACGTCACAACAGGTAAGATATACTGGACTATACTTAATAAAGAGCGCCGCGGAGACTACCTCGGCGGTACTGTGCAGGTAATTCCCCACGTAACCAATGAGATCAAGAGCCGTGTTTACCGTGCGGCAAACAGCGGCGCGCAGCCCGTAGACGTTGTTATTACCGAAATCGGCGGTACGGTCGGTGATATCGAATCCACACCGTTCCTCGAAACTATACGTCAGGTCAGCTACGAAAAGGGACGCGAAAATGTCCTGTACATTCACGTTACGCTGCTGCCGTACATCACGGGCAGCAACGAGCTGAAAACAAAGCCCACACAGCACAGCGTTAAGGAACTGCTATCTCTCGGAATTCAGCCGAATATCATTGTTTTGCGCAGCGAGTGCGAGGTTCCCGTCGAAATGCGCGAGAAAATAGCGCTGTTCTGCAACGTCCGCAAGGAAGACGTTATTCAGAATTTGACAGCGTCGTCATTGTATGCTGTTCCGCTTATGCTGGAGAGCGAGGGACTGGCACACTCGGCTTGCTATCACCTCGGACTTGAGGACAGACAGCCGGATCTTACCGAATGGGAAAATATGGTTCACCGTCAAGAAAACGCAACAAAACCGCTAACTATCGGGCTTGTCGGAAAGTACGTCGCGCTGCCCGACGCATATATTTCCGTTATGGAGAGTATTCGTCACGCAGGAGCGTTCAACGGATGCGATATCGACATAAAGCTGATAAACTCAGAGGAGATCACGCCGCTTACCGCAGACGAGATACTGTCGGAGGTGGACGGTATTTGTGTTCCGGGAGGTTTCGGCGACCGCGGCATCGAAGGAAAGATCGAGGCTGTGCGTTACGCGCGTGAGAACAAGATACCGTACTTCGGACTGTGCCTTGGAATGCAGATGGCGGTAATAGAGTATGCGCGAAATGTTGTCGGACTTGACGGCGCGAATTCCGCGGAATTCGGAGAGTTCGAGTACTCTGTTATTGATCTTATGCCCGATCAGAAGGGTGTTGAAATGGGCGGTACGATGCGTCTCGGACTGTATCCGTGCAAGCTTGCCGAGGATAGCGTTTCCCGTGAGGTCTACGGTGAGGAGTTGGTTTACGAGCGTCACCGTCACCGCTATGAGTTCAACAACGTTTATCGCGAGGAGATTGCGGCTAAAGGCTTAAAATTTGCGGGACTGTCGCCCGACGGCAAGCTGGTGGAGATAGTGGAGCTGCCGCGCAGCGAACACCCGTTCTTTGTGGGAGTGCAGTTCCATCCGGAGTTCAAGTCGCGCCCCAACCGTCCGCACCCGCTGTTTAATGAATTTATTAAGACGGCCTCGGAGTTGAATGATAAAAAATGATATTGTAAATTACAGATTAACCGAATATCATGAAAGGTTTGATATAAATGGGTACAGGATTTTACGACAACCGCGAGCTTTCGTGGCTGAAATTCAACGCGCGCGTCCTTGAAGAGGCACGCGACGAGACCACCCCGCTTTTCGAGCGCTTACGTTTTGTACAAATATTCTGCTCAAATCTCGACGAATTCTTTATGATACGCGTTGGCAGTCTTCATGACAAACTGCTGTATGAGCCAAAGGATCGCGAAAACAAGACAAATATGAACGCCAAGGAGCAATTATCCGCGATTGCAAAGCGCGTCAAGGCACTGCTCCCGATAAAGGACGAGGCGTATTCAGAGATAATGCAGGGGCTGTCCGCTTACGGTGTGGAGCACCTCAACGAAGACGTGCTCACGCCCGAGGAGGACGCGTTCCTAAAAGCTTATTTCATGCGTGAGATACGTCCGCTGCTGTTTACGGGTGTCGTAGACAAAAAGCACCCTGTGCCGTTTCTGAAAAGCGGCGAGATATACATCGGCTGCAAGATACGGAAAAAGACGGACGCATCCGGAAAAGCAACGTTTGGCATACTACCCGCGTCGGAAAATCTGCCAAGAGTGGTATTCCTTCCCGGAACGGGCAAGTTTATGCTTATTGAGGAGCTGATACGCCGCTACGCAAAGCAGGTATTCAATAACTTTGACATCATTTCCCGATGTATTTTCAGGGTAACGCGCAACGCCGATATTGAGATCGACGAGGGACTGTTTGATCACGACGTGGATTTCCGCGACGTAATGAGCAAGCTCGTCAAAAAGCGCAAAAAGCTCCAGCCTGTGCGCGTTGAGTTCCAGGGTTCTCCCGATAACGAGATCGTGTCGGTAATAACCAAGATACTTGACATATCGGACAACTATGTTTTCAAGCAGACCGCGCCGCTGTCTATGGGCTTTATCTCGGTACTGGAAAAGCGCCTTGAAAAGCAGGCGGAGTTGTTTTTTGATCCGCTTACTCCGCAGAAATCGTCGGAGATACTTCCCGATGTTCCTCTGATAGATCAGATAAAGCAGCATGATATCCTGCTGAATTACCCTTATGAGAATATAAATCACTTTATAAACTTGCTTGAGGAGGCAGCGGTAAATCCGAATGTTTCCTCTATCAAGATCACACTTTACCGTGTAGCCCGTGACAGCAAAATCATAAACGCGTTGAATAAGGCCGCCGAAAACGGCAAGGACGTTCTTGCGCTGGTGGAGCTGCGCGCGCGTTTTGACGAGGAAAATAACATCGGCTGGTCAAAGCAGCTCGAAGAAGCGGGAGTTACCGTAATTTACGGGCTTGAGGAATTGAAAGTTCACTCCAAGCTGTTGCTTATCACGTTGCGTGACGGCAACAATGTCCGCTACATCACACAAGTCGGCACGGGCAACTATAACGAACGCACCTCCAAGCTATACACCGATCTCACACTTATGACTTCCGATGAGGATCTCGGCGCGGACGCGTCGGTGGTGTTCAACGCTTTGATAGTCGGCAGTACCGTCGAAAGCACTAATCGTCTGCTTGTCGCGCCTAAAGGTCTAAAGAGCCGTATCGTCTCCTTTATCGACAACGAAATAACCTACGGTCGCGATGGATATATCGGCATAAAGATAAACTCGCTGACTGACCGCGATCTAATTGAAAAGCTCGCCGAAGCGAGCCGTGCTGGAGTTACAGTAGAGCTTATCGTGCGAGGCATCTGCTGCCTTATCCCGAGAGTTGAGGGCGAAACGGAAAATATCCGCGTTATCTCGATAGTCGGACGTTTTCTGGAGCATTCGCGAATTTATATTTTCGGACGCGGAGACCGCCGCAGAGTGTATATTTCCAGCGCCGACTTCATGACCCGAAACACCGAGCGCCGCGTTGAAGTAGCCGCTCCGATACTTGATACATCGCTTGCAAACAGGGTCTGCGGTATCTTCTCGACCATGCTCGCAGACAATGTCAAGGCACGTGAGCTTGGCGCGGACGGCAAGTATACGCACGTACCCTCCGCGGGAAAGCTGCCCTTGAATTCGCAGCTCTATTTCTACGATGAAGCGTACAAGGCAGCCGAAGCGTCAACGGGAATAATCGGGCGTGCCGATACCCAAAAGCTGGACGAAAAAAGGCAAGACAAGCCTATCAAGGTCAAGATCAGAAGAATTCGCTGAATACTGTCACAAAAAACAAACCGTCCCGACTTGTGCGAAAGGCATGGGTTGGGACGATATGTTTTTCTATACGCAGGAGCTGATCATTTGTTTTTCCTCGCCTTCTCTGCCTCTGTCAGCGCTTTGTGGCGTTCGGTCTCCTCGCGGCACTCGCGCTCGGCACGTTCTTCCTCAAGCTTTTCGAATATCTTAATAATAAACGAACCGTGTACGTAGGTAAGGCAAGCGGGAACCAGCAGCACCGCAATGAACATAGTAGTCAGATTCCACATGGCGACAAACATTATCGCAACTGTTATCGCAAGAAGAATAACCGTTCTTCCGAGGAAACGCAAGCCGATAAAAATTCCGTTCTTGACTGTCTGCACGGGCGTGTTCTCGTAACGCGCCGCGCACGCGAACACATAAGTCAGCGTGATGATGTAGAGCGCTGCCGCTACAAGCACCAGTATCGCGAATACGTCCGCCGCTCCGTCCATCACCGACATGCCGAAGTAATACAGATAGATCATATACGCAATGATAATACCTATCGGCAGGAGTATCAGCCACGCTAAGGTCGCCTGTTTAAAGTTGCTTTTGAAATAGGAAAAGAACTGCCTGCAAACGTGACCCTCCTCATTTTTCAGCATCTTGAAGCACACCGCATATAATGCCGCCGTAGAAGCGCCGCCAGTCACTATCGGAATACTGCACACGAGCCAGCACAATGACAGCAAAACCATATCGGTAAACTTGGAAATGAATTCGTAGACGGGTCCGTCCGCTCGGAACAAGCGCATGATCTTTTCCTTCTTTCGTTAAGTGCACAAATAGGAGAGCTGTAAAACCGCTCTCCTATTCGCTTTTACACCATTTTTTGAGGTGGTCGGTTAACTTGATTATTGAGCCGCCTTGAGCGCGTCCTGAACAGCCGCAGCTCTGAGTGTAGCCTCGTTGGTCTGGAACGCAACGCACTCGTCATAGCCATATGCCTTAGCGTCCTCTGTCATCTTAGCAACGACTGAATCGAACTCAGCGTCATCCTTAGCGTAGATAGCATTCCAAGAGCCGTCCTTTACGCACTGTTTTACCTGATCCCACTTAGCCTGAAGATCCTGCTCCTTGGGAGTGGCCGTGTAAGTAGACTTAACATTAACTACCTGCCTGCTTGCAAGGTACTCATCGGCAGTGTTGGTGCCTGCCCATGCCTGCCACTGCTTCTGAATATCGGCATATTCCTTAGAGGTAGTAGACCAGTTCTCCCAGTTGTAGGTCTCGCCCGTAAGCGGGTTAACATCATCGAGAGACATCGTGGTATTGTTGATCTTGAACTCGCCGTCCTCGAAGGTCGCGCCGTTAATGGTAAGACCCTTCTTATCGGTCATAGCGCGAAGTCCGTCCTCGGTAAGGTAAGCCTTGCCGTCGGCATTGTAATCCCATGTAGTGCCCTGAGGACCATACTTGATAGTCATAGTGCCCTCGGGAGTGGAGAACCAGTTGATTATTGCCATGCAAAGCTCGGGATACTGGGTCTTTGAGCCGATAGTCCAAATGCGCTCGCCGCCGTATATGTTCAAGCCCTCAACGAGGTTCTTGGAGTCAGCGGGAGGAACACAGTACATAGCTTTGCCGTCCGCAACATGCTCGGGAGTGTTATACAGATCCGCGCCCATCCACTTGAACTGATTGAAGAACGTAGCGCCGTCAACCATCTGGGAAGCGACGTCATCATACTTCTGGGTCATGGAATTGGGGTTGAGCAAGCCCTTCTGATACAAAGTGTTATACCACTTGAGAGCCTTAAGATACCAACCGTCAGCCTGAAGAACATCCTGATAAGTGTTGGTTGCACAGTCATACAAACCGAGACCGAACTCGTCGTATCCGTAAAGTGCGCCAATGGTCTTGACAAACATTACCATATCGCCGTCCCAATCACTGAACAGGGAAACAGCATATGTCTCCTTACCGCTGTCGGAGGTCGGGCAGATTTCTTTCATTTTCTCAAATACGGGGATATAGTCATCAAGCGTCTTGATCTCAGGCTTGCCGATCTGCTCGTACAGATCGTAGCGCAGAGCGGGCCAATAATCGTTTATCTTTGTCTTGGTAGGGTCGGTAGCTACATCGTGACCGTAGCCGTGAACCTTGCCGTCGCTGCCCGACATATTCTTTACCTTATCGAGAGCCGGCTGAAGATTTTCGCTGATGTACGGACCGAAATCTGCGAGGATATCCTCATCCTCCCAATCGAGGAGCAGACCTGCGGTCGCAGCCTGAGCGTACTGATCCGGTGCGCCGAATACAACAATATCACCGAGATTGCCCGATTCCATTCTGGTCGCGAACGTACCGTCGGGGTTATTGATAATGTTCAGCTCTACGTTGAACTTCTCTTTCATGATGTCAGCAAACCAGCCGAGCTGCTTGCCCGAATAGTTGGAAAGTTGAGAGTATACCTCAAGCGTTACCGTTTCCTTAGGGATAAACTCACTGTAATCCGCTTCCCCCTCGGACTGACCGTCCGAGGGAGGGGATGGCTCGGAGGTATCTCCGCCCGCAGAGGACGTCGAATTGTTGTCCGAGGAGTTGGATGGAGTTGAACTTGAGTTGTCACTCGAATTATTAGCTCCGCTCGAATTGTTGTCCGTGCTACATGCCGTAAGCGACAGCGCTGTCATAAACGCGAGAGCGCCCGCCGCAATTCTCTTGCTGCTTTTTGCCATGTTAATTCTCCTTTTACATTAAAATGGTGTCAGGTCTGCTTCAGAATGAAGCAAACGATTTATTATTGCGGTTTTCCGCAAGAATAGCGAACTTAGCCCTTTACCGCGCCGAGCATGATACCTTTTTCAAAGTATTTCGACATAAACGGATAAACGAGCAGAATAGGGATTACCGTCGCCATTGCGACAGTGAACTTAATAGGACGCATATTCATAGAAGCCTGTGTCGCAAGGTTTCCGATATCGCTTCCGCCCTGCTGTATCATTGCCGCGAGATTTGTCGCTTCGTTCATATAGGTATACAGACGGTGCTGAAGCGTGAAAAGCTCGGGCTTTCCCGACATCAGGATAAGCGAGTCGGTAAATGAGTTCCAGTGCCCTACCGCGCCGAATATCGCGATCGTCGCCAAAATAGGCTTGCATAGCGGGAAAATTATGCATCTGAATATCCTGAAATATCCCGCGCCGTCAATGGACGCGCTCTCCTCAAGCTCCGCGGGAATGGATTCGATATAAGTCTTAACGAGAATTATATTATACGGCGAAATGATACCAGGGATTATATATGCCATAAAGTTGTTGGTAAGACCGAGCATCGACATATTCATATACCACGGAACAAGACCCGCGTTAAAATACATCGTGATAACAAGAAACCTGTACCAGAACTTTCTGCCCCACATCTCCTGCTTGGTGACAAGGTAGCCAACCAGCGCCGAAGCGCCTACCATCAGCACGGTGCCGATGACCGTTCTCGCTACCGATACGATAAACGACGTACCTAATCCGTTTATTCTTGTAAGTCCGATATAATTGTTAAAGTGTAGGCCCTTGGGCAGGAGCTGGATACGTCCGGCTCCGACAAGAGCGTTATCGCTTATTGTGTTGATAAACAGGTAATAAAACGGGAAAATACATATCAACGCGAAAAGGATAAAAATAGTATAGTTTATGATGTTAAATACAATGTCACTTGCAGTCAAACGAAAACCATGCTTTGCTTTTACTTTTGCCATATGCTCCCCTCCTTAGACGATACCAGAGCCGCGGATAGCCTTGGATGCCTTATTCGCGCTGAACAGGAGTATAACGCTTATAATAGACTTCGCCATACCGACAACGGTCGACAGCGGTATCTGGTTGCTCTTACCGAGACCAAGCATATACACATACAGATCCAGTACCTGGATACCCGAGGTGTTTGTCGCGTTTCTGAATACAAGATATTGATCCATACCGTTGGAGAGTATATTTGAAATTGAAAGAACAAACTGTACAAAGAACGTAGGCATAAGTCCCGGAATCGTGATGTGCCATATCTTCTGGAAACGTCCCGCGCCGTCAATAGTTGCCGCCTCATACAGCGCCTGATCGATACCAGAAATGCCCGCTATGTAGATGATAGCGCCCCAGCCGAGACCCTTCCATGTTCCCCAAAGATACATTTTGAGCCAGATGCCGTCGTTTCCTATCAGGAAATCCGTACTTTCGGTAGCTAGACCCGTGCTCATCAAAAACTGGTTCATAAATCCGTCTGTTGAGAACAACGCAAACGCGACGGTATAAACCAATACCCAGCTTATAAAGTTTGGAATCGTCGTTATCGTCTGAACGACTCTCCTTACCGGACCGCATTTAATCTCCGTGAGGAATATCGCGAACGCCAAAGGCAGCCACGACATCGCAAGACCGATACCGCTCATAGCCAAGGTATTTATCATAACGCGTCCGATATCCGCACGGGTAGCCGCGTTTTCAAACAAATATGTAAACCATTTAAAGCCCACAAAGTTGTCCATGGTGAGCGCATGACCGGGCTTGTAATCGAAAAACGCGTAGCGCCAACCCCAAAGCGGCAGATAAGAGAACAAGAACACCAGAACGATAAACGGTGCCATCATCAGGAAGAGCCTGTACTTGCCCTCCATCACCCACTTGTCATCTTTAGAGGCTTTAGGGAGTTTTATAAGATACAGAAGACTGATGAGAAGACACACGCCCGCAAGAACGATAAAAATTATCGCGCCGACAGGCTCAAGCGGTTTTATTCTCTCGGGATTTGCCGCGTTTGTAAAGCCCGACTGCTGAAGCTTTACGAAAATAAGTCCCGCAACGCTTACCGCACTGCCTGCGAGAGTGATCTTAGCTCCGAGGCGCTTGAACTTGATCTCTCCGATCGTCATTGCGCAGCCCACAAGCATAGCCGCCATACCTATAAGCGATACCAGTGCTCCAATATAGGTGCACACCAAAACACCCTGCTCGATATATCCCCTGTTGATAGCGCGCTGAAATCCATCCGCGATGCCACCATAGGAAATACCGGAGGTGAAGAACGAGTCGCCCTCATTCATAAGCTCACTCATGTGAGTAGGGTTGAGAGCGGGAACAAACAGGCACACCAATGTTAAAATGATTATTATACGTAGGAAGTATCCAATTAAATCGATCGGCTTTTTTGCCTGCTTTACGGTTTGGGTCGCTGTCATTACATCATCCCTTTCATAAAGAATTCGGATTTGCCGTGAAGCGCATGAAGTTCGCCCCGACAGCGGATTTGTTCCACCATAGCCCGCCTTGGAAGTGAGCTTCGTCTTCCTTTATATTTATATTATATAATACAGCTTTACCTTTGTCAATCATTTTTTTTTTTTTTTGTAGCAATACATAAATTATATATATTGGTTTTGTATATTTATGACAATATATTTATAAAGCGATTTTCGTTTTGTTAATCTGTTTTATGTATTTGTTGAAAATATCAGTTGAAGTATACATACTTTTAATAAAAAAATATCATATTTATACAACACATATAAAAAGCCTGCTCCAATTCAGGAACAGGCTTGGCTATGTTCTTTTTACAGCTCATCAAGAAATTTCGTGATAAAATGCAGCGTAGCGCCCATCGGTATCGCATGCTTGCGCTGTCGGCTTAAGTGAACATAATCGGCAGAGTGCTCAAACGAATTCAACGCCGCAAGATACTCCCTGAGCCGCGGCATTGAATCGGCGAGATATTCCGTCATAAAACCGCCAAGCACAACGTCACAGTCCAGCACCATGCGGATATTGTTGATCCCTGTCGCCAGATGATACAAATAACTCTCCCACTTCATATAGTAGTCAATATTGCGGTTTTGAATACCCTCGAAAAATTCCTCAAGCGCAATACCAAGATCCGTACTTATACGCCGTGACGAGCAGTACGCCTCAAGACAGCCCTGACGTCCGCAGCTGCATCGCAACCCACCTGGCTCAACGCATATATGCCCAAACTCGCCGCTTCGGTGATTATCGCCGAAATACGGCATACCGTTAGTGAAAACTGCACCGCCTATGCCCTCTTCTATCGACAAATACGCAATATTTTCCTTACCTTCGCGCGCGAATTGTTCCGCGCCGCCGCCGCAGTTCGCGTCATTTTCTATGTGTATCTCATAGGGTGAGTTCTCACTGAACTCCTTAAGCGAAACGTTCCGTAAACCGAGCGTAGGGGCATATTCAAGCGTCATACCGTCCTTTGAAACTATCCCCGGAAACGCTATTCCAACCCCCAACAAGCGCCCGCGGTCTATCCCGATCTCATCGATAAAGCAGTCTAGCTCGTCACGAATACGTTTCACATAGATCATACGATCATCGGGGTGCCGCATCGACACCTTTTTATACGCAAGCTCATTTAGACGGAGATCAACAGCAGAAATACGCAGTGCGTCATCGCTTACCGAAACACCAACGGCAAAACGGGCGTCCTCTACTATCGACAGACCCTCTACGCGCCGTCCACCCGTAGAGAGCTTCTCGTCCGTCGCGCAGACCAACCCGAGCTCCATAAGCTCTGCAAGATTTTGATAAACGGTTGGGAGACTCAGCCCCAGTTCATTCGCGAGTATCTGACGAGAGCAGAAGTCCTTGCAATTATATAGGTAATGATATACACTGTTTCGCGTCGCACGTTTTCTATCGCCGCTGTTTTCGGATTTCATAGTGGTTACCTCATTTTGAAAAGTTTATTTATATTTATATTGTAACATAATTTGAAAATAAGTCAAGGGCTTTTTAGCTTAAACTATAAACAGATTTTATCTTATATGGTGCGTTTTGCACAGACATGATATATTTTGTCGCTATGACATGACCAAAATTTTCACAATAACAGCACTATACAAAATATCAACTTTACGCGGTTTATGCGGTTTTTTGCGTCTCGCGCAAAATCAAATTGCCTTTAAGCGCTCATTAATCCGTAAAACGGCACAAGTAACGCATTTACTGCCAACAACAAAAAAATTTTTAAAAAAACGCATAAACAAAAGGGAATTATTGAACTTTTATTTATAAAATGGAGTTCTGACCTCTTAGGGTAAAATCAGCATAACAATGCCTTGGTCCCTTACAGACCAAGGCATTGTCCGTTTTTTTAATAGATAATAAAATTCTATTGAGCCATTGGACGGTTGTTGTCAAACGACGGCGGCGTAACATTCGTGTTGGGGAACGGACTGTCGGCGGGCGACGGCTCCGACATACTGAAATACATTTTCGCCGCCTTTGTCGTACCGAAGTCGCGGTTCGAGCCCGTGTCCTGAACCTTGTTGAACGCCTCGCGGAACATTGCGTTATGGGCTTCTTCGCGGTTCAGCAGAAAATCTATGGTTTCCCGCACCTTTTTATCGTTGATCTGGCGGTAAAGATATTCGTAGACCACCTTCGCCCTTTGCTCCGATGCAATATTTGACAAAAGATCGGCGCAAAGATCTCCCGTTACGGTAACATAATCTCCCGTCCACGAGTAGCCCGATGCGTTTATCAGACCCGGATTCAGTCCAAGCAGAACGTGCGACTGAATTTCACCCGCCGAAACTGCCTCCGCGTCAACATCATGACCGTTCAGAAGATTGATGGTCTGAGCCACCATCTCCATATGTCCGAGTTCCTCCGCGGCGATATCAAGAAACAAATCTTTTATTGCCTGATCCTTGATCCTGAAACTCTGCGACATATACTGCATTGCTGCTTTGAGTTCTCCGTTTCCTCCGCCAAGCTGCTCCTGCAGCAGCGCCGCGTACTGAGGATTCGGCTTTTCCACGCCTACCGGATGAAACAACTGTTTTTCGTGTTTGAACATAGAAACATTCCTCCCTTTGGGAGTTATTGTTTCTGGTTTTAATGAAATTATTCCCTATACTATCGTTCCGCCGTTGGGATTAAGCACTTGTCCCGTCATATAGCTGCTGTCACAGGACGCGAGAAAAACGTAGCAGGGTGAGACCTCGCAGGGCTGCCCCGCTCTCATCATAGGCACCTGAGAAGTTTCCGAGCCGAAGCCCGCGACCTCCCCGGCGGAGAACGAAGCGGGAATGAGCGGCGTCCATATCGGACCGGGCGCGACCGCATTTACTCTTATACCCTTATCCGCAAGAGACAGCGCAAGTGAACGAGTAAGCGTGACTATCGCGCCCTTTGTCGCGCTGTAATCAATAAGGTCTTTATTGCCCTGGAACGCCGTTACGGAAGCAGTGTTTATAATGCTGCCGCCCCTTTTCATATGCGGAAGCGCGCACTGTATTATATAGAAAAACGAGAACACATTGTTTCGGAAAATAAATTCGAGCTGCTTATGCGAAATATCCAATATGCTTCTTTGAACAAATTGAAACGCGTGATTGTTTACCAGAATATCCAATCCGCCAAAGCGCTCTATCGTTTTTTGAACACAGGTCTGAGCAAATTCGGGATTTTTTAAGTCGCCCTTGATAAGGATACAGCATCCGCCGAGTTGCCTTATTCTTTCGGCAGTTTCCTCGGCGTCCTTGTCCTCGTCGTAATAAACGATAGCGACCGACGCACCCTCTTTCACGAAGTCATACGCCACAGCCCGCCCTATGCCGCTGTCGCCGCCGGTAATGACAGCGATTTTGCCCTCCAGCTTTCGGCGCTTTCCGTTACATTCGGAGACCGGAGCGGGCTTCATAATATATTCCAAGCCGGGCTGCCTGTTTTGATGCTGCGGAGGAAACGCGTTTGGCATTTTCTCGCAGGATATCTTTGGTGTGCAGTTTGCGGTATTACCGCAGCGGTTTCTGTTGTCGTTCATAAGATATGCCTCCTTACTTTCCATAATATGTGGTAAAAGACAAAAACGACAATCAAAACACTTTTATGCATTGTTTTACATGATAGCGATATCTTGTCACATCCCCATAGCCATTCCCATATCTTCGGATTCGTCCAAATCCTCGTCCTCATCGGGGTTTTCGTATTCCTCGCTCTCATCGTCAAAATCGTCCGCAAAATCGGTGCTTTCCTGTTCCTAGGGTTGTTCTCCGACTTCCTCGGAAACGCTCTCACAATCGCTCACAGCGGATGTTTCTTGACGTTCTGCGTGTTTCTCTGCCACTCCCCTAGAATCGGTCGGTGTCTCGCTCACGGCTGCACGCTGCATCAGATCGCGCTCAATCTCATTTTCTATCAGCCCAATTATGAACTGCTTCTGCGTCATGTTGTTGCGCTGCAGATAGTCTTTAATCTTCTGAAAAAGTTCCTCCGGTACCTGAAATGCCAGAGTTCTCATATTGCCCATGTTCTTGTCCTCCTGAATGTTAAGTTATAGCGATAGATAAGGCTTTGAGTAATCTATACTTTTTCCCCCGTTCCACACTGTGCGTGCGGCTTTCACCGCACACGGCGTTCCATCAATATTACAATTTCATCGGATTGGTATCACTTTCAAAGTTATCCAAAACAGTTATATAGCGGTGTTACCCGCCAACACTCGGAGTTTATTGATTTTTTCAAGTTGAGATTTATCGGGTTTGATTTTATCCAGATATGCTTGTATCGTTTCGGGTTTTGTCGCGTGTATCAGCTTGTGAACGTCGATATGGACAATTATCAGATTTTTGTATTCGTCCGTACCGCCCTGACTAATCGGCTTTTTATGGTGACAATGGACTTCATCAATCCACAGCACTTTGCCCGTAATGGCACATTTCCCGTATTGGGCGGCGTATAACGACACTCTGTTATCCATATATTCCACGCTTCTGTTAGGCAGATACGCTCTTGCGAGCATATGCAGAACAGTCATTATCGTTTCGTCGAATTTAAGATTACGGTGAATTTCTTCTCTGCCTTCTATCGTATACTTACATATCTTTTTCTTCTTGAACATTGGGTTCTTAGTTTGCACATATCCAATCGGACATAGAGGTTCACCGCTGATATATCTCAGCATTTTGCTTTCCCCATAATGTTCCGCAATATATTTTCGACTGATAACACCTCGCTTTTTAAGCCGTGCTTTCAATCTGTTATATAATACCGTTTTTAGTTGAAACTGAATTGCCATACAATCAAGATTCACCGCTGTTGCATATCTGTAATAATTATGTATGGGTTTCGGAGGAAACCTCTCCAGCACAGCCGACTCGACCTCTCGGCTGTCGGCGTACTGCACTTTGCGCTCGGATTTTTCCTCAATCGAATATGCGTCCTCAAAAGCAATCCCCCAATTAAAGAACAACTTCAGATGTGTTTTCATAACCACAAAATGCCCTTTTTTATAGATTTCAATTAGTACACGGCTATCAGCGGGCGCTCGATCATTTGAAGCTGTAAATTATCACCTAAGAAATCCCGCGAGATGAAAGTGCTTACACAGAACGAAGTTATACGCCTCCTCAATCGAGCAAAAGAGGAAGGCTGCTACGAACTCTTCTTGCTGGAACTTGGTACGGGAATGCGCCGCGGAGAGATACTCGCCCTAAAATGGAGCGACCTCAACTTCACGACGGGCGAACTCCGAATAGAGCGACAAGTCAATGTGTTCAACGGAGAGCAAATAATATCCGAACCAAAAACCAAAGCGTCTATACGGACGATAATACTTCCGCCATCACTTCTTCAAATCTTGTCGGAATATAAGGAAACCGTGGATTCCGAGTGAATTTTCCCCTCACCAATCGACAACTCAAAAACAAGACATGATTTTGTAAATATTATTTGACACATTTTTCACAAAAAACTCGTTTTTTGGCTCAGCACCAATATTCACTCCGTGAATATTGGTGCTGAGCCGGTTGCATGACCGGAATGGTTATGCAACTGCGTTTAGTGCTGCGTAATAATTCCGTCGTTTCACTGCCGGCGGTACACCGCCAATTACCGAACAAATTCACCGATTATTTCAATAGCTCATAAAGTAGCGCCAAATAAGGTTATTCAGCTCGTCTATCGTGTAATTTTCAGGCTTGGGGTCGCGCAAATAGAACAACTCTTCCTTCATGCGTGCCCACATGCTTTCGCATAGGGCGTTATCATGGCAGTTTTGTCTCATCTTGACACCCTCCTTTTCTTTTCATTTTACTTCTTTGTTATAATTGTGTCAAGTTTTATTATACAATATCAAAGGAAAATGCCCGATTAGGAACGCTACCGTCATGAGGATTTTCTGCCGCCGATAATAGATAAACAAACATAGGAGCAAGCGCAATTTCTGTTTGAACAACGTCCAAAATCAAACGTTTGGGCAGGGCGCAGGCGGATAATTCACCGCTACTCGGGGCTGATAAGATGTAGCGACTGCGGCGCGATCTTGATAGCGAAAAGGGGAACTTGACAGGGTAAGGAATACGTTGAATGCACCTGCAACAGTCACCACAGATATGGAAAACAGTACTGCACGGTTATGTATCTGACGCCAACCTACGAATGTTGCTTAATCAAGTAAAGGCGTTCAACGACGAGAACGGCGGAATCGATGTGGTGCTGTAGTTTAATGGGCATTTTAACCGATAAAAATATAGTGCTAACGGCAGGTTGCTCCCCTAGACAGAGATGAGCCGACAGAGTTATGTAGGCTCATAACTCTGTGAAGTCAATGTTTTGGAGCAAACTCAAATTGAAGGTAATAACCCCAAACATAAGGTTGATATCCAAAAAATAATATGATATAATAAAAATAGGGGGCATGAAATAATGAAAATCGACAGACTTATTGGAATTTTATCAATACTTTTACAAAAAGATAAAGTGACTGCTGCGGAACTCTCGGATAAATTCGAGGTGTCGCGCAGAACTATCATTCGGGATATTGATGACATCTGCAAGGCGGGAATACCTATTGTAACAACGCAGGGCAAAGGCGGCGGCATATCAATTATGGAGGGATATAAAATTGATCGTGTGCTGCTGTCGAACGAGGATATAATGGCAATTTTCACAGGTCTGAAAAGTCTTGACAGTGTGAGCGACAATCCGCACTATCGACAGCTTATGGACAAGCTTTCCACTGAAAATGCCAAAACATCGGATTCGGAAAATCATATCATTATAGACCTTGCTGCATGGGATAAATCGGCTGTTTCTGGAAAAATCGAGCTGATAAAAAGTGCCATCAAAAATAACAATATAATATCATTCAAATATTATGCACCTAACGGTGAAAGCACTCGCATTGTCGAACCGTATCATTTGATTTTTCAATGGTCAAACTGGTATGTATGGGGATATTGCACAGCTCGCCAGGATTATCGCTTATTTAAATTAACACGGCTTTTCGAGTTAAAGGATACGGGCGTAAAGTGTGAACAGCGGTATGCTCCGCCATACAAATTTGAACGTTTATGGCACCTTAACGGGAAAATCACAGCAACAGTAAGATTTGACGCTTCAATGAAATGGCGAATCATTGACGAGTACGGTATGGATATTCCGCGATTTAACGCGGATGGCAGCAGCGAATTAACTCACACATGGTCGGACAAGCAGAACTTTTTCGGGATCATTCTTAGTTATGGTGACAAAGCTGAAATTGTTTCACCTCCCGAATTGCGAAAGGAATTTATAGAACTCGTAAAAAATATTCTGAATACCTACAAAATATGACATACAGATGTCATATTTGCTGTGCTATAATAGCCTTATCAACAAGATTTGGAGGTTATTATGGATTACAAAATAGTGGAATTGGCTGAGAAAACCGTTGTAGGAATTACAGCACGCACAAACAATTTCTCAAATGAAATGGGCGCAGTTATCGGCAGGACTTGGCAACATTTTTTCAACGAAGCATACAGGGATATATCCGACAAAGTGAATCTGTACACATTGGGTATTTATACAGATTATTCGTCCGACGAAAATGACGATTACACTTTTATGAGTGCTTGCGAAGTTACGTCGGAAAGCACAAAAGGTCCGTTTGAAGTGCGGAAAGTTCCGGCAGGAAGGTACGCGGAATTTGAAATCGTTGGCGATATGGATACGACGACACAGCTTAAAGAAATTCAACGTCTGTGGCAAGAAATATGGACAATGGATTTAGATCGTTCGTTCGTGTGCGATTTTGAGGAATATCGGAGCGCAGATCCTAACAGAGCGGATATTCGTGTTTACATTGGTCTGAAAGGATGAATTCTAGAAGATGAACAATTTCGAGGACAACTTATCCAAACTGTGGAAGAAAATCGGAACTCACGGAATTATGGTTCTGTCGACCTGCGCTGAAAGTTATGTGACCTCGCGTCCAATGAGCGTGGTTATAGTCGGAGAAAAGTTTTATTGTCAAACAGATGAGAAATATCTTAAGTTCAGGCAAATCATGCAAAACGATAATGTGGCTCTTTCTGTGAAGAATTTCTCAATTGAGGGTAGATGCCGTGAAATCGGCAAGCCTCTTGATAATGACAATTCAGAGTTTGCCGCTGCTATAAAAAAGCACTTTTTATTGGCATATAAATCATATTCACATATCGAAAGCGAACGTTTGCTTGAGATCATGCCAACATTGATTTATTCGTGGAGCTACGAACTTACAAAGCCGTACATGGAATACTGGGATTTTGAAAAACAAACATACCGCAAAGAGTACAAATAGTTTTTCGGCGTTGCTTCAAAGCAGCGCCGATTTTTTATATCGTAATGTATATAATGATGTAAATTATCTTCTTTTAGGTTTGAGTAGTCATTCTCAAAAACTCTGAGATCGCCGTTGCACCGCACGTCTTTAAAAATTTTACCGTCACGCATTACCGCTATTCTCGAGGAAGTGTAGATCGCCGCGTCAATGTCATGAGTTATCAGCAGAAACGTTTTTCCCGTTGCGTTGTGAATACACTTCAGCAAATCGAGAATATTTTTTCTGCCTGCCATATCAAGACCGCTTACCGCTTCGTCAAAGACAATTATTTTCGGATCGGCGGTAAGCGCGCGTGCGATACAGAGGCGCTTTTGTTGCCATCCCGAAAGCTCCGAGGCTTTTCGTCGTATGATAATTTCCTCTAACTCCATATCATGGACGAGCCGCGCTATTATTTTCGTTTCCTCCGCTCGGCGGCATTTCCGCAGATTGCGTATCGGCTCGGTGAGAACGTCGCAAACCGAAAATCTCGGGTCGAGTGCGGCTTTGCTGTTTTACAGCACAAGCTGAATTTCGGAGCGGAGCTTATCAGCTCCTTGGTATAATCGTTTTATGGGGCGCTCATTATCGCGTTTATTTCTCCGCTCTCAACAAACCCGCACATTACAACGGCGTTTCCCCTCAGCTTTTGCACCGGAACGAAATCATGCGTTACCATAATTATCGCCGTGCCACTTTTGCGTATTTCGGAAAGGGCTTCTATCGCGGCGATTTTATGCTCCGCGTCAAGAGCTGTTGTCGACTCGTCCGCTATTATCAGCTTCGGAAAATCATTGTTTTTCCGCTTCCCGACTGCCCGAGAACAATAAGCGATTTACCATGATTCACCTCAAGCGATATATTATCGACGGTCTTCCTGTTTTCGGATTTCAAGGAGACGGTCAGATTTACAACTTTATACATCTATATTCCTCCGTCCGCTGACAGAATATCCCTCAGTGCCTCGCCGAACAGGCTAAATCCTCCCGCCGTGATCAGAATACAAACTCCGAGATATATAAGTGTACAGACAGGTGCGCGTGGCAATCAACATACCAAGTTCGCCCGTAAAGATACCCTTTATCCATATAAAATAACGTATGTACAACGGCTGATCCAGTATCCACCGCTCGCGCAGACTTTCTGCAAGATCCGAATTCGCTGAGGCTCCGCTGCTTACCGCTACCGCCGCCGCGGAATCTTTTCCCGAAACACATTCTGAAAAACCATGCTGAAATTCTCCATTAAATCTCCCACAGATATATCACAGATATCTCTTCTGTCAAGCGTTATTTCTCCGCGTTCAAAATCGTAAAACCGTGTCAGAAGGCTGCACAGCGTGGCCTTTCCGCTCCCCGACGAACCGACTATCGCGGTCGTCGTACCGCTCGGAATTTCGAACGAAACATCATTAATGACGCTTCTGCTGTCGTAACCGAAGGAAACATTTTTGAAATTTATATCGTGATTTTCAAGCGGAGCGTTATTCGTTCCCTCGACGGGGAAATCCGCGTTTTCGATTTTCTCCAGCTTTTTAAACGTTGCCTCAATCATCTCCATAGTGTGCGTGGAGTTATTGATATTTTCCACATTTGCGAAAATAACAAACGAGAAAACCGTTAGCATAAGAAACGTCGAAATGGGCATAACTCCGTTAAAACAAAGTATTAACGAGCAAAGCACTACTCATGCGGAGGCAAAATTAAGGCTCAGCCTGTGAAATTATGCGGTTGCCAGACCTTTCAATGCGCCTTCAGGCGCAAGCGGCGTATGGATCGGCGAAAACGAGAGCGCGAAGTTTTGGTTATCGGTAATGAATGATCTTAAAAATCGCAGTGTTAAGGACGTTTACGTGTTCTGCGTGGACGGATTGACGGGTTTCCGCGAGGCTATTAACGCGGCGTTTTCGAAGTCGCAAATCCAACGCTGTATCATTTGTCAGATATGCTTACGCTCGTCAACTCGTTATGTGTGCTATAAGTATATCAAAGCATTGATGGCCGGCCTGAAGAAAGTTTATCAAGCTGTCAATGAGGATGAGGCATTGAATGCGCTGCTTGAATTCAAGGAAAAGTGGCAGCAGAACTATCCGAGCTGCGTTAAAAGTCGGGAAGAAAATTGGGATATCCTGTCCA
>ERZ778512.612-NODE-612-length-29027-cov-8.766395_pt1 | contig 29027 bp, 21 predicted proteins | sample MGYA00510346_ERZ778512 | MGnify/ENA primary metagenome ERZ778512 (study PRJEB29527, sample SAMN07138962) | mouse gut metagenome | material: feces | host: mouse | place: China:Nanjing | collected 2016-01-25 ...
ACTTATCTATTAATACTTTGGGCGGAAAGTAGCGGTAGTTTTGAGTGTGGCAAGTAGTGATAGATGAATGATGTGGTGAAAGATTGGAAATGAACTATTAACGTTTGGAAAGTGCGATAAACAGACGGTTTTATACAAATCGGTGAAAGATGAAAGATTGTATCCAACTTGCATGTATATAGTCTGGGCTGTTTTTCATTGGTTATTACAAGGATGATGCTTTGTGCTCGTGATGTGAGGCAAGTGGAAGAAAAATATGAAATGATTTGCCATGATGAGGCGAGTGATGATCTTTTCATAAATTTTATTCAAAAGAAGGGAAAAGAATAAAATAAACAAGAACAAATGTAACAGCCTATCCATAAAAATACTATATTTATTGCAGCTAGAGAGCACTTTAAGTAATGCTTAAGACAGAAAACGAAAAGTAGTGTATATACTATATATTTTCTATTATTAATTACTTAAACACATTTTTTATGGAAGCCAAGAAATCAAAAAAGGCTGCAATTGAGAATCAACGAGGTTCTTGGTTGTTGATGGGTTTGGTTGTTGCGCTTGCTTTCATGTTCGTTTCGTTCGAATGGACACAACATGATGTCAGGATTGCAGCATTATCACCAGATGATGAATCCATCTATGTTACAGAGTTAGTTCCAATCACATTCCCGGAAGAGAGACTGGAACCGCCTCCACCTCCCGAAACTAAGGTCGTGGATATATTAGAAATAGTAAAAAACGATATAGAGGTGGCGGATGATGTTTCTACGGTAGGAGAGGACATGGACGCGGCTCCTAACATTGTTTGGATACCACCAGTTGTGGAAGCAGAAGAGGTGGCAGAAGATGTAATACATGAACATGTAGAAATCATGCCGGACTTCCCCGGTGGCATGGCTGCTTTGATGAAGTATTTGGGTACAAATATCAAGTATCCGACTATTTCTCAAGAAATGGGTTCGGCAGGAAAAGTGATTGTTCAGTTTGTTGTTGACAAAGACGGAACGATTACGAATCCGGCAGTGGTACGAGGGGTGGATGCTTATTTGGACAAAGAAGCTATCCGTGTGATAAGCTCTATGCCGAAATGGAACCCCGGAGTACAGAATGGCAAGAAAGTTCGAGTGAAATATACTGTGCCTGTGGTATTCAGACTACAGTAGTAACTTGGAATGGATGAGTAATGAGGGTTGGTCCCGTAAGGAACCAACCCTTTTCTAATGAAATCCTCTCCCGTAAATTGCCGAGTATTTATAACATTTCTTTCCCGGTTTGCTTCGGTGAAATAAAAAAACATATCTTTGCGTTACGAATAAAAAACGAATGATGGTTTTATGAATTTTCTACTCTGTATAAAAAGACCTTTTATCTGGCTTTCCCGTTTCCGTTATCGTTGCGGATATGGTGTACATTCTCCTTTTGCTTTCAGTCTGATAACAGATGTGATATATGAAAAGATGCCTTATTATGCTTATGCTTCTTTGGAGAAGGAACAAAAAAGGTTGGTAAGAGAACGTGGGTACAGTAGAGGTTCACAAAAGGTAAACCGTTTCTTGTTCCGGCTGGTGAATAAGGTACAGCCTGCTACTATTGTCGAAGTGGGACGTCCTTCAGTGGCTTCACTTTACCTTCAATCCGCTAAACCTTCTGCTGAATATCTTTTTGCTTCCGACTTGTCGGAACTGTTCTTGGATACAGACGTTCCGGTCGATTTCCTCTATCTGAATGATTACCGTAATCCTGAGTTATTGGAAAAAGTGTTTGATATCTGTGTGCGGCGGACTACTTTGAAAAGTGTATTTGTCGTACACGGAATCTGTTACTCGAAAGAAATGAAAGCACTCTGGAAGCGGCTGCAAGAGGACGAACGGGTAGGGATTACCTTTGACTTATACGACCTCGGTCTGCTCTTTTTTGATAAAACAAAAATAAAACAGCATTATATCGTCAACTTCTGAGAACCTTTGTACGTTTATCTTATATCGATGACTAAAAAAGAACATTATGAAAAAGAGCCTTGTATATACAAGAACCGGTGATAAAGGGACTACCAGCCTGGTCGGCGGTAGCCGTGTACCGAAAACACATATCCGTCTGGAAGCCTATGGAACAGTGGATGAACTGAATTCCCATTTGGGATGGTTGCATACTTATCTGCTGGATGAATCAGACCGTGATTTTATTCTGAGTATTCAGCATAAGCTATTTGCTATCGGTTCGCATCTAGCCACCGACCAGGAGAAAACGCAACTGAAGCCTGCCAGTATAATCTCTTCGGAAGATGTGGAAAGTATCGAACAGGAGATTGATAAACTGGATGAGCAGCTGCCGGAACTTTACGCGTTTATTATCCCGGGCGGAAGTCGGGGGGCATCTGTTTGCCACATCTGCCGTACTGTTTGCCGGAGAGCGGAAAGACGTATTCTGGCTTTATCTGAAACTTGTACAATTTCGTCTGAAGTATTAGCTTTTGTCAACAGATTATCAGATTATTTGTTTGTTTTATCCCGAAAAATTAATTTTGATGAACAAAACAACGAAATATTTTGGGATAATGGTTGGAAATGATAGATTTTATTATACTTTTGCCGAAAATTAGAAAGCAAGACAAATTAAGTATTCACTTTAAATACTCAAAATTATGTATTGGACATTGGAACTAGCATCAAAACTGGAAGATGCTCCCTGGCCGGCAACCAAGGACGAATTGATTGATTATGCCATGCGTTCGGGTGCTCCTCTTGAAGTTATCGAGAATCTCCAAGAGATGGAAGATGAGGGCGAAATCTATGAGAGTATAGAAGATATTTGGCCGGATTATCCTAGTAAGGAAGATTTTTTCTTTAATGAGGAAGAATATTAATTTTAACTGAGAACTGAACATATAAAAATACCCGATAGCTTTTGTACAGCTACCGGGTATTTTTATATGTCTCATTGTTTGTATCTCTTGGCAAGTGTGAGTCTGACTTCATCGTTCATGTCCTGCGAGCCGATTCTTACAATCTGTTCGCCTGTCACGTTGGCGATGTCTTTAATCTCAGGAACGGTATCGGGCAATGCACCGATAGCAATCTGTCCTGCTGTGTAACAGGTTCCGGTAGCGGAACTTCTTGTGCCGGCAATAGTTCCACCGGTGGCAAGAATGTGAATATTCGGTTTTGCGGCAAAAGCCATCGTTGCAGTAAGTAGCAGGGCGGTTACTATCAGACCAAATCTTTTGGATTGTTTCATAACAATATATTATTAGAATGTTTGTATAAAAAGCAGTCCCAACGCAATAGCAACGGCTGTGGACACCAGTCCGGGCATCATGAACGAATGATTCAACACATATTTGCCGATTTTGGTTGTTCCTGTCCGGTCGAAATTGATGGCGGCTACCACGGTGGGATAGTTCGGGATAAAGAAATATCCATTAACGGCGGGGAACAGGGCAATCAGCATATATGGAGAGATACCCAGCGCAATACCCAGTGGTACGAGTGCCCGCACGGTGGCTGCCTGGCTGTAAAGCAGGATAGACATCACGAACAGCGCAATCCCGAAAAGCCACGGCATCTCGCGGACAATGTCTTCGATAGAGAAAGTAAGTTGTGCCATATTCCCTTGAAGGAACGTATCACCCATCCAGGCAATACCGAAGATAGCGATAACCGCCTGCATCCCGGCAGGGAATACGGAACCCTGCGTTGCCTTGATTCCGTCTGTCTTTGTCACTAATAAGATGATGGCCGCAGCCGATAACATGACAATTTCGATGATGGACGACATTCCCAATGTAACGATTTCACCGTCGATAAGAAAAGACGGGCGTATGCCTTCGAAAGAACCGAAGAGTACGATAAAAGCGGTTGCCAATATGAAGATGATGACAGAGAGCATTGCCGGACGTTTGTTCTTGACATCTTTAATTTCTGCTTTCTTGTCGTTGAAAAGACCTTCTTTCAACCTTTTCTGATATTCGGGGTCGTCTGCGAGGTCTTTCCCCACTTTCATGGAGAATAAAGCGCCTACCCAAACACCGACAATCGTAGCGGGAATTGTGATTTTAAGAATATCGAAGAGGGTAATGTCAAATCCCGTCAGCAGTCCGAGCAAAGCGACGGTGGCAGCGGAGATAGGACTTGCCGTGATGGCTTGTTGAGAAGCGATGACTGCAATGCCGAGCGGACGTTCCGGGCGGATTTTTGTTTCGGTGGCAACTTCCGCTATCACGGGCAATATGGAATAAGCCACATGTCCGGTTCCTGCCACGAAAGTAAACAGATAAGTCACCAGCGGGCTTAACAGGGTGACGTGTGACGGATTTTTTCGCAGCAAATGTTCTGCCAGCTTTACCATGTAATCGAGTCCGCCGGCTGCCTGCATACAAGCGGCTGCCGAGATGACAGCGGCAATCATCAGCATGACGTCGATAGGCGGGGCAGTGGGCTGTAAACCAAAAACGAACGTGAGTATCGCCAATCCAACGCCTCCCATAACGCCAAGACCGATGCCGCCCAGACGTGCGCCAATAATAATGGCGGTCAGAACAAATGCTAATTGTAATATCATAGGTTGTTGCTTATTTTTAGTTTGAACACAAAGATAGCAATTTTCGTTCTTTGTATTTTCTTTTTCTTCTATTAACAATAAAAAAAACTTGTTGGATATTTTCTGCGTATTTATAAAAAAAACAATAACCTCGCTGGTTGGTTATATAAGTACTAACCGTCGAGTTGACAGCATCTTTTCGCAGGAAAGGAAGTTTATGAATTTGTACTGGAGCATAATATCCTTTCCAAAGAAGATTTGGATACCATTCTGAAACCGGAGAATATGATAAAACCGGTGAAGTTGGACATTCATCCGAATAGTTGATTGATGTTATAGTAAGTGGAAATAGAATTAATAGGGAAATCGCTGGGGTGGATAAATATCTGCTCCGGTGATTTTAATTATACTTACTTTGGTTTCAAAGGCTTGAAACTAAATGTTTCAACGTATAAAAACACTTCGTTTCACTATATAGAAACACTCCGTTTCACTGCATGAAACAGAAATAGCCCTTAGTCGCTGATTTCGTTTACCGTAGGCTTATTCTATATAAGGCGGTGATAGATGTGGTGACAGGTTGAAAGAGGATTCTCATTTTTTATATGAGAGAGTAGTCAGAAAACTTCTTTATCATATTCATATGCTTTCAGTTCATTATAAGGATATGGGGCAGGATGGGATGAACGACAGTTACTTTGAACAAACAAAAAACCGATAAATTGTGTTTGTTTATTCTAATTATATATCTTTGTCCCGAATTATAAACACGTAAATTTATGAAAAAGATTTTTGGTGCTTTAATGATTGCTGTATGTATCGGTATGGCAATGCCTGTTCAGGCGCAAATACACTTTGGTGTAAAGGGAGGTTTGAACTTGTCAAAAGCAAGTTTGTCCGATATCCCCGGCAACTTTAAGAAGGATAACTTTACCGGTTTCTTTATCGGGCCGATGGCTGAGGTTAATATTCCAATCGTAGGATTGGGGGTAGATGCTTCTCTGCTTTTTGCCCAAAGAGGTGTGAAAGTAACTCCAGAAGGAGCTGATGAATATACTGTTAAGCAAAACGGTCTTGATATTCCGGTAAACTTGAAGTATAACATCGGTTTAGGGAGTCTGTTGGGACTTTATATTGCTGCCGGCCCTGATTTTTATTTCGATTTTGAGAAGAAGTCAGGAATTGACAAGAAGAAAGCCGAAGTCGGCATTAACGTCGGCGCAGGTGTGAAATTGCTCAATCATTTGCAGGTGGGTGCCAATTATAACATCCCGTTGAGTGACACTGCCAAGATTGAAGGAACAGACGGTTCATACAAAACCAAGACCTGGCAAGTATCCGTTGCTTATATTTTCTAAAAGATTAAGTTTTATATAAAAGGATGTCTTTGTTAAAGAGACATCCTTTCTTGACTGATTTTTTAATAATTCGGCATTAATTACGATATAATGACAGACCACACTTTACTTCATCGGTTGCATGAAGGCGATGCTGAAGCCTTTTCTATATTATATGACCAATATAGTGGGAAGTTATATAGTTTTATCCTTAAAATATCCAACAATAATCAATATTTAGCTGAAGATATAACTCAAAACGTGTTTTTGAGAGTGTGGGAAATGCATCATGAGATTGACGTAAACAAGTCTTTTCAGTCATTCCTTTCTACGATGGCAAAAAATATGTTGCTTAATCACTTCAAACATCAGATGGTAGAGTTTCTCTATCAGGAGAATTTAGCTTCACGCCCGATGGCTTCTAACTCGGTGGAGGAAGAGGTTGATTATAAAATGCTGGATGACTTTATCAACTCTGTGATAGAACAAATGCCGGAGGCACGGCGTAAGGTATTCATCATGAGTAAGAAGATGTGCCTGTCGAATAAAGAAATAGCCGCCCGGTTACAAATCTCGGAAAATACAGTCGAGTCACATTTGACAAAAGCAGTTGCTTATATCCGCAAAAGAGTATCCAGTGAATACGACTTTGTTCTTATAATGATAGCTTTAGGGGGATTCTTGAGTTGATAATCCGACTCAATTGTTTATTTGTGTTAAATATAGCATGATGTAATCACGGAAATAATGTGAGGTAGTTGTATAAGATATAAATTGAAGAGAAATGGATAATTTATATTTTATAGAATTATTTCATAAGTTCATTGCTCGCACTGCGACAAAGGACGAAATACGTATATTGCTGGAGTGGATTAAAAAGGATTCCCGGTACATAGATGCATGGATGGATGAAGAATGGGAAGCTGCTCCCAATCAGATACCGTCGGAAGTTAAGGAACGCATCTTGAACCGTATTTATCTGCTGATGGACAAGTCCGGGCAGACGATTCAACTTTCCGTTCGCAGAAAATGGATGCGGTGGACAAAATATGCTGCTGTTATCTTCTTTCCCATTTTTCTGTTTTTGATGGGATATTATTATTCAGACCGGATGCATTTCCGCTCTTCCGGTTTGCAAACAACTGCCATTCTTACCAATAAGGGAGAACGTGTGATGGTGATTCTCCCCGACAGTTCTGTTGCCTGGGTCAATTCGGAGTCCCGGTTGAGCTATGCTACTGATTATAATACCAAAGAGAGAACCTTGCACCTGGAGGGTGAAGCCTATTTCGATGTGAGAGAAAATCCGGATATTCCTTTTATCGTAAAGACAGAATATTTTTCAGTAAAAGCATTAGGTACGGAGTTCGGTGTTTGTGCTTATCAATCGGATAAGAAAGCATCGGCTGTACTGGTAAAAGGAAAAGTAGAAATAGAACGGGATTCCCGGAAAACGATATTATTACCTGATGAAAAGATTCTTTTCGATAAGGCGGAAAATCGCTTGTCCAAAGAAGAATGTATTGACAGCCGGCGCTTCGGGGAATGGAAAAACGGTAATATCTATTTGGAAGGAGAAACACTGGAGGAGGCTGTCCGTCGGTTGAAACGCGTCTATCACTTGAATGTGGTCTTCGAGTCGGAAGAGGTGAAGGAGAAACGTTTCACAGGATACCTGCGAAGTGATAATCTCGCATCGGTGCTGGAGGCATTAATGTTAGCTTCGCACGTCGAATGCGAACAAAGGTCTGATACAGTTTTTTTTAGAGCTCAATAAAACTACTATTTTCAAATGAATGAGTATTAACCCTAAATTTTGTATGATGCGGAAAGACGAATGAACATTGAATTTCTGTATAGTGATGAAGAGGTCCTTTATTACTGTAAAGACTTGAGAACTACCTTATTATATTAATTAAAAATCGGATACAATGAAAATACTGTACTGTAATTTTGTATGCATATTGATATTATTCAGTATGTGTGCAAGCGTCTCTGCACAAGTCAGTGTAAATGAAATCAAGAAACCTATAAAGTCAATCCTGAAATCTATAGAGAAAGGAAGCGAATATAAATTCTTCTATAGTGATGATTTGAAGGGCTTGGATAGGAAAGTGACTGTCAGAGAAGAAAATGCACCCATCCAAAAGGTGCTGGACATCCTGTTCGAAGGGACGGACATTGCTTACGTGGAGAACAACAAATATATCACACTTACATTTAAGGAAGTCGGGAAAGCCCAACAACCGAAAAAGACAGGAAAGGAGATTGAGATGAAAGGCGTTGTCCTTGACGAAAAGGGCGAGGCTGTCATCGGTGCCAGTGTATTGGTCAAAGGGACTTCGTTGGGGACTATTACCAATATCGACGGAAACTTCTCGCTTAAGATACCGGAAAATTCAGATGTGCAGATTTCCTATATCGGCTACCTTTCAAAAGATGTAAAGGCGAGTGCCGGTACTTTTTACAAAGTTGTGTTGCAGGAAGACTCCAAGCAACTTGAAGAAGTGGTAGTGGTAGGATATGGGCAGCAGAAGCGGAAAGAAATTACCGGTTCTATCACCAATGTCAAGATGAGCGATATCCCTCAGGCAGGTGCGGCTTCCGTATCGGAGTTTCTCAGTGGAAAGGCGGCAGGTTTGTCCACTACTATCAACTCCGCCCAACCGGGCGGGGCGGTCAATATGCAGATTCGTGGTTCGGCAAGTAACCGGGCGCCGCTTATCGTTATCGACGGATTTCCGGTGACGGGTTTTTCTAATGCTACTGCCGGCGACTATAGCAGTGGAAGTACGGATGCTACACTGGCTTCTATCAATCCTAACGACATCGAAAGTATTGACATCCTGAAGGATGCTTCGGCTACTTCCGTATATGGAACACGTGCTGCCGGCGGGGTCATTCTTATCACGACCAAGCGTGGCAAGGCGGGTAAGGTAAGTGTGGATTTTACTGCGAACACCGGTTTTATCAAGGCTTACGGATTGCCCGATGTGCTCTCCGGCTCCGATTTTATGACAGAAGTGAACCGTGCGAACCTAGAGGAATTTATGTACACGAATAAGATAGGACTTTACGGGCCTAATAAAATGTCCGACTTTAACTATACTCCTACTTTTTCGGATGCAAGTATACGGGAAAATCCTTATTCTACCAATTGGCTGGATGAAGTGCTTCGGGTGGGTATGACACAGAACTACGGTGTCAGTGTCAACGGTGGAAGTGAAAAGACCAAATACATGGCTTCTGTCAACTACTATGTCAACAAAGGGGTTGTCAAGGATAATGACTACCGTCGTTTTTCGGGCCAATTAAACCTTGACCAGGACTTCAACTCGAAGTTGAAAGCTGGCATGAGTCTAAACTTCAGCCGCATTGATATGGATAACGTGGCTATGGACAACGGCGGATACGGGTTGACGTCAGGATTATTGCAAAGTGCTTATATGTTCTCGCCCAATCTTCCGGTACGTGACGAAAACGGTGACTACTCGAAGAAAGTGCTTGGCACTAACCAGCCCAACCCGGTGGCACAACTGGAACTGACCAACCAAACACGTACTACGCGCTTCCTGGCCAATGTGTTTCTTCAATACGAACCGATTAAGAATCTGAAACTGAAAGGTGTGGCTGGAACCGATTTCAGCCAGAGTGAGGGATATTATTATGCACCGCTTTCTACGCAGGTAGGGGGAGCCAACAATGGTAAGGCGGATAGGCGCCATAATGAGAAAACCGATTATCAGTTGCAGTTTAGTGCTAATTACAGTACCATGTTGAACGACCGGCATTATTTAGCTGTTTCGGCCGGTACTGAATATATGAAGATGGGGACACAATACTTATTGGCAGGCAACACAGACTTCGTGTCTGATAGTTTCTCGTGGAATAACTTGGGTGCCGGTGCGGGCAGTAAGCCGACTGTCGGTTCAGGCTCGACGTTTGCCGAAACATTGTCTTACTATGCACGTGTCAACTATACATTTGACGAACGTTTCTTCCTGACTGCCAACTTCCGTATTGACGGCTCGTCCATGTTCGGTAAGAATCATCAATGGGGGTACTTCCCCGGTATCTCTGTGGGATGGGACTTCGCCCGTGAAAAATTTGTGAAGAGTCTGCAAGGGACGGTCGACCAGTTGAAACTACGCGCCGGATTCGGACAGACCGGTAACGACAACCTCAGCGGTACGGACGATAACGGAAATGCTTTCACAGCCTATCCTTACAATGTGTATAGGCAAAGTGGGAATGTGATTTTCGGTGACACCTATAATACGGCTATCGGACTTTATGCATTAGGTAACCCGAACCTGAAATGGGAAACGCAGACAGACTTTAATATCGGTCTGGACTTCTCGCTTTGGAATGGACGTGTCAGTGGTAGTCTTGATTATTTTAACCGTGTCATATCGGACATTCTTGGTGTACGCCGTCTTTCGTCTGCCAGTGAGGTCACCAGCATGGTTGTCAATCTTGACGCAAAGAAACAGACTTACGGTTTTGAAGCCTCTGTCAATACGGAAACTATTAAAAGAAAAAATTTCCAGTGGAATACTGGCATGACTTTGACTTTCTATCGTGACCGCTGGCTTAAACGCGACCGCAACTGGGTGCCGAAAATCTACGAGACTGAAAAGGCGTATATGGGTGAAGAGTGGAGACTTGTCTCCATGGGGCTGATTCAACCGGGAAATGGCGTGAGCTATACGTCTAATCCCGTGCCGGGGACTATCCTGTTCGCCGATGTGGACGGTTATATGACAAAAGATGGTAATATAATGTACAATGAGGACGGATATCCCTTGCGTACCGGAAAGCCGGACGGGAAGATAGACGAGGCTGATTTGCAGAAAGTGGCGGTCAACGTGCCTTATACGATTGGTTTCAACAATACTTTCCGTTATAAGAATTTCGATCTCAACATCGGAATGTACGGTAAGTTCAATCAATGGAAACAGAACGGACTGGCAGCGACTCTGACTGACGCGGGAATACTTATTGAGGGTTCCAACCAAATGGTGGAAGTGAAAGAACGCTGGAACAGTGACCATCAGTACGGTAAGTATCCTTCTTCGCTACAACGTAAGTATGGAGTGGGAAAAGAGTTTGCCAGTGACTTTTATATGGAGAAAGCATGGTTTATCCGTGTGCGTAACATCGACTTGGGATATACATTCAGCCTTCCGGCATACAAAATCAATTCAGTGCGTGTATATGTCAGCCTGTTGAACCCGTTCCTGATTACTCCTTATTCGGGAATCGACCCTGAAACGGACAATAATGGATTCAGCTATCCTAACAGCCGTACATATACTATTGGTTTACACATTAATTTATAAACGAAGATGAGAAAGATATACTATATACTGGCAAATTTATTGCTTTTGTGCTCTTTGTCCTGCTGTACGTTGAACAAAGAAGACTCCTCTCTACTTTCCGGAGATGTCTTCCCGCAAACCAAGAAAGACTGGGAAGCAGCATTAAATTCGGTTTATGAGCCGTTGGCAGGACGTTCGGGCGGACTGTTCCATGGTATGTTGATGGGGGCAATGACTACGTTCCCCGAACTGGCGACTGACGTAATGGATTGCTATTGGAACTGGGATCGTTTTGACAAGCATCAGTATAATAACTCTAATATGCTTTGGGCTTCTGAAAACCTGGATCCGTTCGGACAATATAAGTTCATCACCCGTGCTCAGGCATTTGTCGGGAGGATTAAATCTGCTGACGGCATTTCCGATGAGGTGAAAAATGAAATGATAGCCGAAGCGAAGACTGCGCAGGCGTATATGATGTTCCGGCTTTATTCCGTATTCGGGCCGGTACCGGTGATTCCTGCGGATAAGGTGCTGGACACTACCGACATGACATTCTATCCCCGTTCGTCTGACGCGGAATATATCGGCATGATCCAGAAGCTGATAGAAGAAGCACTGCCCCTTCTGAAACACCCCAGTGAGTGTACGGATGAAAGCCGTATGAATCAGGGTATCGCAAATATGATTCTGATGAAAACCTTTATGGTGGGCAATGCTGGCTTGTGGGATAAAATGGGGGATATCAATGGAAAGAAATATGACAACCGGACGCGTTGGGAAGCTGTGAAGCAATATGCACAGGCAATCATAGACCTCAAATACTATGAGATGCAGAAGACCTATACTAGCGTGTTTAGTATCAGCAATCAGCATAACCACGAGATTATCTATGCCGTTTCTCTGAAAGTCGGCATTAACGGCAACGAATATCATGCGCACGTAATGCCTGCATTGCACCCGGATACGCAGAAATACAAGGTTCAGACTTCGGAAGGATATGCGCTCCCCTGGAACTTTGTCGATTCTTTCGATAAGAATGATAAACGGTATAAGGAGAATATCATCACTTCTTTTGTCGGTATTGACGGATTGCCTTATAATCGTGATAATACGGATGCCAAGACCTTTAAGAAAGGAGCCGTTCCTTTCAAGTATGACATGGACCCCAATCAGGTGGGCGAATCGTCCAATCATGATTTCGTCGTGTTCCGCTATGCAGATGTGATGCTTGCCATGGCAGAAGCGCTTAACGAACTGGAAGGTAATCCGGAAAACGCTTATCAATGGCTTGAGTACACTCGTGGACGTGCCGGACTGACACCTTATGCGCATCAGGATGACCAGGAACGTTTTCGTGAGAAGATCTTGAAAGAAAGAGGATTTGAGCTATTCTTGGAAGGACATCGCTTTATGGATCTTGTGCGTCATGATAAGTTTGTAGAGTATGCTGCTGCAACTCCGGGCTCGGACATTCTGACTAATAACATGGGAGTGTACGGATATAAGACCCGTTTCCCGATTCCTATCGATTATATCAGTGAATATGGCGGCGTGCTGAACCAGAACCCGGGATATTGACAAGAGATGTTTAACCTTATTAAATACAAAAGATGAATCTGAATAAATATATCTTAGGCCGAATGGCAAAAAGAGTCTTGGCGGGTGGTACATTCGTTATTGTTGCCCTCATATCGGCTTCTTGTGGTGAAGAATTGCTTGTCCCCGATTATTCGGGACTTCCTGCTCCGGACTTATCCGGTGGTACTAATAAACCGGGCGATGATATGGCGGAAAACACGGCGCTGGTTTCTCTTGAAAATGCCGGGACTGAGTTGTGGGCATCGGATAAATTCAAGATAAAAGTAGCTTATCTTAATCAGAACAAGATGTTGATAACTCCTGCTACTATTTCTGTGAAACTGGTAAACGATGACGGAGAGGAACTGGATGCGGACGGACTTTTTGATAATTTCCCTACCGAACTGAGTTTTGTCGAGTCGAAGGCGGAATCTGAAGAGATAACAGTGAAGTCCGGAAGCAACCGGCAAAATATAACCATACTTCTCGAACCGGCTGAGGGGGCGGATATAGAACTGTTGGAACCGAAATACCGCACGCTTCTCCGGCAGGATTTGGATGTGGAGGCTGCGCCGGGGGATATGGACGAACGTTCTGTCTATTCTCGTCCCGATAAAGAGTTCCGTTCTACGTTGTATGCTGCCAATACGGGGCTGGAAGCGAATATGCGTCCCGGAGATTCACATCCGAACGTGAGTCTGGCTGCTGCGGGATGGAAATTCTATACATCGCATGAATTTCACCGTTATAATGCCCAGCCCAACAATGTGTTTCCTGAAAATCCGCAACCACGCGGATTCGAGAAGTACAAGAACTTCCATATGCAGCTTAACAGTACGTTTACCAAAGAGAGTACAACCCGTGTGACGGGGGCCGGACATTTGGAATTGTGGGCGCGCAGGAGTGTAAAGAATAAGATAGATGATGAGGACTTTCTTTACTTCCCGATGGGGCGTAGTGATTATTTGGCTAATAATCCAAATCCTGATATGTATAATAACTGGGAAGTGGGTGGTATAATATCGGATGCTCCCCATGTCGGTACTCATTGGGCAGATTTCCGTCCGGGGATGCGTATCGAGATACGTATGCGGCTGGAAAATCAGCAGGAGCAGTACAATCCGGGTAATGCCCTTTGGTTTATGTCCAACCGCTATTATACCTACGATGGTCAGAATGGAGACTTATGGCCGTTCTTGAACTGGCCCAACTGTGGCGAGATAGACTTGCTGGAGACTCAGAACCCTAAGGATAATGTAGTTTGTTCGACCATGCATTCTTTGGAGTCTACATCCGGTCATGCTAAGACTACAGGTTATTATTTACATCAAAGTGATGGGGTGGATTATACCAAATATAATATTTATTGGATGGAGTGGACTACCGGCCAGATAAAGTTTGGCATGAATGGCAAGACTTATGGAACGGTGAATGGTGGAGGTAGTATCAGTATTGGCAGGGGTCCCTGGAATGACCAGAATTTGTGGGCTCCTTTCACTGACGAAGCAATAACGGGCACGATGGCGGACTGGAATTACACTTGGTTTACCAACCCTCACGGGTTCCGTTTGATTCTGAACTTGGATATGCAGAAAAAAGATGGTGGCGGAAATGCTGCCTGGTCTTCAGGATGGAATAAGGTTGGGGCAAATGATGTGGATAATTGGTTGCCTTCATGGGTGAATGAAACGGATCCGAACAAGCTTCCTAAGATGGATGTGGATTGGATAAGATGCTATTATGATGAGTCGAAGGGGTTCAAGGGCAAAGTATTATGTCCCGGTGGAGCTTATCCCGAGATTAATATGGCGATTGACGAACGGCCGCAAGCGGTGAACTATTAATAAGGGCGGATATATGATAGAAAAGTATAAGGAGAATTTTATTTGTAAGATGACAGGGTGGCTTTTTCTGCTTTGTACCTTGGCTGCTTGTAATACCCGTTCTTATGAATTAAATATATGTGACTACGGAGCTGTCTCCGGCGAACGTTCGGTCAATACGGCATTGGCCGTGCGGGATGCATTGGCGGCAGCTGCGAAGATGGATTCTGCCAAATTGTTTTTTCCTGCGGGAACTTATCATTTCTATGTAGATTCCTTGCAGGGAGTAAGCAAGGCTTTTGATGTACAAAGCATGAAGAATCTTGTTATTGATGGCAATGGTGCTGAATTTATCTTTCATGGACCATTGGTTATCGGAACTATTGATTCATGCTCCAATGTTACTGTCCGTAATTTCTCCATTGACTGGGAGCGTCCTTACATTACGCAAGGGCAAATCATGGAGTTGGGAGACGGATATGTGGATCTTGCTATTGATGCGGCAGCTTATCCGTATGAAATTTCTTCTCAGGATTCGGTGTTCCGGGGTATTGGCGAAGGGTGGAAGCTGGGTATTCAAGCTTATAACCTGTATGATAAGGAACGTCAGGAAATTGTTTACCGGACACGTGATATGCCAATGGGACGTGATTTGTTTTCGGCCAAAGCGCGTGAGATTTCTCCGGGAGTGGTTCGTTTCTTTGGTTCGAGGACTCTCGAACCTGAGCTGGGCACATATATTGCCCTGTGGCATGGACGGTATATGACGGACGGATTCTATATGTTCGGCAGTAAGGATGTGACATTTAGAGACATTGATATATATCATTGTCCCAGTCATGGATTGGTGGGAGTTCGTTGCGAGAATGTGACGATTTGTAACATGAATATGAAAGTCAATGAAAAGAAAGGACGGGTATTCAGCTTGATAGCAGATGCTTTCCATTTCAATGCTTGCAGGGGATTGATTAAAGTAGACAGTTGTGAGCATACCGGTCACGGAGATGATTTTATCAATGTACATGGCATGTATGTGGAAATAGCTGATATAGTGGATGAATATACTTTCCGCACCGGATGTTCCGAACGGCAGAATATGACTATCGGGGCAGGAGACGAACTTTGGTTTCTGAAGCATGACTCATTGAAACGGGGAGTGGTGAATCGGATTAAGGCAATCCGTAAGGAAACGGATGATAAAGGTTGCACGAGCCGCTTGGTGACATTGGAAAAGCCTATGCCTGTGTCTATCGCAGCCGGGGATTTTGTGGAAAATAAATCTTACTTGGCTGATTTTGAGATACGTAACTGCCGTATACTGAAAAAACACCGTGCGAGAGGAATCCTTGTGACGACTCCCGGAAAGGTGACGATCGAAAATAACTATTTCCGTACCGCCGGTGCGGCTATTCTGATAGAAGGGGATGTCGATTACTGGTATGAGTCTGGTAGTTGCAAGGATGTCCGGATACAAAATAATGTTTTTGAAGATTGTTTCACTTCCGGACACGAATGGGGGGAGGCTGTCATCACTGTCACGCCTTCTTATCGTCCTGACTCCGATCATGCGCTCTGTTATCATGAGAATATACGTATCGAAGGCAATACGTTCAGGCACTATGACTATGCACTGCTTTACGCACGTGCTGTACGTGGATTGACGTTTGCCGGAAATGTAGTGGAACGTTCGTACAATTACGCTCCTTTCTACCGGGAAACGATGTTTTATCTCGACGGTTGTAAGCAAGCGGATATCTCCGGCAACTGGTATGGGAAAGATGTGCTTGGCATGAATATCGTGACTGAGCATATGAAGCCTGAGGATATAGTGCGTGTGGATAAGGATTTGAAGATTACTAATAATTAGAACCTAAAAAATGATGATAATGAAAAGCAAAATAGTATTGGCTACATTATTTACATCTCTTTTGATGTCATGTGAAAGTGATCTGAAAATGGTCGGAGTCTATGACGGGAAACAAACACTGGATTTCACTTTCACCGTTGAAGCTCCTGATGTGTTGGAAGGGATGACAACACCCGAAGTTATGAGACCTGCTGTTTATAAGGTTTGTCTTTTTAGTGATAATGTGTACACCCAGACACTTACTTTTAATGGTAACGGAAGCCTTGAAGTACCGGCCGGAAACTACACTTATCTCTGTCTCGGTGCAGAAAGTAATGAAAAGTTGCCTCAGCTCGCCCTAAAGGAAGGGGAGACTAAAATGGCGGATGCCTTTTTGAAACTGACGGATGAGGACGGGAATATGACGGGGGAAATACCGTCCATAGTGGCGGCTACGGGAAATTTCACAATGGGAAGCACTATTAATACGGTTCCTGTTGCATTGAAGCCGATAGGCTGTGAATATACATTTAATTTATTGCACCCTGCTGCACGTATGTCCACGACAGGAGATATTGTGAAGGTAAAAGCGGTAATTAAGGGCGGGGCTTCTGTTTATGGCTATAATCTGCATCCGTCGGGTGAAGCAGGTGAACTGGAAACTGTGATGAAAGGAACGGATACGGATGGTGAAGGTTGGGTTTCTGTAGATGGCGATGCTACAACGTTTTCCGCGCGTGTGCTGTTGCCTGCCAATCCTTCATTGCAGTTGAAACTGTTTGCTAAAGATGAGAGTGGCAACGAAACTGAGATAGGAGAAACCGGGATTGAATTGTCGGGCGAGGGGGCTTCTTATATAGCTGATATTGCTTTCTCCGGAGATAGTGAAGGCATGGAGTTACAATATCATTCTCCTTATTATCCCACTGTCATTGCTACTGATACGAGCGAGTTCAATGAACATGAACTGAAAGTAACTAGTACGGTGTATCCGGAATATACATATCAGTGGCGACATGAACGTGCAGGACGCACTACGCTGCTTGGTCTGTCTAATAATAAATTGAGATATATGGAGGATGGCATCGAAGAGGGTGCTTCTGTGACTGTGACGGGTGCAGGGAAATATATTTTGAGTGTAGGTAAGGACGGAGTATCGAAGGATGTTGCTACACTGACTGTGAAACATGCAAGAATGACTTGGGATGAGGCTAAGGCAAAAGTAGGGGAACTGGGAAGTGATTTGTGGACATTGCCCAACCGCGAACAGATGAAAGAGTTATATAATAATGATATTAATGACTTTTATTATGACGAGGTGACAGAGAAGGCATCGGCTGTCAGTTATTGGACCAGTGAAGAAAGTGGTACAAGTTGGGCGTATGTTTATTTCTTCGATCCTTATTGGGAAAATGCTCCGACTTGGGCTCCTGAGAAATCAACAATGCGTTCGGTAAGATTACTCAAGATTCTGCCGTTTGAGTACGATCCGACAGATCCGTTCAGTGTGGGCTTGATGGCGGCTCCTGCCCCTTATGCCGGAGAACAGGAATTGACAATTACAACACCTGTTTATGAAGGAGCTACATATCAATGGAGTCATAAAGTAATGGGACGTAAAGTAATGCAGGTGTCTGCTGACGGAAAGGTAAGTTATGTGGATGATGGAATTCCCGAGGGGGCTACTGTAAAAGTTAGCGGAGCGGGTGAGTATATCTTGAATGTGACTTATGGAGAAGAAACGAGAGAAATAGGCCGTATTACGCTATTGCATAAGAACCTTTGCTGGAAGGATGTCGAAAGTACATTGGCGGAATTGAATGAGGGAGGTAATGGTACGTGGGCAGTACCGGGGCTTGAGCAACTTCGTTCTGCTTATAATAATGGAAAGAATGATTTTTCAGCGGGATGGTATTGGGCGAAGGAATTTACTAACGCTGCCAATCGTTGGAGATATTTAAAGGATATGGGTAGTGGTGTTGAAGATGGTGGAGATGTCTCTGATAGTAGTAGAAAGTATAATATTCGTTTCTGTAAAGTAACTCAATAGGATACGTGTAAAATGGATTTTTTTCAATAGGTTTTATATAAAAGTAAGAGTTTGCCTGTAACTTAACACAATTGTTTTTTAAGTTCTACCTTCTCCGGTATGGTCAGTACCGGAGGGGGAGAGCTTTAATGTTGGCACTCTTATTGTTTTTTTTTAACTTGATAGATAGAACTGGAGGCTTTCGACTGTCGGAAGCCTCTTTTTTTATATCTTTGTGCCTGCAATGAAAAAATATGTAGATGTCATATTACCGCTTCCGCTTCCGAAGAGCTTTACTTACTCCTTGCCGGACGAGTATGCGGAAGAAGTGAAGATAGGCTGCCGCGTGGTGGTTCCTTTCGGGCGAAAGAAGTTCTATACAGCTATCGTTCGTAACGTTCATTATTGTGCTCCGACAGAATATGAAGTGAAAGACATATCGACATTACTGGATGCTTCTCCTATTTTATTGCCGAATCAGTTCAAATTCTGGGAATGGATAGCCGATTACTTCCTCTGTACGCAGGGCGATGTATATAAAGCGGCACTACCTTCGGGGTTGAAACTGGAGAGTGAAACGATTGTGGAATATAATCCCGACTTTGAAGCGGATGCGCCATTGCCGGAACGTGAACAGCGCATTCTGGATTTGCTGGCTGTCGATTCGCAGCAATGCGTCACCAAACTGGAGAAGGATAGCGGTGTCAAGAATATCCTCACCGCCATTAAATCCCTGCTCGATAAAGAAGCGATTTTCGTAAAGGAAGAATTGCGGCGTACTTACAAACCCAAGACAGAGGCTCGGGTACGGCTGGCAGGAACGGCTGATGAGAAGCAACTTCATATCTTGTTTGATATACTGTCCCGTGCCCCGAAGCAACTGGCGCTTCTCATGAAATATGTAGAATGTTCGGGTATTTTGGGAGATGGCGCTCCAAAAGAAATCTCCAAGAAAGAATTACTGCAACGGGCTAATGTCGCTCCGGCAGTACTGAATGGGTTGGTAGATAAGAAGATATTCGAGATCTACTACCATGAAATCGGCCGATTGGACAAGCAGGAGAAAGAGGTGGTTGGATTGAATCCCCTGAATGAATTTCAGCAACGGGCACATGATGAGATTGTACAATCCTTCCAAGAGAAAAATGTCTGCCTGCTTTATGGGGTAACGTCCAGCGGCAAGACGGAAATATATATTCATCTGATAGAAGAAGCTGTCCGTCAGGGCAAGCAAGTATTATACTTGCTGCCGGAAATTGCGCTGACTACTCAGATAACGGAACGCTTGCAGCGTGTCTTCGGTTCGCGCCTGGGTATTTATCATTCCAAATTTCCTGATGCCGAACGGGTTGAAATATGGCGGAAGCAACTCGGAGAGAATGGATATAATATAATTTTGGGTGTCCGTTCATCCGTATTTCTGCCTTTCCGGAATCTGGGACTGGTGATTGTGGACGAAGAGCATGAAAATACTTATAAGCAGCAAGACCCGGCACCCCGTTACCATGCCCGTAGTGCGGCGATTGTGTTGGCAGCCATGTATGGAGCCAAGACACTGTTGGGAACGGCTACGCCGTCCATCGAGTCATGGCAGAATGCGATGGATGGAAAATACGGCTTTGTACAACTGAAAGAACGGTATAAAGAAATCCAGTTGCCGGAGATTATTCCGGTCGATATAAAGGAATTGCATCGCAAGAAGAGGATGGTGGGACAGTTCTCACCGCTTCTGATACAATATATGAAAGAGGCTTTGGAGCAGAAGGAACAGGTGATTCTTTTTCAGAACCGTCGTGGCTTTGCTCCGATGATAGAATGTCGTACTTGCGGTTGGGTGCCGAAGTGTAAGAACTGTGATGTCAGCCTTACCTATCATAAAGGAATCAATCAACTGACCTGCCACTATTGCGGCTATACCTACCAACTTCCGAAGGCTTGTCCTGCTTGTGAAGGGACGGAACTGGTAAACCGCGGGTTTGGTACGGAAAAGATTGAAGATGACATTAAAGTCCTTTTTCCGGAAGCTGCCGTAGCAAGGATGGACTTGGATACTACCCGTACCCGTTCCGCCTACGAGAAGATTATCGCGGACTTTGAGCAGGGAAAGACGGACATACTCATCGGGACGCAAATGGTATCCAAAGGACTGGACTTCGACCATGTAAGTGTCGTTGGAATACTGAATGCGGATACCATGCTGAACTATCCCGATTTCCGTTCTTACGAGCGCGCCTTCCAACTGATGGCGCAAGTAGCGGGACGTGCCGGACGTAAAAACAAGCGCGGACGAGTGGTGCTGCAAACCAAAAGCATCGAGCATCCGATTATTCATCAGGTCATTGCCAATGATTATGAGGATATGGTGAACGGACAATTGGCGGAACGTCAGATGTTCCATTATCCGCCTTATTACCGCCTGGTATATGTCTATCTTAAAAATCATAATGAAGCTTTGCTCGACCAGATGGCGGCAGTGATGGCAAACAAACTGAGAGCTGTATTCGGTAACCGTGTGTTGGGGCCGGATAAACCGCCGGTTGCCCGTATCCAAACATTATTTATTAAAAAGATAGTGGTGAAGATTGAGCAGAATGCACCGATGGGACGTGCACGGGAACTATTGTTGCGCATCCAGCGTGAGATGATTGAAGAGGAACATTACAAGTCCTTGATTATCTATTATGATGTAGACCCTATGTGATGAAAGAAATTATTCCCCCCTTATAAATAACCTTTATTCATTAAATTAACTAACTAACCATGAAACGACTTACTATTATTTCTTTAGCCAGTTTATTTGGTATGAGTGCTCTGTTTGCCCAGCAAGGAGTTACTCAGTGTGGAACTCCGACCGGACAACCGAAATTCCCTCTAGGGACTTATCAGGAATTGCCTGACCTTGCGACACCTTCCGAGAAGGAGTGGGCGGCAGTTACAGCAGCACAAGTCTCTTGGGGGACAACAGACACCCGCTATGCGAAACATCAACTTCCCTCATTGAAAAATCAAAAGAATATTTCTTTGAAAGGTTGGCGCGGTGAACGTGTAAATGCCCAGGCGGTTGTATGGACAGGAACAGAACTGCAAGACCTGAACTTCAGCTTTTCCGACTTTAAAGACAAGAAAGGAAACATGCTTCCAAAAGAGGCATTGACTGCCGGCTTTGTACGTTATGTGATGACAGACGAACTGAACAAAGATGGGAGAGGGGCTTGCGGTTACCGCAAATCGGTGGACTTCGATTCGCTGCTGGTAGCCGACCCGATTGACTCGAACCTGAAGTCAATGACATTGCCTGCCCGCACCGTTCAACCTATCTGGGTGCAATGTTGGATTCCACAATCTGCTGCTTCCGGAATTTATAAAGGAGAGTTATTGGTCAACGACGGTTCACACTTGTTGCAACGTCTGAATCTTGAAATAAATGTTTCTTCCCGCGAGCTTCCTCAGCCGTCGGAATGGGCTTTTCATCTGGATTTGTGGCAAAATCCGTATGCCGTAGCCCGTTATTATCAGGTTCCTCTATGGAGCCAAGAGCATCTGGACGCTATGCGTCCTTTGATGAAAATGTTGGCAAATGCCGGACAGAAGGTTATCACGGCTACTTTGATGCATAAGCCTTGGAACGGGCAGACGGAAGATTATTTCGATACAATGGTGACCTGGATGAAGCGTGCGGACGGAACATGGGCCTTTGACTATACTATCTTCGACCGTTGGGTGGAATTTATGATGAGCGTTGGCATTGACAAGCAGATTAACTGTTACTCAATGGTGCCCTGGGAGTTGTCTTTCCAATACTACGACCAGGCAACGAACTCTCTGAAATCGGTAAAGACTGCTCCGGGCGAACAGGCTTATGAAGAAATGTGGGTGGCAATGCTTGCTTCTTTCTCCAAGCATCTGAAAGAAAAAGGCTGGTTTGATATTTGCACTATTGCAATGGACGAACGTCCGATGGACGTGATGCAGAAAACATTGAAAGTGATTCGCAAGGCTGATCCGGGGTTTAAAGTTTCGTTGGCGGGAAATTATCATGCGGAGATTGAACCGGATTTATATGATTATTGCATTGTAATCGGTCAGAACTACCCCGAAGATGTACGTATCCGCCGTAAAGCCGAGAATAAGCGCACCACCTATTATACTTGTTGCACGGAAGCGCATCCTAATACGTTTACTTTCTCCGACCCGGCAGAAGCTGCCTGGATTAGTTTCTATTCTTCAAAGAAACATTTGGACGGTTATCTGCGTTGGGCATATAATAGTTGGCCGTTGGAACCGTTGCTCGATTCACGTTTCCGTACGTGGGCTGCCGGAGATACGTATTTGGTATACCCCGGAGCACGTAGCTGTATCCGCTTCGAACGTCTGATAGAAGGAGTACAGGCACATGAGAAAATAAATATTCTCCGCCGGGAATTTGAGAAGAAAGGAGACAAAGCCGGATTAAAGAAAATAGAAAAGATGCTGGCTCCGTTCAATTTGGGAGATATGCCGGAGATTCCGGCAGCGGTCACCGTGAATAGAGCGAATAGGATATTAAACTCATTCTAGTACGGAAACGAATCAAACTGTAACTGCGTATAAAGTATATAGTTTGCTGCGTTATGTCGGCGCTATACGGCAACTTTGAAGTAACACATGTTACAAAGAGAGAAGACATCTAAGCTTTTGTTTTGCAGAGACTGCTTTCTTAAGAGTGTGAATAATGTGAAGGAAGTGAAAGATTGAAAAAAAAACAATGAATTACCATAAATATTTGTCACACTTCAATTTATGAGCCTGTGATACTTGTGAAGGATAGAATTGTTAAAAAATGAATTTTATGAAGAAAATACTATTCGTTTGTTTGGGAAATATTTGCCGTAGCTCTACGGCAGAAGGTGTAATGCTTCATTTGATAAAAGAAGCGGGACTGGAAAAAGAATTTGTGATAGACTCTGCCGGAATCCTGTCTTATCATCAGGGCGAATTGCCGGATAGCCGAATGCGTGCCCATGCGGCACGGCGCGGTTATGAACTGGTGCACCGTTCGCGTCCTGTCCGTACGGAAGATTTTTATAATTTCGATTTAATCATCGGTATGGACGACCGTAATATAGATGATTTGAAGGATAAAGCCCCTTCTCCCGAAGAGTGGAAGAAGATTCGTCGCATGACGGAATATTGCACCCGTATTACTGCGGATCATGTCCCCGACCCCTACTACGGTGGGGCCGAAGGATTTGAGTACGTGCTCGATGTGCTTGAAGATGCCTGTGCGGGGCTGCTTACTTCTTTAACTCAGGATAGCTGATTCGGGTATGATAAGCAATCTTTAATTTTTCCTTGAATACAGCTTTTACGGTTGCGATGTCTTTGAAAGTGATGGGACATTCCTTGAAATAACCTTCAGTAACCTGGGAATCGATAATCTTGTCGACCAGGTTGCTGATGCTTTCTTCGGTATACTCCGGCAGGCTGCGCGATGCGGCTTCCACGGCATCCGCCATCATCAGGATAGCCTGTTCTTTGGTGAATGGATTCGGTCCGGGATAAGTGAACAATTCTTCGTTCGGCTCTTCGTCTGGATGCTCGTTCTTCCATGAAATATAGAAATATTTGGTTTTTCCCCGTCCGTGATGGGTGCTGATAAAGTCTTTGACGGCTTTAGGCAGGTTATGCTTATCAGCCAACTTTAATCCGTCTGTGACATGGTTGATAACCACCTGCGCACTTTGTTCGTAACCCAGGTTCTTGTGCGGATTGACTCCGCCCGACTGGTTCTCTGTAAAGAATGCCGGGTTTTCCATCTTCCCTATATCGTGATACAACGCTCCTGTACGTACCAACTGGCTTTTGGCGCCGATGCGGATAGCTGCCTCTGCCGCCAGGTTGGCTACCTGCATGGAATGTTGGAACGTTCCGGGGACTGTCTCGGACATTTGTCTCAACAGGTCATTATTGATGTTCGAAAGTTCCACCAACGTCACATTCGAGGTAAATCCGAACGTTTTTTCGAGTAAGAATAATAACGGATAAGCGAATAACAGTAAAATCCCATTAATAAAGAAATAGGTGTACATCCGTATATTCAACTTTGAGAAGTCATTCGAAAGCCCGTTCTCCGTCATTAGCTCAAAAGCAAAATAAACAGCGGCATAAGTCAGTATGACTAACAAGGCTGTGCGGAAAAGCTGTGACCTCTGCGAGAGTTCCCTTAAACTGAATATCGCCACCATTCCTGCTGCTAGCTGGGTGAGGATAAACTCATGCGGGAAACGCAGGGATATGGAACAAATCAATATTGTGATGACATGGGTAAGGAACGCTGTCCTCGAATCGAGGAACACGCGTATAATAATAGGTAGCATCGCATAAGGGATGATATACACATTAAATACATTATGTGTCACCATAAAAGCTGTGACGATGCTATAAAATACAATCAATGTAAAGAGTAACGATAAACTGCCTTTCCGCTGGTAATAATCTTTCCTGAACAGGTCGAGATAGAGCATGAAGCAGAGCATCAGCATGCCGACAAACAGGATTTGCCCGCCAAGAATCAGCCGGCTTTGTCCCATGGATTCATTGCGCTTGATGGATTCTTTGCGTAGCGACTCCAGTATGTTGTAAGTTTCAGTGCTGATGATTTCGCCTCGGTCGATAATCTTTTGTCCGCTGACTACAAGCCCTTTTGCCCAAGAATAGCTGTTCAGCATCTCTTCCTTGGCTGTCTGGGTTCTCTGTTCGTCAAAGGTGAGGTTAGGGGCGATGTATTCGTTCAACGAACATTGCCTGAGAATCTCCCGGTTGAAGTGGACGGAATCTGCCGAAAGCAGGTATTCATATGCTTTTTTTACAGTATAAATATCGTCTGTCGGATGTGAATTGGCAAGTTTGTCGTCAATGACCATGATAGACGAGGTGCTGTCTTTCTTCAGTTGCTGGATGTTTTCCGTAGATACAATTCCGGCTTGGTAGATTGTTTTTAGGGTGCGCTCAATGTAGCGCAGGTAATCTATGGAAGGAAGTATTCCTTTCAGATTCGTGTAGTAGTTCTCTTTCAGTTTGGCTATCGCGTCCTTTTCAATTTTCTTGTCAATCTCGTAATAAGGCTGGAAAAGAGCTAACAGACTGTCCTGTTCTTTCTGCACCACTGCGTCGTCCTTATAAACAGGAAAGTCGAAAGTGGCTATCAGTTGTCCGTATTTCCAGGGCTTGTTTATGTCAAACTGATAGTTGAACTTGCCGTCACGCGGGAGGAAATAGACTATCAGTGCCACAGTGCTCACAAACAGCAGTGATTTATATAGCAAATCTCTCCATGAAAAACTCTTTTTATTCTTCAAATGTTCCATATCCACTGAAATTTTTGCGAAAAGTACAAAAAAAAACAATAGTGTGGAAAAAAAGGTTTAATTTTGCCACGATTTACCTATACTAACCCAAATTATGGCAGAAAGAAAAGTAAGAGTTCGTTTTGCTCCAAGTCCTACTGGAGCATTGCACATCGGTGGTGTGCGTACAGCTTTGTATAATTATCTATTTGCACGTCAACACAACGGAGACCTGATATTTCGTATTGAAGATACTGACTCTCACCGGTTTGTTCCGGGAGCGGAAGAGTACATACTCGAATCTTTCAAGTGGTTGGGTATCCATTTTGATGAAGGTGTGAGTTTCGGTGGCGAACATGGCCCGTACCGTCAGTCCGAACGCCGTGAAATCTACAAGAAATACGTGCAGGTTTTGCTGGAAAATGGAAAGGCATACATCGCTTTTGATACTCCGGAGGAACTGGATGCTAAACGCGCGGAAATTGCTAACTTCCAATATGACGCATCTACACGTGGAATGATGCGCAATTCACTGACTATGCCGAAAGAAGAAGTGGACGCACTGATTGCTGAAGGCAAACAATATGTAGTCCGTTTCAAAATAGAACCGAATGAGGATGTGCGTGTGAACGACCTGATTCGTGGTGAAGTGATTATCAATTCATCTATCCTTGATGACAAGGTGCTTTATAAATCGGCTGATGAACTGCCTACTTACCATCTGGCAAATATTGTAGACGACCATTTGATGGAAGTGTCTCATGTGATTCGCGGTGAAGAGTGGTTGCCTTCCGCTCCTTTGCACTTGTTGTTGTATCGCGCTTTCGGCTGGGAAGACACCATGCCCGAATTTGCCCATCTGCCTTTGTTGCTCAAACCGGAAGGCAATGGAAAACTGAGCAAGCGCGACGGCGACCGTTTGGGATTCCCTGTATTCCCGTTGGAATGGCACGACCCGAAATCGGGCGACGTCTCCTCGGGCTACCGCGAATCGGGTTACCTGCCCGAAGCCGTTATCAATTTCCTCGCTTTGCTAGGATGGAATCCGGGCAACGACCAGGAAGTGATGTCGATGGACGAACTGGTGAAACTGTTCGACCTGAATCATTGTAGCAAGTCGGGTGCTAAATTCGACTATAAGAAAGGAACATGGTTCAACCACGAATATATCATGATGAAGCCCGATGCCGAACTTGCCCAACTGTTCAAGCCGGTATTGGCAGCAAATGGAGTGGACGTGGCGGCTTATAGCGATGCTTATTTGGCTAAAGTCGTATCATTAGTGAAAGGCCGTGTCAACTTTGTGAAAGAACTGTGGGACCAAAGCCGCTTCTTCTTTGCAGCTCCTACGCAGTATGCCGAAAAGGATGTGAAAAAGCGTTGGTCGGAAGATACTCCCCGCATCATGGGCGAACTGATAACCGTGTTGGAAGGTATAGCGGACTTCTCGTCCAAACCTTCGGAAGACATCGTTATCGGCTGGATTACGGAAAAGGGTTATCATATGGGTAATGTAATGAATGCTTTCCGCCTGGCAGTGGTAGGAGAGTGCAAGGGACCTCATATGTTCGACATAACCGAACTGCTGGGTAAGGACGAAACCATCAGCCGCATCCGCAGTGCAGTGGAAAAACTGGGATAATCTCCCGGCTTTTCTTCTGTGTGTTAGTATTTTAATCATATATTTGTTTGTTATGCTTTACAATCTGGCGATTATCCTCTACGATTTCGCAGTGCATTTGGCTGCTCCTTTCAGTCGCAAACCCCGCAAGATGATGAAAGGGCATTGGGTAGTGTATGAATTGTTGCGTCAGCAGGTAGAGAAGGGAGAGAGGTACATTTGGTTTCATGCAGCCTCGTTGGGCGAATTTGAGCAGGGACGTCCGTTGATAGAAAAAATCCGTTCCACCTATCCCGGCTATAAGATACTGCTGACTTTCTTTTCACCTTCCGGTTACGAAGTGCGCAAGCATTACCGGGGAGCCGATATCGTCTGCTACCTTCCGTTCGACAAACCTCGTAATGTGAAGAAGTTTTTGGATATCACCACTCCTTGTATGGCGTTCTTCATCAAATACGAATTTTGGAAGAACTATTTGGACGAGTTGCATAAACGCCGCATTCCGGTCTATAGCGTCTCTTCCATTTTCCGTCGCGACCAGGTTTTCTTCAAGTGGTACGGCGGCACGTATCGTCACGTGCTGAGAAACTTCGACTATCTGTTTGTGCAGAACGAGGCTTCCAAGCGTTATTTGTCGAAGATTGGCATCAACCGTGTGACGGTGGTCGGCGATACGCGTTTCGACCGTGTGTTGCAGATTCGCGAAGAGGCGAAAGAACTTCCGTTGGTAGCGAAGTTTAAGGGCGACAACCGTTTCACATTTGTGGCAGGCAGTTCGTGGGGACCCGATGAAGACTTGTTCATTGAATACTTCAACAATCATCCGGAGATGAAATTGATAATCGCTCCTCATGTGATAGACGAAAACCACTTGGTGGAGATTATCGGAAAGTTGAAGCGTCCTTACGTGCGCTACACCCGTGCCGACGAAAAGAACGTGTTGAAAGCCGATTGCTTGATTATCGACTGTTTCGGGTTGCTCTCTTCCATTTACCGATATGGCGAGATAGCTTATATCGGCGGTGGCTTTGGAGTGGGTATCCACAATACATTAGAAGCTGCTGTATATGGCATTCCTGTCATATTTGGACCTAAGTATCAAAAATTTATGGAAGCCATACAATTGCTCGAAACGAAAGGTGCCTATTCCATCAAGGACTACACCGAATTGGATACATTGCTGAACCGATTCCATACCGATGTCGCTTTCCTGAACGAAACAGGAGAGAAAGCCGGCAATTATGTAACCGGTAATGCTGGAGCAACAGAGAAGATTATGCACATGATTAACTTCTAATTTCCTTTTATTGATTTAAGGTTTAGGCTCAAGTTAAAAAGAATGGCTGAAAGTGTTTGTAAAAGAACGCTTTCAGCCATTCTTTTTATGCTTCGTGCTGAAACCATCCGGTTTCTTTATGTGAAATGTTAAGAGTGTATAATAACACTGTGTTTGATGTGGGGTTAGAGCCTTCTTATGCATATTTATATACAAAGCCCTTATAATACAATGAAATATGATAAATTGGGACATAGGAGTTTTCGCAGAGTAAGGGTAAGAGCCTGTTTAAATTCTCTTCAGTCATAATATTATAGCTCTTACCCCAGCTT
>ERZ778512.616-NODE-616-length-28865-cov-9.818501_pt1 | contig 28865 bp, 23 predicted proteins | sample MGYA00510346_ERZ778512 | MGnify/ENA primary metagenome ERZ778512 (study PRJEB29527, sample SAMN07138962) | mouse gut metagenome | material: feces | host: mouse | place: China:Nanjing | collected 2016-01-25 ...
TGCCTCAGACGGGACTGCATAATAGTCAGAAAATAGTCTTTGTACTGTTTGATGGTATGCTGACTTTTATTGCCATGGTAGGCTTCCGTATTCAGTTGATTCTGGTTTATGAACTCCTGCTGAATATGCTGAATAAGAAGAATATGCATATTCTGATCTATGGTATTGATGATAAGAGTGTGGCATTGAAAGTTCGGCTAATGAACAGCTCTCACTATAAAGTGGTAGGCTTCTGTATCTACGGAACAGGCGATTCCATCCGGCGTGTGGCTGATCTTCCCGTTTATTCGTTTAAAGATGAAGAGTGCTTTAACAAGCTTATTCATAAGAAATGTATCGGCGGCATCCTGTTTGCCCGTTACGAGAATACCCGTGAAGAGGAAGACCGCCTGCTTCAGTATTGTAAAAGGAGTGGATTGAAAACGTTGATTGCTCCGAGTATCAGTGAGGCTGACGAAAACGGAAGTTTCCACCAATGGGTACGCCCTATCAAAATTGAAGACTTGCTGGGTCGTTCAGAAATTCATATCAATATGGAGGAGGTGATGACTGAGTTTTGTGGCAAGGTTGTGTTGGTGACCGGAGCTGCCGGTAGTATTGGTAGCGAACTTTGCCGGCAACTGGCTCAGATGAGCATCAAGAAGCTGATCATGTTTGATTCCGCTGAGTCACCTTTGCATAATGTCCGTCTGGAATTTGAGAAGAATTATCCCGGTCTTGATTTTGTTCCTGTCATTGGAGATGTCCGCGTGAAAGAACGTCTCCGTATGGTATTCGAAACTTATCAGCCTCAGATAATCTTTCATGCCGCTGCCTATAAGCATGTTCCATTAATGGAAGAGAATCCCTGTGAAGCTGTGCTGGTCAACGTTGTCGGCTCTCGTCAGGTTGCTGATATGGCAGTTGAATATGGAGCTGAGAAGATGATCATGGTTTCTACCGATAAGGCGGTGAATCCTACCAATGTCATGGGATGCTCGAAACGATTGGCCGAAATCTATGTACAGAGTCTGGGATGTGCTATCCGTGAGGGAAAAGTAAAAGGCCATACCAAATTTATCACTACCCGCTTTGGTAACGTCTTGGGTAGTAACGGTTCTGTAATTCCCCGTTTTAAAGAACAGATTGAGAATGGTGGTCCTGTCACAGTGACTCACCCTGATATCATTCGTTTTTTTATGACTATCCCCGAAGCTTGTCGTTTGGTAATGGAGGCTGCTACGATGGGTGAAGGCAATGAGATTTTTGTCTTTGAGATGGGAAAGGCTGTGAAGATTGTTGATCTGGCTACCCGTATGATCGAATTGGCCGGTTATCGTCCGGGTGAGGATATTGAGATAGAGTTTACGGGACTTCGTCCGGGTGAGAAGCTTTATGAAGAAGTCCTGAGTGATAAAGAGAACACAATCCCTACTGAGAATAAGAAGATAATGATAGCGAAGGTACGTCATTATGAATACACTGATATCCTTGATACCTATGGAGAGTTCGAGAAGTTATCCCGTACAGTAAAGATCATGGATACAGTGAAGCTGATGAAGAAAGTGGTACCTGAGTTTAAATCCAAGAACTCACCGAGATTTGAAGTTTTGGATAAATAACCAGAATAATCTATAACACTAACATAAATCAACAATGGATACAAAAGAATTGAAGATTGCTGTTGCAGGTACCGGCTATGTTGGTCTTAGCATAGCAACGCTTTTGTCGCAACATCATCAGGTGACGGCAGTCGATGTGATTCCTGAGAAAGTAGATATGCTTAATCGTAAACAATCGCCTATTCAGGATGAGTATATAGAGAAATATTTGTCTGAAAAGACATTGAATCTAACGGCTACGCTTGACGGCGCCAAGGCCTACAGTGATGCTGATTTTGTGGTTATAGCAGCTCCTACTAACTATGATCCGGTGAAGAACTATTTCGATACTCATCATATAGAGGATGTCATAGATCTGGTGTTAAGTGTCAATCCTGATGCTGTAATGGTAATCAAGTCTACTATTCCTGTGGGATATTGCCGTGGACTTTATTTGAAGTATGCCCGAAAGGGAGTTAAGAAGCTTAACTTGCTTTTTTCTCCTGAGTTTCTTCGTGAGAGTATGGCTCTTTATGATAACTTATATCCAAGTCGTATTATTGTTGGTTATCCAAAGTTGATTGATAGCGAGCAGTTTGACGAGGAAAATGAAGCAATAAAGGTCATTGCGAATATTCCTGCCTTAGAGAAGGCTGCGCATACTTTTGCCGCATTGCTTCAGGCAGGTGCAATCAAGGAAGATATTCCTACGCTTTTTATGGGTATCAAGGAGGCAGAGGCTGTTAAGCTGTTTGCTAATACCTATCTTGCATTGCGTGTCAGTTATTTTAATGAATTGGATACTTATGCAGAGATGAAAGGTCTGGATTCTCAGTCAATCATACAGGGTGTTGGTCTTGATCCTCGTATTGGCACACACTATAATAATCCATCCTTTGGTTATGGTGGTTATTGTTTGCCTAAAGACACGAAACAACTCTTGGCTAACTATCAGGATGTACCTCAAAACATGATGACTGCTATTGTCGAAAGTAACCGTACAAGGAAAGATTTCATAGCAGATCAAGTCCTGCGTAAAGCGGGGTATTACACCGCCTCTTGTTCATGGGATGCCCAAAAAGAGCAAAAAATAACCATTGGTGTATATCGTTTGACCATGAAGTCCAATTCTGATAACTTCCGTCAAAGTGCCATTCAAGGGATTATGAAGCGTATCAAGGCGAAGGGTGCTACTATTGTGATTTTCGAGCCCACTATGCAAGATGGTGAAACTTTCTTTGGAAGTCAAGTGATCAATAATTTAATCAAATTCAAGGAAATAAGTCAGGCCATAATTGCCAACCGTTACGACGCTTGTCTGGATGATGTGAAAGAGAAGGTATATACTCGTGACATTTTCCAAAGAGATTAACTATATGGTAACATACAATGTTAGTTTAGAGAACAAAGTGGTTTTGGTGACTGGTGCAGCCGGTTTTATCGGAGCCAATTTGGTGAAACGTTTGCTGAATGAATCTGATAGCGTGAAGGTTATTGGTATTGATAGTATTACCGAATACTATGATGTAGGTTTAAAGTATGAACGCTTGCAAGAATTGTCTGCTTATGGTGATAGATTTGTTTTCATTAAAGATACTATTGCTAAAAAGGGAGTTGTTGACTCCATTTTCACTGACCACCATCCGCAGGTAGTCGTGAATCTTGCTGCACAAGCTGGTGTACGTTATAGCATCACTAACCCTGATGCCTATATTGAAAGCAACCTTATTGGATTTTATAATATCTTAGAAGCCTGTCGCCATCATAGCGTAGAGCATTTAGTATATGCTTCTTCCAGTAGTGTATATGGAAGCAATAAGAAAGTGCCTTATAGTACCGATGATAAGGTGGACAATCCAGTATCACTCTATGCTGCTACTAAAAAGAGCAATGAGTTAATGGCTCATGCTTATAGCAAGCTCTATAACATACCAAGCACAGGTCTGCGATTCTTCACCGTTTACGGTCCCTGCGGTCGTCCTGATATGGCTTACTTTAGCTTTACCAACAAACTTTTGAAGGGTGAGACCATTCAGATATTTAATTATGGTAATTGTAAGCGTGACTTTACTTATATAGACGATATTGTAGAAGGTATAGTTCGTATCATGCAGCATGCTCCTGAAAAGAAAAATGGCGATGACGGATTACCCATTCCTCCTTATAAGGTATATAATATCGGCAATAATTCTCCAGAAAATCTTTTAGACTTTGTAACCATCCTTCAGGATGAACTTATTCGTGCAGGTGTACTTTCCAACGACTACGACTTTGAATCCCATAAAGAGCTAGTGCCGATGCAACCTGGGGATGTGCCTGTGACATATGCTGATACGACTCCTCTAGAACAAGATTTTGGATTTAAACCGTCAACATCACTACGTGAGGGATTGAGAAGGTTTGCAGGGTGGTATGCTAAGTATTATGGCACATTTAAATAACATCCATAAATCGATTATATAAAAATAAAAAGATAAAATCATTATGAGCATTTTTACAGGTAAAACCCTTATGATTACCGGTGGAACAGGTTCTTTCGGTAATGCTGTTCTCAATCGCTTTCTTCGTACTGATATTGCGGAGATCCGGATCTTTAGTCGTGATGAGAAAAAGCAGGATGATATGCGTCATGAGTATCAAGTGAAATACCCAGATGTTGTACATAAAATAAAATTTTTTATTGGCGATGTACGTAATATTCAGTCATGCCGTAATGCAATGCCTGGAGTTGATTATATTTTCCACGCAGCAGCCCTTAAGCAGGTTCCTTCTTGCGAATTCTTCCCAATGGAAGCTGTAAAAACTAATGTAATTGGTACAGACAACGTGCTGACTGCTGCAATTGAAGCTAAGGTTGATGCAGTTATCTGTCTTTCTACTGATAAAGCGGCGTATCCAATTAATGCGATGGGGATTACTAAGGCAATTGAAGAGAAGATTGCTGTTGCTAAGTCCCGTTATTCTGGAAATACAAAGATATGTTGTACCCGTTATGGAAATGTAATGTGTTCTCGTGGTTCTGTTATTCCTTTGTGGATTGACCAGATTCGTAATAATACTCCCATCACTCTTACTGAGCCTAAGATGACTCGTTTTATCATGTCACTTGAAGAAGCTGTTGATCTTGTTCTTTTCGCATTCGAACATGGGCAGAACGGAGATATACTTATTCAGAAAGCTCCGGCTTGTACTATTCAAACGCAGGCAGAGGCTGTGTGCGAACTTTTTGGTGGGAAGAAGGAAGACATAAAGGTAATTGGAATCCGTCATGGTGAGAAGATGTATGAGACATTGCTCACTAATGAAGAATGTGCCAAGGCTGAAGATATGGGTAATTTTTATCGTGTTCCTGCAGATAATCGTGGATTGAACTATGATAAATATTTTACTGAGGGTAACGAGGAGCGAGATATTCTAACTGAGTTCAATTCTGATAATACTCATCGTTTAAATTTGGAGGAGACCAAGGCTAAGATTGCTGCTTTGGAATATATCCAGAAAGAACTTAATGGTGAAGGTAACTTTGTTCAGTAATTATTTTAGAGCTCGAAAAATGAAAATCCTTGTGCTTGGATGCAATGGCATGGCTGGGCATCTCATCTCGCTCTATTTTAAGGAGCGGGGGAATGAGGTTGTTGGCTTTGCACGATCAAAATCCGATTTACTCGATAACACTATCAATGGTGATGCCTCTGATATTTCACTCATTAAACAGGCTATCGAAGTGGGCAAATATGATGCTGTTATTAATTGTATAGGCCTGCTTAATCAGTTTGCAGAGAATAACAAAGCCATGGCTATCCTTCTCAATAGCTATCTGCCACGCTATCTAGTGGAGGTTACTAAGGATACTAAGACCAAAGTTATCCATATGTCTACCGATTGCGTCTTTGCTGGCAATGACGGTCCTTATTACGAAGATACACTTCCTAATGGAGTCACTTTTTACGACCGTTCAAAGGCAATGGGAGAAATCAACAACGACAAGGATCTCACCTTTCGCAATTCTATTGTAGGACCGGATATCAAAGCTTCAGGTATCGGTCTCTTCAATTGGTTTATGGCACAAGAAGGTCCTATCAGAGGATTTACAGGAGCCATTTGGACAGGTGTCACCACCTATACTTTGGCAAAGGCCATGGAGCAGGCACTTAAGGAGGATCTCACAGGACTTTATAACCTTGTTAATAACAAGTCCATTAGCAAGTTTGATCTCTGCTCACTCTTCAACAAATATTTTCGAGGTGGAGAAGTGGTGATTAATCCAAACAACAAGCTCCAAATTGACAAGAGCCTTTTTCGTAAGCGTACAGACTTTTCCTTCATTGTACCTTCATACGAACAGCAGATTAAAGAAATGCGTGAATGGGTAGACGCTCATCCTTCACTTTATTCACACTATAATGTAAAGTAAAAAATGAAGAAGCTCAAGTTAATGACTATCGTCGGGACTCGTCCCGAAATCATAAAGATGTCAGCTGTCATCAAGAAGGCAGATATTTACTTCGACCAGATTCTAGTTCATACTGGTCAGAATTACGACTATACTTTGAATGAGGTGTTCTTCAAAGACCTTGGTCTTCGTGAGCCTGATTATTACCTTGGAGTAGTAGGAAAGAACATCGGAGAGACTATGGGTAACATCATCTCTAAAGCATACGATCTCATGGTAGAGGTAAAACCTGATGCAGTTATAGTATTAGGTGACACAAATTCTTGCCTCTCTATCATTGCTGCAAAACGTCTCAAAGTGCCTATCTTTCATATGGAGGCAGGTAACCGCTGTAAGGACGAGAATCTTCCAGAAGAGGTTATCCGTCGTATTGTAGATGTAACTTCAGACGTGAACCTCTGCTATAGCGAACATGCTCGCCGTTACATCCTTCAGAGTGGGGTAAAACCAGAGTATACCTATGTTGTGGGGTCACCTATGGCAGAAGTGCTCAGTAGTGTACTTCCTCAGATTGAGGCATCAAATATCCTCGAGGAACTTGATCTTGAAAAAGGTAAATATATTCTCCTCTCTGCTCATCGTGAAGAGAATATAGATATTGAGCAGAATTTCTTCTCACTCATGAATGCAGTCAATAAGATGGCAAAAAAATATGATATGCCGGTACTCTACAGCTGCCATCCTCGTGCAGAGAAAATGATTGAGATACGAGATTTTAAGTTTGACGAGCGCGTCATTCAGCACAAACCACTCGGATTCTTCGACTACAACAAACTCCAGCAGAACGCTTTCTGTGTAGTATCCGACTCTGGGACCGTACCAGAAGAGGGAGCTTTTTTCCACTTTCCAGCAGTATCTGTCCGTACTTCAACAGAGCGTCCAGAAGCTATGGATAAGGGAGTGTTTATTATCGGTTGCATCACCGCGGAGGCAGTATGTCAGGCAGTAGAGCTTGCTACTACGATGTACGCTAATGGCGATGATGCTTGTGCAGTTCCTGCTTACACTGATGATAATGTTAGTACAAAAGTTATCAAGCTGATTCAGTCTTACGTAGGAATTATCAATAGAATGGTTTGGAGAAAGAGCTAAATAGTAAGCACTATAACTTTATGTTTATAATGTTCGCGCAGGTAGACGAAAGTCAGAGTCCGATACTCTCACACACATCGAATTAACATTTAATACGTTTACCTTTTTAACGTTGAGTTACGGATGAGTAGAACTCTATCGGATAATAAGTAATCTGTTAGGAGATAATAATTTTAATGTTAGATACATCAACAAACAATAAACGAATAGTGAAGAATACAATCTTTTTGTATGGTAGATTGATTCTTACAATGTTGATTTCTCTGTACACAACTCGTGTGGTACTCAATGCACTTGGAGTTGTAGATTTTGGCATATACAATGTAGTATGTGGTTTTGTTGCAATGTTCTCATTCCTGAACACGACAATGTCAAACGGCATACAACGATTCTATAATTATGAGGCAGGAAAGAATGGCATTGAGTCGGTAGCTAAGATTTACCAGACTGCAATATTGATTCAGTTACTGCTGGTGTTGTTGATACTGTTAGTGATCGAACCATTGGGAATTTGGTATATCAATAACAAAATGGTTATCCCTGTAAGCCGTTTGTTTGCTGCAAATTGGGTGTTTCAATGTTCTCTTTTATCATTAGTTTTCCTTGTCATGCAAGTCCCTTTCAGTGCAGCTGTGATAGCTCATGAGAAAATGGATTATTATGCTACGGTCGGCATTCTCGATGCAATTTTGAAACTTGGAATAGTGCTTATCCTCCCTTATCTTGGAGGCGATAGTTTGATCATTTATGGACTACTTATCTTCTCAGTTAGTGTCGTCAACCTGTTGTTATATTCGGTATATGCTCTCAAAAACTTCAAGGAGTTGAAACTGGCAAGAATATTTCACAAGAACTTGTTCTGTAATATCTTCAAATTTACTGGTTGGAATCTTGTAGAGATGTTTGCGTGGACTACTCAAAGCCAAGGTGTCAATATGGTTATGAATCTTTTTTGTGGACCCGTAGTAAATGCGGCTCAAGGGGTTGCGAGTCAGATAAGTTCTGCACTTAACTCGTTCTGTTCTAATCTTTCTGTTGCTTTCCGTCCTCAACTTGTACATTCCTATGCAGAAGGAAATTATTCACGAACAACCAATATGATGTTCACTATGTCAAAGGCGATGTTCCTCATGATGACTATGATGGTCATTCCTCTATCATTGGAGATGAACTTTGTGTTGAATATCTGGCTGGGTGATTTTATTCCTGAATACACACTTCAATTTGCGATTTTGGTCATTTTCTCAATGATTCCAAGAAATATGACTATGGCATTATCACAGGTTGTACATGCTTCTGGAAAAATGAAGAACTATCAGTTTGGAAGTGCTGTCGTGATAATTCTTGCTTTACCACTTTCTTATCTGCTGCTGAAGTTGGGCTATTCGCCTGTCTTTATTTACGTGTGCAACATTGTAATCTTTGTGCTTTTGTGGATGGTTGACCTCTATCTATTGAGAAAGGTGTTTGAGTTTTCTGTAAATAAGTACTTTAAGAGTGTTGCAATTCCATGTGTTCTTACCTTGGCTATCTCCGCTGTGTTCCCGTATGTTGTACATGTGTCGATGGTGGAAGGATTCTTGAGACTTGCAGCAGTTTTGGTAGTTAGCTTTGTTGCAGTAGTGCTAACTGGGTATATGCTACTTTTAGGGAAAAGCGAAAAACAAATAGTGGTGGAAATCATAAATAAGAAACGAAAAAAATGATACAATATGTTTAACTTAGAGAAATTCATAGCTGACTCAGTGACCTCTCGTTCGGCCAGTATGTTTGCAACAGATATTGAGGCAAATAAGGAAACTCTTACCGCTGAGATTAAGGGTAAGAAAGTATGTGTGATTGGTGGTGCCGGATCTATTGGCTCCAACTTCATCAAGGCGGTTCTCAGATTCGAACCGGCTTCGGTTGTAGTCGTTGACCTTAATGAGAATGGACTTGCAGAACTCGTTCGCGATGTTCGCTCTACTGAAGGCCTCTTTGTACCTGGGGAGTTCCGTTGCTACACACTCAATTTCGCAGATCCAATCTTTGAATGTATCTTCCGTGAGGAGAAAGGTTTCGACATCGTTGCCAACTTCTCTGCTCACAAGCATGTACGCTCTGAGAAAGACAAATATTCTGTTCAGGCACTTATTGAGAACAATGACATCAAGGCTAAGAAGTTGATGGACCTGCTTGCTGTTTACCCTCCTAAGCATTTCTTCTGCGTCTCTACTGATAAGGCAGCAAATCCTGTGAACATCATGGGTGCCAGTAAGCGTATTATGGAAGACCTTGTAATGGCTTACAACAAGTTCTTTAAGGTTACTACTGCACGCTTTGCCAATGTAGCATTCTCTAATGGTTCGCTTCCTGATGGCTGGACCCATCGTCTTCAGAAGAAGCAGCCTCTTGCAGCACCTTCAGACGTAAAGCGCTACTTCGTATCTCTTGAGGAGTCTGGTCAGATCTGTATGCTCGCTTGTATCCTCGGCAACGGTGGTGAAGTGTTTTTTCCTAAGTTGGGTGAAGATCAGATGCTCACTTTCTCTGCTATTTGTGACGATTTCGTAAAGGCAGAGGGCTTCACCAAGATAGAGTGTAAGAACGACTCAGAGGCTAAGCAGTATGCAGCCAATATGTCATATGAATCAGAGACTTATCCTGTTGTTTATTTTAAGTCTGATACTACAGGTGAGAAGGCTTATGAGGAGTTTTACATTCCTGGTGAGAAGGTAAATATGGAGCGCTTTTCTGCTCTCGGTATAGTGGAAGAAACCACTCACCGCCCAATGTCTGAAATTGAAAGCTTCTTTAATGAGCTTGAAGGCATCTTTGCAAAGGATGACTTCACTAAAGCAGAGGTCGTAGAATCTATCAAGAAGTTCATTCCTAACTTCGAGCATGAAGAGAAGGGTAAAAACTTAGATCAAAAGATGTAATATGAATCACAAGGTAATAATTGTAGGGGCATTTGAGGAGACTATCGAATTGTGCCAAGAGGCAGGATTTGATATTGTCGGCATTGTTGACAATCAGATTAAAGGTGATTTCTGCGGAATTCCGATTATTGGTACAGATGATGATGCGATAAGGCTTCATGAGGAGAATCCCTCTTGTGGAGTAGTAATCACGCCGGATTCACCTCGGCTGAAAGAAAAACTTATGGAGGTATATCAGTCTGCAGGTTTCTCTTTTCCTACAGTTATTAGCCCTTTGGCTCATATTTCAAAATCGGCTATTATTCAAAAAGGAACGTTGATACAGGCCGGTGTGAATATATCGTCAAATGTACATGTAGGAATGATGGTTAAGTTAAACTTTAACGTCAACGTTATGCATGATGTGAAAATAGATGACTTTTGTATTATAGCGCCTAATGCTATATTGTTAGGAAGATCGTCAGTTCATACATCATCATATATTGGTGCTAATTCAATAATTTTTCCTGATGTATGCGTGCCAAAACTTTCAAATGTGAAACCTTGTACTGTAGTTAGCAACGATGGATATAAAGAATAAGATGGAGGGTATGTATATACAGCATACCACCCACATTATAGACGCCCTCATTAAGATGGGCTCATTAAAAACAAAATCCCTATTTGTCTTTGAAGAAGACAACTTCTCTGGACTTCTTACTATTGGAAATATTCAGAGAGCAATTATCAAGAATCACTCTTTGTCTTCACCCGTATCAGATATCCTGGAGAAGGATAAGATTTATGCACATCCATCTGATTCTATCGACAAGATAAAAGATACAATGTATCGTATTAGGATGGAATGTATGCCTGTAGTTGATGCATTAGGAAATCTTGTAGATGTGCATTTTTGGAATGAGTTGTTTGGTTCGCAGGAAATACCTGATAGGGATAAAATCGATATTCCTGTTGTAATAATGGCTGGAGGTAAGGGGACGAGATTGAAGCCGGTTACTAATGTGATACCTAAGCCTATGGTACCCATCGGAAAGAAAACTATCCTTGAGGAAATCTTGGATCAGTTTGAAGGTATTGGCTGTCACAAGTTCTACATGTCTGTGAATTTTAAGGTAGATATTTTGAAATTCTATCTTGACAGCTTAGATCATAAATATGATATCGAGTTCTTCCAAGAAGAGAAACCATTGGGGACAATAGGAAGTGTATCTCTGTTAAAAGGAAGAATCAATACTCCGTTCTTTGTTAGCAACTGTGATATCTTGATTGATCAAGATTTTCGAGATGTGTATGATTATCATGTGAAGAATTGTAATGATTTGACGATTATCACAGCTTTGAAGAATTATAAGATTCCTTACGGAGTAATTGAATCTGGAGAGGATGGCTTGATGACAGGGCTTAAGGAAAAGCCGGATATTACATATATGATTAATACGGGTGTTTATATCCTCAATCCTGATTTGACAGATGAGATTCCTAAAGGAGAGTTTTTCCACATCACCCACCTTATGGAAAAAGTTAAGAGTCGGGGAGGGCGTATTGGATGTTTCCCTGTAGGTGAAGATGCTTGGCGTGATATGGGTGAGTGGCCTGAATATTTAAAAATGATAAACGTAAGATAGCATGAGAATTATATGGATAATGAGTCGTCCTCTATTAGGAACATTGGGTACTCCGAAACAGAATCATACAGGATCATGGGTGGATGCAGCTTTTGATGGACTGAAAGATATAGAAGATGTTGAAATTCATGCTATTTATATGGCAAAAAACTGTCAAGAGCAGATTGAGCATGTCGGTAGGCATTTCGTGTATAAGTTGCCTAAAGAACAGTATTGTAATCTTAAAAAAATAGAGTTTTGGAAAAGGCTTGAAAGTCGTATTCAGCCAGATCTCATGATGGTGTGGGGCTCGGAACAGGGTGTGGCTTTACCACCTGTTACTGCTCTTACTGATATCCCTCGTGTAGTGTATATCCAGGGCCTTCTCAATAATATTGTGGTGAATTTCAATGGTGGACTGACTACATTAGAAATATTGAAGTCGTTTTGCATTTCAGATCTCTTCCGTTTGAAATGGATTCCTATCCTTAGGGCACGTTATAAGAAGAGAGCAGAGACTGAGTTAAAAGTACTAAAACAGACAGATGCAGTCATTATTGAAAATGATTGGTGTGCAGGACAGATTCGGACTTTAGTGTCAAATAGTAAGATTTTTAGGAGCTTTCTTCCAATAAAGAAAGAGTTTTTTAATTATGATTGGGATATTAATTCGATAGAGAGATATACTATTTTTACAAATGCGGGAGGTTTGCCATTAAAGGGACATCATACTTTATTTAAAGCAATGAGTATGGTTGTGAAAAAGTATCCGGGGGCCAAGCTCCTTATTCCAGGAAATCCAATTGATTGCTCTACATTCAAAAAAAGAAGAAAAACTCTTGGCTATCACAGATATTTATACAATTTAATCAAGAAATACGGAATTCAAGATAATGTGAAGTACTTGGGGGTATTGGCGACATTTGATGACATGGCGATACAATGTAAAAAATGCAATGCCTTTGTAGTTTCTTCCTACGTTGAAAATCATTCTTCCTCTCTCATTGAGGCTATGATCGTTGGAGCTCCTTGTATATCAACATATGTTGGTGGGGTACAAAATATGACTCGTAATGGGGAAAATGCGTTGATCTATAATCCGACCGATGCAGTCGCTCTCGCAGATAATATTATGCAGATATTTGAGAATGATGATTTGGCTCTTAAGCTGTCTGAAAATGCAAAGCAGATTCGCACAAAAAGAAATGTGAATATTGGTAACGAACTCTACACTATCTACAAACAAGTACTTGCAGATAAATAATAATTGAAGATGCATTTAAAGATTATCATACTTATATTGATTCTGTTATATATGTTGATCCTAAAGAGACAGAACAATTTGGTGGAGTCAAGCGGGTACATCAAGGCGAGAAAGAAGTTGGCTGTCTTCACGGCTATCTTGCTGATCATTCAGTCTGGATTGAGGCATGTGGGGGTGGGATCGGATACGTATAATTACTTCTGTCATTTTGAAGAGGATATTCGTTTGTCCTGGAGTATGATATTCCAGAACTTCATAGATGTATATCAGTTAGGAGTTGGTAAAGACGCTGGATATGCAGTATTTGAGAAGCTGTTCTCGATCATGTCAAGTGACTATCAAGTGTATTTGGTCTTTGTAGCAGCTTTGTTCTTCTGCCCGTTAATGTATTTGATTTACAACAACACAAAGCGATTGGAGGATATCTGGTTGTCAGTGATTATGTACTTTGCGTTGTTTTATCATTTCTTTTCTGTCACAGGTATTCGCCAAACAATTGCAACTTCATTCTGTCTCATAGCTTACAATTGTATTCTGAAGAGGAAACTTATTCCTTTCTTAGTAGCAATTCTGTGTGGCGCTTTGATTCATAAAACGGCTTTCATTTTCTTGCCGTTCTACTGGATAGCAAACATGAAATCAGTTAATAAAGTGCTTTTGGTAGCGATGGTATTGTTCCCTGTGATGTGTGTGATGGGATATCAGTTTACAAAACAGTTGGCATTGCTGTCAGGAAGCGAGAACTATATCGGTTATGCGGATGAAGGTTCACGAGGTGCTTACAATTTGATTCTCTTTTATTTCCTTGTAGCCTTTGTAGTCTTTTGGAAATATCGAAAAAACTATGATTTTAAGGAAGCACATAGTGGAATCTTTAATGCTGTTTCGATGGGGCTTATTTTGCTCCCTCTTTCGTTCAACAGTCCGAACCTTGTAAGATTGGCTCAGTACTATTCTATTTTTGTGTTGATGTTTATGGGCTACATTAATGAACCATCAAATAAATTTCCAAGAATACCAGTCCTTATATTGCTGATTACAGCATTGATGTATAAGATTATTTCAGCGGGTGATGAATATGCCTTTTTCTGGGAAACTAATTCATTCATGACGTATTAATTATTTAAGGGTAAATGAATATATTAATTATTAGTAACATAGAACTCGATACAGGGAATGCCAGTGGAAATACATACGCCAACTGGTTCACTGGTTGGGATGATAGTAAGATAGCATGTGCTTATTGCAGAGATACTTATCCTAACAATGATTTTTGCGATGAATATTATAGCGTATCACCATTTAATATAGTAAAGAATATATTCAGACCTTGGAAGATTGGAAAACGCTTCTGCAAACAGGATATAAAGGCGGATTATTCTATCGGAAAGACAGAGAGAAAACTGGTTCAGCATAGCAAGCATTCAAATAGAGGATTGTTTTATTTTGTAGCTGATGTATTATTCAGCTCGAAAATATGGATGAATGCTAAATACAAAGCGTTTATTAAGGATTTTAATCCGGATATTGTCTTTTTCTTTGCTAAGTCAGATGCTTTCATCTATGAAAATCTGAAGTATGTCAGGAAGCACACTAATGCTAACTGTGTAGCATTTTACGCAGATGATGTTTATCGTCGTTTCCAGAATACGAAAGGACTTATATATAGAATTTTCGAGCGACGTTTCAGTAAGGTAATAGATCTGGTGGATTATCATTATGGTGCATCAAAACTGATGTGTGAAGACTATGGTTCTCTGTTTAAAATTTCGTTAAAGCCTCTTTATAAGGGATGTGAAATAACTGATGTAAGCAATAGCGTGAATACTCCATTAAGAATAGTGTATGCAGGCAATCTTTATTATGGAAGGTCAGAAACATTGTCACGAATGGTTGGTGTGTTAAAAACCGTTAACGTCGGTGGAGTGAAGGCGTTGCTTGAAATATATACGGCTGCAGAGATTACACCGGAAATAGATAAGAGCTTGAACGTACCGAACGTTTCTCGCATTATGGGTCCAAGACCATATAACGAGATTAAGGAGATCATGCAACAGGCGGACTTCGTACTTCACGTTGAGTCCTTCTCGCCTGAGAATATCAGTAGTGTTAGACTCTCTTATTCAACAAAGATTTCTGATTGTCTTCAGTCAGGTTCATCCCTTCTTGTGGTGGGGCCTCGAAACATTGCATCTGTAGAGGAGGCAAAGATGATTCCTGGAGCTTTTGTAATAACCGAGGAAGTGGATATACAGAATTTTTTGTCTGAGATTATTTCGACCAAAGATAATCTTCTTAATATGGCTCACCAGACTAACGAGTATGCTAAGAAATATTTCCTAATCTCAGTGGTGAGAGAGAACTTGCATCATGACCTTAAACAACTGATCGAAAGAAAATGAAAAAGGTAAGTATTATCGTGCCGGTGTATAACACCAGTTTATATCTTCGTGAATGTTTAAATTCCATTAAGAACCAGACATTAAAAGATATTGAGGTAATTGTAGTGGATGACGGAAGTACTGATTCTTCTCCTGCTATTTGTGATGAATATGCTGTAAGTGATGAGAGATTCAAGGTGTTTCATAATCAGAATCAGGGGGTTTCTGCATCAAGAAACTTTGGGATTGATAAAGCAGATAGCGAGTTTGTGATTTTTGTTGATAGTGACGATTGGCTTGAGAATGATATGTGTGAGAATTTATATCAATCTGCTTGTGAAAATAACGTTGATATGGTTATATGTGCCCATTTTAATGAATCTACTATAGGTTCATCGTCACGTCATATGTATAATACAGATATGATGTTTAATGGGGAATATTTTGAGGAGATTAGAGTACATACGCTTGGTTTAATAGGTCGTTGGCTTAAGAAACCTTCCTTGTTGGATCGTCATACTCCTATATGGGCGAGATTATACAGGCTGGATATAATTAAAAATAGTAATATACGATATATAGATTTAAACAAGCTTCCATCAGAATGTCTTCAATTTAATTTTGCGTATACAAGTGTTGCAAAGAGCGGATATTTCCTGAACAGGCCATTATATCACTACCGGAGGAATACTGTACAATCTGTCACAAAACCATATAGAGTCAATCTTTTATCTAAGTGGCTATGGTGGTATGAATACATGAAGGAAAACTATGTAGCGACGTTTGATGCAGCATGCTTACAGGCTTTTTACAGCCGCATGTGCTGTAGTGTAATACCGTTAGGTGGTAATGCTCTAAAATTGCATACATACAGGGAGATACGTAATGAATGTGCGACATTTCTGAGAAATCCTGCATTAAAAGAATCATACAGATATTTTAAATATCATCAATGTGCTCTACATTGGAGAATCTTTTTTATTGCAGCCAAATACCAATGGGTTGATGTGTTTATAATATTAACTTGGGGTATGCGAAAAATTCTAGCCTTAAGGAAGAAATGATGATCCAATTCATAGATGGTTTTTATTCAATAAAATTATCATAGTTCTTGTATATAAATACCAGCAGGTATTTACGTAGATGTGTAGAGAGTTTAAATAACTAAACACTGGATGATATTGAAATAATCGTTGTAAATAATGGTAGTATAGATAATTCGCCTTCAATTTTTGAAATATTGACTGATTGTAATTTGAAAAGTATGTTACAATTGCGAAAATTCCTGGTATTTAGATTTTTATTCATCGCCTTTTACAATAATTGATTATAGTATTGAACCGGTATTAAATGTCACAATTGCAAGGTATTGAATATTGAATTATACTGTTCAATTTGTCTGCTTCGAAGTGAATAAAAAAACATTATGTATAAGTACTTCAAAAGAACTTGCGATTTTATGATCGCTTTAGTGGCTTTGATTATCCTCTTTGTGCCACTGATTATTGTTGCAATTATTATTAAGTTGGATTCTAAAGGTCCAGTTATTTTCAAGCAGGAACGCTTGGGTAAGGATGGTGTGCCATTCAAAATCAGGAAGTTTCGCTCAATGTGTGTAGGCGCTGAAAAACAAGGAACAGGTGTGTATTCTTACAAGGGTGATAACCGTATTACTCGTGTAGGTAAGATTATTCGTGCTACCTCTATCGATGAGTTACCTCAGCTGGTGAATATCCTCAAGGGCGATATGGCACTCATCGGTCCTCGTCCTGCATTAACTTATCACCCTTGGCCATATGAGCAGTATAACGAGCACCAGAAGCACATGTTTGACGTACTCCCTGGTGTGACTGGTTGGGCACAGGTGAATGGTCGTAAAGAAGTACCTTGGCCAGAGCGTATTGAGCTGAATGTGTGGTATGCTCAACACATGAGTCTTGGGCTGGATCTGAAGATTTTTTTCATGACTATTACTAAAGTTGTAACCAACGCTAACAATGAGAATGTGGAAGAGACTGGTGTGAAATTAAAGGAAGAGAATAAGAATGCTTAACTTAATGTATATCACAAAGCGTCCGGAGATTGCGCGAATTGCCGAAGAGGCAGGGGTGGACTGGATCTTTGTGGATATGGAATTTATTGGTAAGGACTGTCGACAAGGTGGACTAGACACCGTACAGAACCATCATTCCGTAAAGGATGTGGCTAATATCAAGGCTGCTGTTCGAAAGGCGAAGGTGCTGGTGCGCGTGAATCCTATTCATAAGTCGCTTGCTGAGTACCCTTCTAGCAAGGATGAGATAGAAGCCGTTATCAAAGCGGGTGCTGATATCCTCATGTTGCCTTTCTTCAAAACTATTGAAGAGGTGGAGAAATTCATTGACTGTGTGAGCGGTAGAGCTAAGACCTGCCTGTTGGTAGAGACGCCTGAGGCGGCTGCTTTGCTTGAACAGATTGTAGAGATTCCTGGAATTGACATGATTCATCTTGGACTGAACGATATGCATTTGGCTCTGAAGATGAAATTTATGTTCCAGTTGCTTGCTGATAGTTCTGTGGACAAATGGGCAAGTATCATCAAAACAAAGGGTATCCAATTCGGCTTCGGTGGATTGGCATCATTGGATGGTGGTGTTGTTCCTGGACGTATGATCTTGAAGGAGCATTATCGTTTGGGTAGTAAGATGGTGATTGTGAGTCGCGCGTTCTGTAATACGGATAAAATTATGGATTTGGAAGAAGTACGTACAATTTTCACTAATGGTATTGCAGCAATCCGCAGCTTGGAAAGCGAAATGTCTTCACTCTTAGAGGAAGATTTCAAGAATAATCATGAGGCAGTCTGTGAGGCAATAGAAAAAATAGTTAGTAATAGCTAAGAAGTTTTTCTTGTTTATCGTATTAATTTATGCTTTTGCGGTAATGGGCATTATAGACATATATTATATAGGAGTTTATTCTAGAGACCTGATTGCAAATAGGGGCTGTCTTGTTCTTTATTATTGTTGGTTTTTGCCTTGTGAGCACAAAAAGAAACTTCAGTAAATGCTTTTTAAACTGTTTCGTCAGAGTGTATATTCCTTTGTGAATGATGACTATTATTTACATGCTCCTTGTTCGTCGATTGCACTAAAGTGGTTCTCATAGTAGATAATTAAATGAATTAAGATATGAACCTATTACTAACAGGATGTTTTAAGTATTCTGAAGAACAGATGGAGACATTGTGCTCCTTGGGGTACACTATATACTTCATGCAGCAGGAGAAGGAGGAGTTGCCTTTGCCGGCTTCGGAGGTGGATGCCATGGTATGTAATGGCCTTTTTCAGAGTCATGATATTGATGAGTTCAGCCGATTGAAATTTGTTCAGTTGACAAGTGCCGGCTTTGATCGTGTGCCAGTAGATAAGATTAAGGCTCGCGGAATGGAGCTTTACAATGCTCGTGGTGTGTATAGTACTCCGATGGCAGAATGGGCAATGTTCCGTGTACTGGAGCACTACAAGAAAGGATGGTTCTTTCGTCAGGAGCAGGAGGCAGGTCGGTGGACAAAGCGTAGAGACCTGCGTGAGATAGAGGGAATCAAGGTGGCTATAGTGGGAGCTGGAAACGTGGGGCAGGAAACGGCGAAGCGCTTTCAAGCTTTCGGAGCTGAGACTACGGGTTTTGATATTCATACTAACCAGACTGCTGGTTTTGATCACATGGCTTTGACCGAAACGTTTCGAGGGCGTGTAGGGGAGTTTGACATTGTGGTAGTGACTGCTCCATTGCTGTCTTCTACCCAAGGACTGATTAGTCGCGAGGTGTTGCTAGTGATGAAAGAGAATGCTGTTTTGGTGAACATTGCTCGTGGTGGTCTGATAGATGAGCAGGCAATGTGTGAGGTGCTGACTGAACGTAAAGACCTGTTTGTTGCATTGGATGTGTTCGAGGCCGAACCTCTGGCAGAGGGTTCTTCATTATGGAAATTGGAGAATGTGGCTGTAAGTCCGCATAACTCGTTTGTGAGTGATGGCAACAACGGGAGGATGTTTAATGTGATGCACACTAATTTGAAGAACTTTATAAGCAAGAAAGAATGAAGAAGTTTATACTGGTATCGCCGAAGAATAGATCGGCCTACAATTTCCGTGGTGACTTGATAAAAGATATTCAGGCGCAGGGGTATGATGTGGTAGTTACTGGCCCTGACAAGGAAGGAGTAGATAAAATTGAGGCATTGGGTGTTAAGTTTATTGAGGTACCTGTTAACAAGAACGGTTTGAATCCGTTTGCAGATCTTGTATACTGCTTGAAACTTTACAAGATCATGAAGCAGGAGCGGGCTGATGCCATCATGGGCTACACCATCAAGCCGGTGATCTACGGGTCTCTTGCTGGTTGGTTGGCTGGAGTGAAGAACAGAACTGCTATGGTTACAGGTGCTGGTTATCTCTTTGCCAATAAGAGCATGAAGGCGCAGATTATCAAGCGTATCTCTTTTGTACTTTATAGAATAGGCCTCGGTACTTCTCAGAAAGTAATCTTTCAGAATATTGACGACTTGAATGAGTTTGAAGAGCACAGGTTGGTAAAGAAGGAGAAGTGTCATGTAGTGGACGGATCGGGTGTGAATATGAACAAATATTCTCCTTCCGCTTATCCTGAAACTCCTTCGTTCTTTTTCCTTGGCCGATTGGTGAATGCCAAGGGCGGTATGGATTTCGTAAAGGCAGCAAAGATTATAAAGGCGAAACATCCTGAAACTCGTTTCATGATGCTTGGTAAACTAGAGAAGAATCTTTTAGATGCTATTACTGCTGAAGACTTGATGCCATACGTGAATGACGGTACTGTAGAACTCTTCCCTGAGACAGACAACATCGCTCAGTATTATGCAATGACCTCAGTTTTTGTACTCCCGACTGCTTATCGTGAGGGTACTCCACGTGTGATTTTGGAGGCACTGGCTTCAGCTCGTGCTATCATCACTACATTCACTCCAGGATGTAAGGAAACCGTTACTGATGGTGTAAACGGATTTTTCGTACCTATACACGATCCTCAGGCTTTAGCAGAGAAGATGACCTATTTTATCGAACATCCGGAGGATGTTGCTAATATGGGGGCTGCCAGTCTTGAACTTTGCAAGAACAAGTATGAGATCAGCATCATCAACAAACATATGCTCGAAATTATGAATCTTTAATTGTAGAGGTTTATGTAAAGTATTTATTCTTCGAATAGAAATAAGTTACCATAGTCACTTGTAAGAAAATATCGGCAGTCTCATCTTCGGAAGAACACTTTTAAATAGGTTTACTATACACTCAATGCCTTTGATAATACTATCTCAGACCTAGGCTATAACAATCCCATGGTCTTTGGGGATGTTGCAAAGAGGCTGGAGGGTATAATAGTTCAGAAGGAGGATAAAAAGTAAGCTTCTCAGCTGCCGGATGGCAGATTATGAAGAACGGTAATGGTGAGTTAATGTTTGGAAAGAATAAGCTAAACTTTATCACCCTCTGTGATGAGTTAAGAGCGTATACTTTTGAGAAAGATCACTATTATTCGAGAATGCAAATCAGTAGTATTGTATTGATCGGGTGAAATGGGGATACCCGATCTTGTGAAGAATTATAGCCCCACCTATAAAGAAAATATATGAAAATAATGAAACAATTAGTCTATTGCGTATTGGCGGCGTTTTTATTTACAGCCTGCCAGTCTTACAAAAAAGTACCTTACCTGCAGGATGCAGAAGTTGTATTGTACAGTATTCAGGACGCTCAGTTGTATGATGCGAAGATTATGCCCAAAGACCTACTGACGATTGTGGTGTCATGTACGAGTCCTGAATTAGCGGCTCCCTTCAACTTGACAGTGGCCACGCAGAGTAATGCCATTTTAGGTGCCACTACTACTCAACCTATCCTGCAGCAATACTTGGTGGATAATGAAGGTAATATCAATTTTCCTGTGTTGGGTGAACTTCACGTGGGTGGATTGACAAAGAAAGAGACTGAACAAATGATCGTACAAAAACTGAAACCTTATATTACGGAAACGCCTATTGTGACGGTGCGTATGGTGAATTATAAGATCTCTGTGATTGGCGAAGTTGCCCGTCCCGGTACATTTACGATTTCCAATGAAAAAGTGAATGTTTTGGAAGCTCTGGCTATGGCAGGAGATATGACTGTGTATGGTCTGCGTGATGATGTTAAGCTGATACGAGAGAATGCCAATGGTAAGCAGGAGATTATTCCTTTGGATCTGAATAAGGCGGAGATTATCCTTTCTCCTTATTATTATCTGCAGCAGAATGATATTATTTATGTAACTCCGAATAAGGCGAAAGCTCGAAATTCGGATATCGGTACTAGTACAAGCTTGTGGTTCTCTGCTACTTCGATCCTTGTTTCTATTGCCAGTTTGTTGTTTAATATCTTGAAATAAAAAGAAAGAGGCATGAAAGAAGAAAATCAAAACGTGAAGGAACGTGAAATAGCTGAGGATCAGATCGATTTCCGGGCGTTGCTTTTTAAATATATTATTCACTGGCCCTGGTTTGTAGGTGCTGTGTTGCTATGTTTTGTTGGTGCGTGGTTTTATCTGCACTTGGCTACCCCGATCTATAATATTTCCGCCACTGTTCTGATAAAAGATGAGAAGAAGGGCGGAGGTGCAGGATTCTCATCGGAACTGGAGGATATGGGGTTAAGCGGTCTGATGACTTCTTCTAAAAACATTGATAACGAGTTGGAAGTTCTGCGTTCGAAAACACTTGTAAAAGAGGTTGTGAATCAGTTGGGATTGTATATAACTTATAAAGATGAGGACGAATTTCCTGCTAAAGGTTTATATAAGTCATCTCCGGTGCAGGTAAGCTTGACACCTCAAGAGGCTGAAAAATTGAATGCACCGATGATGGTGGAGATGACCTTACAGCCTGAAGGTAGTATGGATGTGAATGTGACTGTGGGTGAGAAGGGTTATCAGAAGCATTTTGAGAAGTTGCCTGCTATCTTCCCGACTGATGAAGGCACGCTGGCCTTCTTTCAGGCTGTTGATTCGGTAACTTTGCAGGATGGAACTAAAGTTCCTCGGATAGAGAAGGATATACGTCATATAACTGCAACAATAAATAAACCGATGAGAGTGGCAAGAGACTATTGTAACAGGCTGTCTATTGCTCCTACTTCTAAAACGACTTCTGTCGCTGTAATTTCATTGAAGAACTCCAGTCTGCAGCGTGGACAGGACTTTATCAACCAGTTACTTGAAATGTATAATCGCAATACGAACAATGATAAAAACGAAATCGCTCAGAAGACGGCGGAATTTATCGATGAACGTATTGGCATTATCTCAAAAGAATTAGGTAGTACGGAAGCTAATCTGGAGTCCTTCAAGCGTGATGCCGGTATCACGGACTTGACGAGTGAAGCTCAGATCGCCTTGGCCGGTAATGCTGAGTATGAAAAGAAGAGTGTGGAGAACCGTACTCAAATCAGCTTGGTAAATGACTTGCGTAAATACTTGAGAGGTAATGAATATGAAGTATTACCAAGTAATGTAGGTTTGCAGGATGCTGCCTTGATCGGAGCGATTGAACGTTATAACGAGATGCTTATTGAACGTAAACGCCTGTTGCGTACATCAACAGAGAATAACCCTACGATTGTGAATTTGGATACGAGTATCCGTGCTATGAAAGCCAATGTGCAGGCTACCCTTGAAGGAACCTTGCAGGGACTGATGATCACCAAAGAAAGCCTTGACCGTGAGGCAAGTCGCTATTCCCGTCGTATCAGCAACGCTCCGGGTCAGGAACGTGCTTATGTAAGCATCGCTCGTCAGCAAGAAATCAAAGCAGGATTGTATCTGATGTTGTTACAGAAACGTGAAGAGAATGCTATTGCGCTTGCTGCTACTGCGAATAATGCGAAGATCATTGATGAAGCGATAGCTGACGATATTCCGGTATCTCCCAAACGTCCTATGATCTATTTGATCGCATTGGTACTTGGTGTTGGAATTCCGGTTGGTATCATCTACTTGATTGAACTGACAAAATTCAAGATTGAAGGACGTGCCGATGTGGAGAAACTGACAAGTGTGCCTGTTGTTGGTGATATTCCATTGACTGATGAGAAGAATGATAAGAATGGTTCTATTGCCGTCTTCGAGAACAAGAATAATCTGATGAGTGAAACTTTCCGTAATATTCGGACCAATCTTCAGTTTATGCTCGATAATGATCAGAAGGTGATCCTTGTGACCTCAACTGTTAGTGGCGAAGGAAAATCATTCGTCTCGTCGAATTTGGCTATCAGTCTTTCTCTTTTGGGAAAGAAAGTGGTGATTGTCGGGCTCGATATTCGTAAGCCGGGACTGAATAAAGTATTCCAGCTTTCCAATAAGGAGAAAGGTATTACTCAATATCTTTCCAATCCTGAGACGGATCTAATGGAACTTGTTCAGCCTTCTGATGTAAATAAGAATCTGTTTATTCTTCCGGGTGGTACTGTTCCTCCTAATCCAACAGAACTGTTGGCTCGTAACGGTTTGGACAGAGCGATAGAAACTTTGAAGAAGAACTTCGATTATGTCATCCTTGATACTGCTCCTATCGGCATGGTGACGGATACCTTATTAATCGGCCGTATAGCAGACTTGTCAGTTTACGTATGCCGTGCTGACTACACTCATAAGGCGGAATATACATTGATCAATGAACTGTCTTTTGAGAAGAAGCTGCCTAATCTATGTACTGTCATTAACGGTGTAGACCTGAAGAAGAGAAAATATGGTTATTACTACGGCTACGGCAAGTATGGTAAGCATTACGGATATGGCAAACGTTATGGTTACGGCTATGGATATGGCCAAGATACAAAAAGATAAATGTCTGAATATCTATGAATTATAACTTTTCTCAGAAAAAGAGCCCCGCAAGGGGCTTTTCTTTTTGTTATCTGAAATAAAAGCCTCACCTTTGCATTGTTGATCAACAAAACGTGAATAAAATAACTTGAATTTGAATCTTTAAAAAACGTATTATGAGTGTAATTTACAAGGTTGTTACGCGACCATCTGACCCGCGTGTTCCCAATTCTCCCAAGAAATATTATCCGCATCTGATCACTTTAGGTCAGTCTGTCAATCTGAAATATATTGCGCAGAAAATGCAGGGCTATTCTTCTTTATCCATTGGTGATATCAAGAGTGTGATTCAGAATTTTGTGGAGAAAATGAAAGAGCAACTTCTGGAAGGTAAGTCTGTGAATATCGAAGGCTTGGGTGTATTTATGCTGACTGCCTGCTCGAAAGGGGCGGATGCGGCGAAAGACGTCAATGCTAAAAGTGTGGATAGCGTACGCATCTTCTTTCAGGCGAATAAGGAACTGCGTATCACGAAGACGGCTACCCGTGCAGATGAAAAACTGGATTTGATCAGTCTGGATGAATATCTGAAGAAGTTGAACGCCTCTGTGACTCCGAATGATCCGGATGATGGTGAAAATGGCGGTGGTGGAAATGAAGGAGGAGGAGACGAGGAAGCCCCGGATCCGACTGTATAATCTGAAAAGCTTAAAAAAGAAAGGAGGAAAAATCTATGAAGAAAACTTGGAGTGTAGTTTTGAAAGTAATCATTGCTGTAGCCGGTGCGATTGCCGGAGTACTGGGAGTACAGGCTGCATCATTGTAAGCAGCATTCAGTAAATAAAGTAATTGGTTAGATAAGACAGGCAGGCGGGAAGAACTTTCCCGCCTGCTTTGTTGTATGCTAAAATATCAAATAGTTGGCGTTACTTTTTCGTGTGCGATAACGAAAACACAAAAAATAACATTTTATTATGTAGAAAAAAATGAGGGAATGCTTCGTAGTTCACAAATAATGATTAAATTTGCCGCGATTTGTAATGTTGAGTTTGCAAAATGACGAATAATACTATAAAGCATCTGGGTATTGTGGAAAACATACAGGGTTCTCATCTGTCGGTGAGAATCGTTCAGACGTCGGCTTGTGCGGCTTGTAGCGCAAAAGGCCACTGTTCTTCGGCGGATAGTAAAGACAAAATCATAGATATAACGGATGTTACAGCTGCTTCCTATCAGGTAGGAGAGCGGGTGATGGTGATCGGCGAAACGTCGATGGGCATGATGGCTGTAACCCTTGCATTCATAATTCCTTTTGTACTTCTGATTGTTTCCCTGTTCGCATGGATGGCGTTGATAGGGAATGAACTGTATGCGGCTCTTCTTTCTCTGGCGGTTCTTATTCCTTATTATTTCGTATTGTGGCTCAATAAAACGCGAATGAAACAACATTTTTCATTTACTATAAAACCAATAAATAACTAAAACATTATGAATTTGATTCTGATTGCAGTGATTTCATTGGGAGCTATAGCGCTCGTGCTGGCCGCTATTCTTTATGTAGCTTCCAAGAAATTTGCCGTGTATGAAGACCCGCGGATTGCCCAGGTAGGGGAAGTGTTGCCCCAGGCAAACTGTGGTGGATGTGGCTATCCTGGTTGTAGCGGATTTGCCGATGCTTGCGTCAAAGCCGGTTCGCTGGATGGTAAATTCTGCCCTGTAGGCGGTCAGCCTGTCATGGCACAAATTGCTGATATTCTCGGACTGGCAGCTACTGAAGCTGAACCGATGGTAGCAGTAGTAAGATGTAACGGAAGCTGTGCCAATCGTCCGCGTATTAATCAATACGACGGTGCGAAGAGTTGCGCTATTGCCGCTTCATTGTATGGTGGAGAAACAGGTTGTAGCTACGGATGCCTCGGATGTGGCGACTGTGTGGCTGCCTGCCAGTTTGACGCTATCCACATGAATCCCGAAACGGGACTTCCGGAAGTGGATGAAGCCAAATGTACAGCTTGTGGCGCTTGTGTGAAGGCTTGTCCGAAGGCGATCATCGAGATTCGTCCGCAAGGCAAGAAATCACGCCGTGTGTACATCTCTTGTGTGAACAAAGACAAGGGAGCCGTAGCACGTAAGGCTTGTACAGTGAGCTGTATCGGCTGTGGTAAGTGTGTCAAGACTTGTCCGTTCGAAGCCATTACGCTGGAGAACAACCTGGCTTACATCGATCCGAACAAGTGTAAATCATGCCGTAAGTGCGTGGAAGTTTGTCCGCAGAACACGATTATCGAGCTGAACTTCCCTCCACGTAAACCGAAGGCGGAAGAAGCACCGAAAACAGTTGCTGCAGAAGCTCCGAAGGTAACAGAATAATAACAGAATAAAATACAGAATTGTATGTTAAAGACATTTTCAATTGGTGGAGTTCATCCACACGAAAATAAATTGTCGGCACATCAACCTATCATCACAGCGGAAGTTCCTGCAAAGGCAGTTATTCTGTTGGGGCAGCACATTGGCGCACCTGCCAAACCGATAGTAGCAAAAGGTGATATGGTGAAGGTAGGCACGAAGATTGCCGAACCTGCCGGCTTCGTTTCGGCAGCAATTCACTCTTCTGTCAGTGGAAAAGTGGCGAAGATTGATACAGTAGTCGATGCGAGCGGTTATGCAAAACCTGCTATCTTTATTGATGTAGAAGGCGACGAATGGGAAGAAACCATTGACCGTAGCAAGACACTGGTCAAAGAATGTGAGCTTTCGTCCGAAGAAATCGTGAAGAAGATTGCCGATGCCGGTATCGTAGGTTTGGGTGGTGCTTGTTTCCCTACACAGGTGAAACTTTGTCCGCCTCCTTCGTTCAAGGCAGAATGTGTGATTATCAATGCGGTGGAATGTGAACCGTATCTGACTGCCGACCATCAGCTGATGCTGGAACACGCGGAAGAAGTCATGGTAGGTGTCTCCATTCTGATGAAAGCCGTGAAGGTAAATAAGGCATTTATCGGAATTGAGAATAACAAGCCGGATGCTATTGAACTGATGACGAAAGTCGCTTCCAGTTATGCAGGCATCGAAGTTGTTCCTTTGAAAGTGAAATATCCTCAGGGTGGTGAGAAACAGTTGATTGATGCGATTACCAAACGCCAGGTGGCAAGTGGTGCGCTGCCTATCTCTACTGGGGCAGTTGTGCAGAATGTGGGTACGGCATTTGCTGTTTATGAAGCTGTTCAGAAAAATAAACCGTTGTTTGAGCGTGTGATTACCGTAACTGGTAAGTCTGTGGCCAAACCTTCCAACTTCCTGGCGCGTATCGGTACACCGATGAAACAGCTGATTGATGCTTGTGGCGGTCTGCCGGAGGATACGGGAAAAGTGATCGGTGGCGGTCCGATGATGGGTAAGGCTCTGGTGAATATCGAAGTTCCTACCGCAAAAGGCAGTTCCGGTATCCTGATTATGAATCAGAAGGAAGCCAAACGTGGTGAAGCACAAACCTGTATCCGTTGCGCAAAGTGTGTGAGCGCTTGTCCGATGGGACTGGAGCCGTACTTGCTCGGAGCTTTGTCCGAAAACGGAGATTTTGAAACAATGGAAAAAGAAAGAATCATGGATTGTATCGAGTGCGGTTCCTGTCAGTTCACTTGTCCTGCCAACCGTCCGCTGCTTGATTACTGCCGCTTGGGTAAGGGTAAAGTAGGAGCTATGATTCGTGCACGTCAAGCTAAAAAATAACGAAGTATGGAAAATAAATTAATCGTATCACTATCACCCCACGTGCATGGCGGAGACAGCGTACAGAAAAATATGTATGGTGTGCTGATCGCACTGATTCCGGCTTTTCTGGTGTCGCTTTATTTCTTCGGCCTGGGGGCTCTGATTGTCACGGCTACTTCGGTAGCAGCCTGTTTATTCTTCGAATGGGCGATCGTTAAATTCTTAATGAAGAAACCTGCTACAACCATTTGTGACGGTTCTGCTGTCATTACAGGTGTGTTGCTGGCATTCAATCTACCTTCCAATCTGCCTATCTGGATTATCATTCTGGGTGCACTGTTCGCAATTGGTGTAGGCAAGATGTCTTTCGGTGGTCTGGGCTGCAACCCATTCAACCCGGCATTGGCGGGACGTGTATTCCTGTTGCTTTCTTTCCCGGTGCAGATGACAACATGGCCGGTAGTAGGTCAGCTGACATCTTATATGGACGCTACCACCGGTGCTACTCCGCTGGCATTGATGAAACAGGCTATTCACGGCGATGCAAGTGCTTTGAGCCAGATACCTGATGCGCTGACTCTGTTTATCGGACAGAACGGCGGATGTATCGGTGAAGTAAGTGCGCTGGCACTGTTGCTCGGACTGGTATACATGCTCTGGAAAAAGATCATCACCTGGCATATTCCGGTTTCTATCATTGTGACTGTATTTGTATTTGCAGGCATTATGCACATGGTGGATCCCGAAAAGTATGTTTCTCCGATATTGCAACTACTCTCCGGAGGTCTGATGCTGGGAGCTGTCTTTATGGCAACCGACTATGTGACTTCTCCGATGAGCAAGAAAGGTATGCTGATTTACGGTGTTTGTATCGGTCTGCTGACGGTGGTTATCCGTCTGTTCGGTGCATATCCCGAAGGTATGTCATTCGCCATCCTGATTATGAATGCGTTCACTCCGCTGATTAACACCTATTGTAAAC
>ERZ778512.638-NODE-638-length-28264-cov-16.143004_pt1 | contig 28264 bp, 29 predicted proteins | sample MGYA00510346_ERZ778512 | MGnify/ENA primary metagenome ERZ778512 (study PRJEB29527, sample SAMN07138962) | mouse gut metagenome | material: feces | host: mouse | place: China:Nanjing | collected 2016-01-25 ...
CCATTACCCAATATAAGAAGCAGGGAACTAACACCCACGACGACGCGCCGGACGCGCTTACCGGCACCGTCGAGAAACGCCCGGACGGAAAGCAGAGCGTAACGAAATTAAAAAATATATTCCATTAACCCTATAACCCCGACAGCCATGCCGAAATTAGAAGAACTGATAGCAAGCGGCGATATTTCCGCCGCTATCGCGGAGTTGATGAACGGACGCATTACGCCGCTTCCCGACGCGGCGGAGAACGCGGCACAGTACGACCCCAAGAAGCACGACATCAACGACCCAAAAATCCGCCCGGACAAAATCGTAGTAACCGACAAGGACAGCGAAGAATACGGCGAAGTCAAGAACATCAACGTAAACGCAGAGCTTACAACCGAACAAAAGTTTAGGATTGAGAAAGTGGCGCGTATTGCGTTGGCTATTCAAAAGCTGATAGTAAAACGCGCCGTCGCCTTCACTTTCGGGCATCCCGTCGGCTACAACGCAACCCCGGACGGCAACACCGAGAAAGCCCTGTTAGCGGCTATAAACCGGGTATTCCACGACGTAAAGGAACGTACCGTAAACAGGAAGGTAGCCCGAAGCCTATACAGCACTACCGAGGTAGCCGAATATTGGTACCCGGTAGAAACCGATAAGCCGCACAACCTTTATGGCTTCCCGAAAAATATAAAGTTCCGAGTAGCCCTGTTCAGTCCGGCCTACGGCGATAAGCTATACCCCTACTTCGACGACGCGCACGACCTTATAGCCTTTTCGCGTCAGTTCACGAAGAAAGGCGCGGACATGGTAACGCGCACCTACTTTGAAACCTTTACGAAAGATGCGCACTACTTATGGAAGTCCGAGGGTTTGGACGGCACGGAAAAACGTAATTGGGAGTTGGTAGAAGGCTACCCCAAGACGCTGACCGTTGGAAAAATCCCGGTAATATACGCTTCGCAGCCCGAAGTAGAATGGGCGGACGTGCAAAGCCTTATAGACCGATTGGAAAAATTGCTTTCCAACTTCGCCGACACCAACGACTACCACGCAAGCCCGAAAATCTTTGTTCAAGGCAAGATATTGGGCTTCGCCCGGAAAGGTGAGGCCGGGGCCATAATAGAAGGCGAAGAAGGAGCGAAAGCCGAATACCTATCATGGCAGAACGCCCCGGAAAGCGTGAAGTTGGAGATAGACACGCTTCTACGGCTGATTTACACCATTACCCAAACGCCCGATATTTCCTTTGATACCGTGAAAGGAATAGGCGCGGTTAGTGGCGTGGCGTTGCAACTTCTATTTATGGACGCGCACCTCAAGGTACAGGACAAAACGGAGATTTTCGCCGACTACCTACAACGCCGCGTGAACCTTCTAAAAGCCTACTTCGGCGTGGCTAATTTGTCGTGGGCGGATGCCGCCGATAGCCTTCTCGTCGAGCCGGAAATAACGCCCTACATCATCGAGGACGAGCAAGGCAAGATAAACACGCTTCAAAACGCCAACGGCGGCAAGCCCGTAATAAGCCACAAGACATCTATACGCCGTTTGGGGTGGGTTGATGACGTGGAAGCCGAATATTCCGAGATACAGGCCGACGAAGAACGCGAAAGCAGATACACCGAGGGCGAGCCAACATTTTAAGCCCCGGAAACAGCCCCAAAAGCATAACACGCTCTACCAATGGAGAGTAGCACCGCAGAAAAAGCAAATAAACCGCGTTTTTAGCCGCGTTCCGTTCCAAATGGATAAAACATACCTCTCGGACGCGGAATGCGCCTAAACGCGATTTTTAATAAAAATAACTATGCCCGAATATAACCCCACGCGCCTAATACTTCAACTTCGCGGCTTCGACGCACGGCACTACGCGGCGACCAACCGCTACGCCCGGCAGATAGACCGACTTTATAAGACAGCTTGTGATGAGATAGCCCAAGCCGCCGGACGCATTACCCTACGCGAGGACGCGGTTTTTAGCTTCGACGACTTCCCGGCTACACGCCGACAAGCACAGGGAATTGTTACCCGATTGGCTAAAAAAGTGGAAGCAGTAATAAGCACAGGAACACAAGAGGAATGGACGGCGGCGACTCGGAAAAGCGACGCTTTCCTAAGTTCCATTATACGCACTTCCCGGCTGACAAAGGAAGAAGCGGCGCAGTACAAAGACCGTAACCTCGAAGCGTTGGCGGCTTTCCAAACTCGGAAGGTTGGCGGTTTGGGATTGAGCCAAAGAGTATGGAAGTATTGCGGCGACTTGAAAGAAACCTTAGAATTGGGTATAGATGTAGCGTTAGGAGAAGGCGGCAGCGCACAGCGTCTAAGCAAGGAGTTACGCAGCTTCCTACAAGAGCCGGAACGCCTATACAGGAGAGTACGCGACAAAGGCGGAAATTTGCGGTTGAGCAAGGCTGCGAAACTATACCATCCGGGGCAAGGCATTTATAGAAGTTCCGCCAAAAACGCACAACGGTTAGCGCGTACCGAAATAAATATGGCCTACCGAGAATCCGAATATTTGCGCTGGCAGCAATTAGACTTCGTTGTAGGCTTCCGCGTGATGTTGAGCAACAACCACACCACGACCGACAGCAAAGGAAAGAAAGTACCACTTATCGACATTTGCGACGAATTGGCCGGCGACTACCCCAAGACATTCAAATTTTTAGGCTGGCACCCACAATGCCGCTGTTTGGTAGTACCCATTATGGCCGACTACGACGAATATAACAAAGACCGGGCCAACCGCCTCAAGGCGATAGTTAGGGGTCAGTCTTATAAAAGCCTTCCTTCCCGTCGTACCGTCCGCGATGTTCCGGCGGCTTTCCATAGCCATATAGAAGCCATAGCCGACCGCGCTAAGAATTGGAAGGCTATGCCTTACTACATACGCGACAACTTCAAGGGCGGCGTTATTTCCGGGGGGCTTCTTCCGGCGATACCGCAGAAGGCACAAATGCCCGGCACAACAGCACAACCGCCGCAGCCCTGCACGGAGTTCGACGGAGAGATAGCAAGTTATAAGACGTGGGCCTACACTTTCGGGCTTGATGTGTCGGCGTTGGATAGGTTACGCACTTCGGGCGACCGCGCCGGGCTTCATGCCGAGTTAAAGCGGTTACAGGGCGAAAGGTTTAAGCGACAGGCGGAATGGAATAAGGCCCGTAACGATGTAGAGGACTTCGCCGTAGATAAGGCGCGAGGCTTCCCGGATATTCAGAAGGAAGCCGAAGCGATACTTAATGCCAACGAGATACGCACGACCAACTATTACGGCGACTGCATAAGCCGCCTTAAGGCCTTCTTCGCGTCGCTTCCGGGCAAGTTGTCAGCGGCAAAGGCAAAGGCGTCTACTTCCTATTCGCCCATGATGCCGGACGAATTGAGGAAAGGAGCGGCACACCTACGCGGCGACGACTACGAATATAGCCGGGAGTTCTTCGACCTGTTGAAAGAAAAGCCGAAGTTAGAGATACGCCACCAAAACAAAGGCAGCTACGAAAGTATGCATGGCAAGTTGGTAGTATTCGACAACGATACGCGCTTTACCGCTTCGCCGTGGATGCGTAAAAGTATTGCATACCATGAGTTCGGCCACGCCATAGCCGACCAACGGAATTTATTATACACAAAAGAAGTTACCGACCTACGCACAAAACAAATAATACGGCTTCGTACAAGAGAGAAGGCGACTATTTGGGTGCGTGAGTGGGGAACAAACCCGAAAACAGGGAAATGGGATAAGGTCAAGGTTAGAAAAGAAGTCAGCCAAATGAGAGCCAAGACCATAGCTGACCGATTGGACTACTTATATAGCTGGATAAAGGAAAAGCCAGAAGGCGACCCGATATTTAAGCGTTATGGAATGACTAAGGCCGACGTTGTAGAGCAGATTTGCGCGGCACAGGACACACTAAAAAGCCTTATAAATTCCGTCGGCTGGGGTCATTCTACGGCATATTTCAAAATAGCCGGACACCCGGAACACGAATATTTAGCACATTGTTTTGAAAACGCATTTATAGGAAACCGCGTATTTCAGCTGTATATGCCAACCGAATACGCGGAAATGATATCGTTAGCGAAGTCGTTTAAGTTCTAAACGATATATAGAACGCCGTCTATTATTGAGCCTACGACCTTCGCGCCGTTAGGCTCTTTTTTATTGCTGATACCGGGATAGAAAGGAATAAGCCGGGCTTTGCCTTCCAAACAGCGGCGGAGTATTGCCCCGGCTTTTTTAGCGTCCGGCTCGGCGTATTGAAGCAGTCTTACCAATTCCATATCCTCAGCGGACGGCCTTAGGAAAAGATATGCTTCTACAAGCATATCATCGGGAAGTACCGTAACAGGTTCAACGCCTTTCTTTGTGTTTATATTGGGTATTTTCATAACAGCGCGATATTAGGTAAACAGTCCGAAGCAACGCGAAGATTGAAGCCGGGGAACACGTCGGCAACGTGGGCCAGTTCGGTAGATGGACGCGGCGCACCTTCCACCGGGGGAAAGTATTGCCTTACCACCTTGTCGAGTTCCCGAAGTGCGGCGCGTCGTTTGGATCCACCGCTAAACTTAACTTCGCGGAGAGTAGCGGCTATAATTGCCTTCCGTACTTCTTCCGGGGGCATAGCCTTTGCAGTGTCTATTACAAGTTCGGAACACATTTTATTTGCCATAGCGTTTATTTCGTCTATAACGGAGCGAGGAAGCAATAAATTATCCATTTTGGCTATAATTTGTTTTGAGTTCAACGCCGGATATACAGCAGCCTACTACGCCGCCTTCGGTGGTGTTCATAAATTCTACTTCCACCTTACAGGCAAATTCTACATTAATGGCATGAGTTCCGGCGAATTGTTTCACGCGGTTTGTTATTTCACGTTCTAAATTCACTTTGTCGATATAAAACGCTTCTTCGGGGGTCAAGTTCTTTTCTTCCATACTTTGCAGATTGACATTACATCCACAAAGATAGGGCTTTATGTTGAAGCAGACAAATGAGGCAGAGCCGGACGCAGGAACGCGCATAACTCCATAAGCACAGCCGTAACCGCGCCGGACGGAACAGCCATAACCATTCATTGCCACGCCAAATTAGCAATAGCAAAAACTACTCAAAACGCATTACTTTGATACGCCATCCGAAAGCCGCGACAACCGGGACGTAAAAAAGCCGTCGCCGGGAAACACTTCTAAGGCTGTTTCAATAACCCGGACTTCGTTAACCTTATCCTTACGTTTCCGATACAGCACACACAACCGACGGAAAGCGTTAGTAGCCGGATAGCGCAGCTTGATACATTGCTCGTAAGTGAATATAGCCGCTTCAACTTCCCCGGCTTTTTCCAACGCGATACCTTTGTTATTCAGTTCCACCGTGGCCGACAATAATTCTTCCTTCCGTTTGGCTTCGGCTATATATTCGTTTGCTTCGGCGTAGTCCGCTTCCGACACAACGATATAGGAAAAGCCGCGAAACTTCGCCCGGCTACACGCTGACCAATAATTATCATACTTCGCCCACCCGGCAAGACCACAACCCGGAGCAAAGAACGAAACAGGCACACGCAGCTCCCCGGCACCTGGCAGAACTTCGCAAGAATCGGGGTTAGATTTATTGGCGGTATATTCGTCGTGCCATTGCGTCAGACGTTCAGTAGACGGAACAGGAGTAACTACATCTTCGCCCTGCACCCGAAAAGATACCGAAGTGGAACGTTCCGTCGTAGGCTTCTTCTTCCGCAGCGGTTTAGTAACCCAGGCCACGACCGCAATAAAGAGCGATGCACCGATGCAGACAGCCGCCACCCACATAAGCGCAGCTTCCATTATTCAGCCGTTAAGACATTTACGAAACTTTCAACTTCTATCCAATTGTTATGGTCGTTTGGCGAAAGGTCAAAAGATGCGGTTAAGATACATAGCCCTACTTCCGTAGGTGTGTATTGTATAGTAAACGGAGCTGATGAAGCCGACCCAATATTAAGTACCCCTTTATATGGCACGTCAAGGGAGTAGGTAACTTTTTCGACCGAGCCGTTAATATAGTCTTTGTAGCTGTCTAACGGCGTTGAATACGGCGAGAAGTGAACAGAATAGGTTTTACCTACATAGACTTCGTTAAGTTGCTTTATGCTTCCTACTTCACTAAAAAACGCGGAAGCCCTTATCGTCGTGCCAATATACGACGGCGTATCTTCCGGCTCGTCGGCAACCGTAGAGCAAGCCGGGGCAACAAGCACACAGGACAGCAGAAAAGGAATAAGTAACTTCTTCATAAAATTGCTTACCTTTGCAGCCGCCGCCCGAAACGGCCGGTTATACACACGAAAAAGCGCGGACTATTTAGGTTTGAGTACTTGCGGCATCGCCAAACGCCTTTACAAAGTCAAACCATATAGCCGCGCTTAGTCGATATATCGTGTTGTGGATATACGACAAGCACGGTTAGGCTCAATCTTTGTAGTTTGTTAATTTGGCGATTTTCAAGCACAAAGAACCTAACGCTTCCGATAGGTAGCCGGATTTCTCCCCGGCATACGGCTACAAAGTTACTGATTTTTCCTTACACACCGCACACCAACGCCATACAAATCGCACAGCGTCAAAAGTTCACGGGTGGAAGTTTTGGCGAAGTGTTGATACCTTATATCGCTATTCGTATTAATATAATACGCTAATTTTGCACTAAGTTTAAGTAGCAAATATAGTTTTTATGAACGAATTACAGGAACAAATTTTAGCTCTACTTGTAGCCAAATTTCAAGGCGAGCGAAAAGACGGATTGCAGCAGTTGGCCCTGCTGATAGGCACGACCGCCGCAAATATTGAAGAAGCAACCGAAGCCGTAGACAAACTTGCCGCCGACAAGGTTAGCCAATTCGTTAAGGACTACCGCCGGACAGCCGACGCGGAGATAGCAAAGGCAAACAAGACCTACGAAGACGGACTTAGACGTAAGTACGATTTCAAGGAAAAGGAAGCTCAGCCCACCGTGCAGACCCCGGCACCACACCCGGAACAGCAGCCCGACGGCGCACTTACCGCCGAGCAAATACGCCAAATCATACGCGAAGAAACAAAGGACGTAAGGGACGGACTATCCAACCTTAACGGCGATAAACTTCTCGCTTCGCGCCGGGAACAGCTTGTAGCCAAACTTGATGCCGCCAAAGTAGAAGGCCGGCAGCGCGACATGGTTTTACGCAACTTCGACCGCGCCGCTTCAACCTTCGCCAATGACGACGATTTTAACGGCTACTTAACCGAGGTGCAGAGCGATATAGACGCTATTGCACAGGAGAACGCCGACAAAGGCCTACACGGACACGAAAAGCCCTTATTCGGAGCCGTGAACGATAAGGGAGTAAGCGCAGCCGTGGCGGACTACATCGCCTCCAAGAGTGAAAACAAGTCTTCCCTTTCGGGGAAGGAAGTCTAACCCTTTAACACCATTACGAAAATGGGATTTATGCGAATTGACAGGAAGAAGGACAACCGCACCGTACACGCCTGTACGCACAATTTGGCCGACATTCCCAACGGCGTAACGGTAAGTACCGCAGACCTTATCCCCGGCGTACCCCTTCTTGAAGGAACGCCGCTCGGTAAGGACGTAGCCGGAATTTACCACGCCGTAAAAACAGCCAAAGTGTCGGAAGCCGCCACCAACACCGCGACCACCTACAAAGTAGCCAAAGGGCATCATTTCAAAGTAGGCGACTTCGTGATGTTCAAGACAGGCGCAAAGGCTTATGCGATTACCGCTATTGACACTTCCGCCCTTACACACGACACCCTAACCGTCGGCACGACCCTCGGCGTAGCCGTGGAACCCGGCACCGCGATAGTACAGGCAGCCGCCGCAACCGCCGACGCTTCCGCTTTCAAGTTCAGCCCTGTAGCCCTTTGTGGCGACAGCTACGACGTTGAAAACCTTACAAATCTGGCCGTTTCCGCCGTAACAATAGGTCAGTTCAAAGAGAGTATAACCCCGGCACTTAGCGACGATATAAAAGCCGCGCTGCCGACCATTCGACTAATTTAACCCCGGTAAGCTATGATAGCAACTTTAATGCAAGGGCTTAACGAGAAGGATATGCAGGCCGAAGTTAACACTTACGACCTTAAACCCTTCTACTTCCCTACGCTTTTCCCCCTCAAGGAGAATTACTCCTTAACGTGGAAGGCGTTGGAAACACAGGTAGGGCTAAAAATAGCAGCCGACCTCGTAGCCCGTGGCGCAACCATAGACAAAAAGACCCGTGAGGCAATAAGCCGCATACAAGGCGACATTCCAAAAATTGCCGTAAAGAAGACCAAGAACGAGGACGAACTCGACGAGTACGACCTTATGATAGCACGCACTTCCAACAACCCCGACCTTCGCGCATTAGTCGAAGCGTGGGCGGAAGATACCAACTATTGCTGGACAGCCGTAAATGCCCGTTTGGAGTGGATGGCTTTGCAGTCTATTTCGTTGGGTAAAATCACCCTTACAAACGCTAACAACGTGTCGGTACTTACCGAATACGATGTAGACTACATGATACCCGACGACCAAAAAGTAGGCTTCCAGACCGGCTCCGCCGCGTGGGATAAGTCCGCTTCGGCACACCCATTCACTAAGGATTTCAAAGCGATAGTCAAGAAAGCCAAGAAACGCGGTATTTCGTTGAAATACGCCTTTATGTCGCTTGACACCTTCGCAACCCTTACGGAAACCGAGGAAGCGCAGAAAATTTGCGCTTCATTCGCAGCCAACGCCCTCGGCGTTCAGCAGACACCGAGCCTTGAACAAGTGAACACTGCTATGCGCGGTCTTTCCTACCTTCGTGGGCTTCAAATAATTGTTATCGACCAAGACATTACGATAGAACTAAGCGACGGAAGCCGCCCGTTCAGCGGCAACCCATTCGTTGAAAACGTCGTGATGTTCAGCGAAAGCAAGGTACTCGGTAACACCTATTGGAAGAAACCGGCCGACCTTAACGTAAAGGGCAGCGTAGCCATCAAAGTTATGCGCGAACATACCCTTATAAAGAAGTTTGCCACCGAAGAACCCCTCGAAGAAGTTACGATGGGCATTTCAAACGCTTTCCCGGCGTGGCGCACTTCTTCCCGTTCATTCCTGATGTCTACCGACGCAGATAAGTGGAACCACTAACCGATAGTCGGGAAGTCTTCGGGCTTCCAGGCATAACCCTTAACCGCTATGACCTACAAGGAATGGATAAACCGCACCGTAGCCCGTTTCGGAGTTAGCAACGCCGATGCGGAACTTATGTTAGCCAACCAAGCCGCGCTAATTCCCGACCCGGAAGCCGAGGTTAACCCAATTACGGCGAAAACCGCACTTTGCAAAGAGTTCGGCACCCTTATTCCATTGGCTAACGTCAGCGAGGGCGGATATTCCGTTTCGTGGAATTGGGAAGCTATAAAATTTTGGTATAACCAAACTTGCGGCGAAGTAGGGCTAACCCCTGCCAACGCGCCGAAAGTCCGCAATAGAAGCAATATATGGTAGGAGCAATAAACGACATAATTAACAGGCAGTACCCCCATTTCCTTTATAAGCGAATCAGCGACGGCGAAGCCGTACAGGACGCTAACGGAAGCTGGACTACCGCCGGGGCTTCGTGGAAGTTCTGCGGAACTTGCCGCGAGGAAACCAACGGCAAGGGTACGACCATACAGGCAGCTAACGGCCGCTTTGTCGTTTTTTCTTCCGCCATATACGCCCCGGTTGATGTCGAGCGCATAGCCGACGGCGTGGAAGTGCTTGCTTCCGAAAGGAAGTTAGAGCCGGACGAGCTTACCAACGAGGGTATAGAAACGGCTAAGGCTTCGGGTGTGATACGCATCTGCGGCGAGTGCTTGAAATTCAATAAAGGCCGGTTGCACGGTAGGCTATGGGTATAACGGCGAACTTCAACAAAGGCAGCATAGACCAAACATTTAGGGCTTTTCTGGCCGAAGTGGAAAGGCAGATAATAGAAAGCCTTTGCCGCGTAGGAGAGGAAGCCGTAAAGTTGGCGAAGCTGATACCCCCGGAACGTGGCTTTAACGACCAAACAGGCAATTTGCGCTCCTCTATTGGGTACGTTGTTTGCCGTGATGGGAAGCCTGTAAACGTGGCCTTTGAAGCCGTGAAAGGCGGACACGTCGGAGTACACGAGGGTCAACGGTTAGCCTTAGAGGTTGGCGGACGCTACACCGAGGGCTACACGTTGGTTGTAGTGGCCGGCATGAACTACGCCGTACACGTCGAGAGCAAAGGGCGCGACGTTCTAACTTCCGCCGAAAAATTTGCCGAAAAGGAAATAGCCAAAAAGTTAGCCGACTTAGTTACAAACGTCAAAAACGCTTTTAAGTAGTGAAAACTTGCAGCAGCATAGACACCGACGACATCCTGTATAAACTGATACAGGCGGCCGTAGCGTCCGGGAAAGTCAATATTTCCGGCGGCGTATTCGTGCAAGGAGAGCGACCCGACAACAGCGAAACCGAGGACATAGTGATAAACACTATAACCGTAACCCACGAAAAGCCCCAAACAGGAACTTCCAACGTGAATATTTACGCTTCCGACAAAAAGGTAAAAATCCGGGGGAAGGAACAGAGGAAGGCAGACCGGGAACGACTACGCACCATTGGCGACGCATTGGCGGACTATTTGGACGCGCAGAACTTAGCCGACTTAGAATATTGGATAGAGAGCGACATCACGATAAAAGAGATTGAGGTAAAGCAGCACTACCGCAATTTGAGAATAAGCTGGAATATACATTAACCCCCAATTACGATGAGTACAATAACATTAGGTTTATCCAAAATTTTAGGAAAGACCGGGGAACCTGCAAGGGGCGACTTCCAAGAAATAGGATATTCCCCTTATGGGCTGACCTACCAAGACACCGCCAAAATGACGATGGAAGACGGCGAGGAAACTGAGTTTTATTCCGAGGAAAACGACGACCCGGAAGAAATCATTTCCAAAGCCGGAAAAACAATTTTCAGTTTTTCGGTAATGAACCCCGACCTCGACACCCTAAAACGTCTTTTCGGCGGCGAAGTGGCATCAGATATTTACGCCTACCCGGACGTAACAGCCGACATCGAAGAAAGCCTTATAATCGTTCCGCGCAAGGGCTTGAAGTTCCAAGTCCCACGCGCCAAGATTAAGGCGAAACTAACGGGCGAATTTTCCAAAAAAGGGCTTCTCCTGTTGGAAGTTACCGCCACCGTCGCAAAGCCCAACACCGCCGGGCTTAAAAAGCTGTACGTTACCAAAATCACCAAGGCAGCGTAAAAGTACCAAGAACCAACCCAAACCGGAAGACCCCGCTATTCAATTCCGGGGCCTTCCTTAATATTCAGCTATGACCGAAGAAGAAAAATTAGAGAAACTTAACCGCGAACAAAACGAGTTAAGGCTGCTTATAGGGCAAGGCGTAACTTTCGACGTGGAGATAAAGCACAGCCGCCGGAAACCCGGCTTTCGCGGCTTCTTCCAAAAGCGCGAAGTTATAACCGAAACAAAGGTTTACACCATTCAAGAACCCACGTTAGCCACCCTCGACCGCCTTAGCGCGTTGTGGCTTCAAATAGAGATAGACGAAACTAAGTTAGGGGACGACGATTATTTACGCACAGCCCGGACACTTGCCAACAAGGAGGCCCGGAGATTGGCGGAAATAGTAGCCATAGCCGTTATGGGCGAAGACTACTATGACGTAACATTCAACGGCACTACTTGCCGCCGGAGTGAGCGCAAAGCCGAACTACGCGACCTTACGTCGCTTTTCTTCCATACCGTCAAACCTTCCCAACTTCTAACACTGGCTATTCTTATTTCCAACGTCAGCAACTTAGGGGATTTTGTAAATTCTATGCGGTTGATGTGCGCAACGCGAACAAGCGAACAGGAAGCGACACGCATAGAAGCACAGGACTAAAATCACCATTCGGCCGCCGTGGATCCGTTTGCGCACACTTCGGCTGGACGATGGACTACCTACTACACGGTATTCCGTGGGGAACGGTACTAAGGATGCTTATAGACGCACCCGGCGTGGAAGAAACGGAAGGAAAGGGCAAAGGCGACGATACCGAAATAGCCCTTACCGACGACAACGCCGACGAAGTAATGAATCTTATAAACCAATTAGCACGATGAATATACAAAGCGGCGGCCTTTCGTTTGAAATTTCCGGCACAAACAAGCAGCTACTTAGCGTTCTGAACGAAAGTAAAAAAGCCATACAGGAATTTCAAGGCGCGGCAGTATTAGGCGGAAAGCAGATGGACGGAGCGTTTACACGCGCCGCCCAAGCCATCGACAAAGCGTTTGCAAATATTGATGTCATTGTAGACACCAATAAAGCCGCTATTACGCAGTTGGAAGCCGAATATAAGAAGCTCGGCGCGTCGGTAGCGGCAGCACTTCAAGCCGGAAAGAAGGAGGAAGCCGCCGCCATGCAGACACAACAGGCAGCATTACGCGAAGAAATAACCTTACGGCAGACCGTTATAGACGAAGCCGCGAAACAAGCAGACGCACTTCTGCGTGAGGAACAGCAGCTACGCAAAACACAGGAAGCCGCCCAAAACAATACCACGGCACAGCAGTCTTTAAGAACGCAGCTTAGGAATGTTCGGGAACAATTAGGGCAAATGGAGGAAGCCGGACTACGCGGAACTGAAACCTTCCGAGCGTTGCAGAGAGAAGCCGGACGACTTGCCAACGCAATAGGCGACGCACAGACCCAGGCCAGAATATTCAGCCACGACAATGCCGGGCTTCAAGGCATGATAGCCGGACTTAGCGGAGTAGCCGGAGCGTTTACAGCCGCGCAGGGCGCAGTAGTCCTATTTGCTGGGGAAAACGAGAACCTACAAAAAATCATGTTGAAAGTGCAGGCCCTTATGTCTATAACTATGGGCTTGCAACAGGTCGCCAACGTCCTAAACAAGGACAGCGCGTTTATGCTGGTAACGGTCGCCAAAGCAAAGGAACTTTTAGCCGCCGCCAACGTGAAGTTAGCCGCCGCCCTTCATATTTCCAACACAGCTGCCGCCGCTTTAATGGCAACACTAACCCTCGGTTTGTCGGTAGCAATAACGGTTATTATTGCCGCTATTTCCAAGTTCCAAAGCAAACAGGCGGAAGCCAAGAAAGCCGCCGACGAGTTCAACAAAAAGGTAGCCGAGGCAGCCGGGAAGCCAGTAGCGGCGTTCCATGCTTTACAGGCGGAATGGCTTAAACTTACCGACAGTCTTAAAGACCGCGAAAAGTGGGTAGCCGATAATTCCGGGCGTTTTGAGGAATTGGGCTTTAAGGTTAGAAACGCAAAAGATGCGGAAGACATACTTATAAACAATAGCGGTAAATTTGTAGAGGCCATGATGATACGCGCAAAAGCATTAGCAGCCCAAGATTTTGCCGTAGACGCTTATAAGGAAGTAATTAAAGCGCAGGAACAACTTGCAAAAGCACCACGAACAATGGTTGACTCCGGCCACGGCTATTATAAAGACGGTTACGGCACAATGAGGGAAACCGACCACTTGATGGTAAGGAACAGCGAATGGCAAGAAGCCGAAGACGAATTAGACCGCGCCCAAAGGGTTTATAACCGCTATGTTAATATGCAAGCGGATTTTACAGCCGAGGAACGCCGACTAATTGAAAGTATAGGGCATTCCACGTCCGAGATAGTGGAAGGAAGCGTAACCGCAGCCGAAAAGGAATTACAACGCCTTAAAGGGCTTTATAACGACGCAGCGACAGATGCCGAGCGAACCGACCTCGCCCGACAGATAGCCGCACAACAAGCCGAGGTAGACAGACTTAGTTACAAGTCCGGCGGTGGGGGTAACGACAAAAAAGAAGTCGATACCTATGCCGATATGCTGGCAAAGCGAAAAGCCCTTTACGAAAAATATTTGAAGTGGATAACGAGCAGCGACGCGACCGTTAGAGCGGCCGCCGCTTCCGAGTTTGCGCCACTACTACAAGAGGGCAATAGCTATCTTGACTATTTGGAACGTCAACGCACCGAGATTGAGGCCAAAGCCCAAAAGACCGCCGCCGACCTCAAGAACCTAAGCACCCTAAACAACGAGATAGCCAACACCACACGCGAATCGGTTATTTCGGCTTTCGACACGCAGCTACAAGAGGAGTTAGCTAAGTGTAAGACAATTTCCGAAATGCTTGCACTTATTGAGCAGAAGCGCGGCGAACTTGCCGGGGATAATTCCGACGTGGATAACGCAAAGGCGGAACTTCTTAGCACAGCTGAATCCGACACAAGGGAACAGGCAAAAGCAGAAACCAAGACCGCATTACGGGAATACGCCGCTTATTTGTCGGAGAAATTAGCTTTTGAAGAAAGTTACGCCCGGAAGAAAGAACTATTAAGCAAGGCGGCCGCAGAAGCCGCCACCGACGCGGAACGCCGGGTAGCCGAAGCCGCATTAGCCGGACTTGAAGCCAAGCGACAGGAATACGACCACAGCAGCGGAAACGAGCAATACGACGCGCTTTTACAAGAATATCAAACTTTCCAAGAACAAGAAACGGCGATACTGAAGAAATACGCCGAGCAACGCGCATTAGCCGAGCAACAGGGCAACGTGTCAATGATAGCCCGAATAAACGCCAAGCAGCAGACCGAACTAAGTAAGTTGGCCGCACAGCGTCTTATGGCTTCCGAAAGTTGGGGGCAGTTGTTCAGCGATATTTCCCGGCTGTCTACGACGACTATTAACAAGTTGCTGAACGACATCAACAGCCGTAAAGTAAACTTTTCGGCACAATTCAACCCGGCAGACCTTACAGCCATTAACGACCAACTACAAAAGGCGAAAAACGAGTTACAGAAACGTAACCCATTCTTGGCCCTACGCCAAAGCCTAACAGAACTTCGCGCCGCGATGAAGGCTGATAAGCTATTAGACAGCGACGACCCGTTTGTAGAATCATTAAACAGGAAGAAGTACGAATACGCACAATATACCGAAGCCATCAACAACAGCGACGCGACATTAGCCGGAGCCGCGAAAGAAGCCTATGCCGACCTGTTGGCAGAAGGAAGCAGCTATATAGATATGCTTCGCCGGAAGATAGCAGTACTTGAAGGGCAGAAGGTAACGATAGGCTTAAACGTCGAGGGTCAGGAGCAACTCGACATTCTTAACGCAGCCCTTAACAAAGAAACAGGGGCTACCAAGAGCGTAGGCGCGGCGTTTAAGGAACACTTCGCCGACATTGGCAGTAGCCTAACATTCGTATCGTCGTGCTTCGGAAGTGTCGTAAACGGCATAAAGAAGATGGGTGTAAGTATGGACGAAGAAACGGAAACCATACTTAACGACATAGGCGGCATGGTGGACGGAGCCTCACAAATAGCGACAGGCATAGCCACCGCCAACCCTTTAAGCATTATTCAAGGCTCAATAGGCTTTTTGTCGTCGGCTTTTGACCTGTTCAACAGCCGCGACCGAAAGGCTGAGAAGTCTATAAAGAAGCACGAAGAATCCGTTACCCGATTGGGCCGTGCCTATACAGCGTTGGAACACGCCGTAGACAAAGCCCTCGGCGAAACCGTCTACCAAAACCAAAATGCCCTAATAGGAAACCTTCGGCAGCAACAGGCGGAACTGCGCGGCATGATTTCCGACGAGCAGAGCAAGAAAAAAACCGATTGGGGCCGCATTGAGGAATGGCAAGAGCAGATAGCCGAAGCCGACAGGCAGATACAGGACATAATAGCCGATATAACTAAGTCAATAACGCAGACTTCCGGCAAGGAAGCCGCTGGGCAGCTTATGGACGCTATTATAGAATCTTGTGAGGGCGGCGAAGACGCGCTTAAACACCTTAACAAAGTCTACGAGGACGTAGCCAACGACATAATGAAAAAAGCCGTAGCCAACGCCTTAAAACTTAACTTTTTGGAGAAGCCATTGCAGAACGCCGTAAAGCAGCTTCAAAAAGACATGGGGTTTGATGAAGAAGGAAACGGTAGTTTCGACGGACTTACCGAACAGGAACAGGCGCGTTTCAAAGCCGCCGTAGCCGCAGCCGGGCGCAATTTCGCCGCCGCGATGGATATGTATAAAGACCTGTTCGAGCAGTTAGAGGACAGCGACCCCACGACCCTAAGCGGCGCGATCAAGGGAGCGAGCCAAGAAAGTATAGACCTTCTGGCCGGTCAGACAAACGCCGTAAGGCAAAACCAAATGGTTGCAATAGAGATTTTCCGGCAGCAGCTTATATGCCTAACAAGAATGGATAATAAGTTAGGCATAATAGCCGGGCGACTTCTAAGCATTATGAACCGCGTAGGAGCGGCCGACGACACCGACCTACGCTCACAAGGAATAACCGATTATTAAACGCAGCGATATGGAATTTAACAAGTTGAAGCAGATATTAGCCGGAGAAGCACAGGCGAAAGGCATTTGCAAGGAGTGGCACGAAAAGATACTTTCCGCGCCTTCCAAAGAACACCTCCTAACGTTAGCGGTCAAAGGGTCGGACTTTTGGCTCGGCAACGCTTTCGCTTCCCCGGAAGTCCGGGCGGAATTTGCCGGACTACGCCAGCACTTCGGCATCTATTTGGACGATGACAGAATAGCGGCTAAAAGTCCGCGAAGTCTTATTGCGCTCGACAGAACGGAAGGCTACGCGGAATACGGTAACTTCGACGTGGGACAGATAATAGCCCGGAACGAAGCCCGGATAGATATCACGGTAAACGGCCGCGCCTTCCTCTTGGTGGAAGTGCGCGACCATGCAGAAGTAGACATTACAGCGAGCGGCGACGCACGGATTAGCGTAATCCTTCACGGCGGAAAGTGCAGACACCGGGCGACAGACCGAGCAAACATAAAAATAACCGACAAACGCGACTGATACAATGGCATTAGAACAAAACCTTATATTAAACCTTCCGTTAGACGAAGCGGACGGCTCTACCATAGCCTACGATTTTGCGGCAAACCGCCGCGACGCTACCGTAGAAAATTGCGCTTTCGTCCCCGGCAAACAGGGCAACTGCATACGCTTCGATGGGAAAGGACACGCCAAAATAGGCGCAAACTTCGTACCCCTGAACGGCAATTTTACCGTATTGGCCTGGGTCAAGGTAAACCCATACGCCGATGGAGCGACCGCCCGACGAATAGGGATATTCTGCAATACGGCGCAGTTGGACGGAAGCCGCGCCGTCTGGATAGACATAACGCCGGATAGTTGGGGCTTCTTCACGGTAAGGAAAGCCGGGAACGTGGTAAGCGTCTATCTTGACACCCAAGTAGTAGAACGCGTAACGCTTCCGGCGACGCTAACAGGAATAGCCCTGCTTCAAGATGTCTATTCGACCGAAAACGGCTACGCCGATTTGGACGAAGTGAAAATATACAACGTAGCTATGTCAGACGACGACATAGCGCAGCAACTTAACACCGTGTCGCAACTTGAATACTACCTTAACGGTGTAAACTTCCGCGACTTCGGTATAAGGGTAGAAAGTTCTAACGGCGTATTAGACCAGCCCAAACTGAAACAGCCGGCCGCCATTGATTGGCCCGACTACCACGGCAAAGTGGTGGACTTGACAGCCAAGCGTTACGAGGAACGCGAAATAACGCTTAACTGCTGGCTCAAGGCTTCCGGGAAAATTGACTTTGTGGAACGGGTAAACAGGCTTCACGAACATTTCCAAGCCGACGGCACGGCGCGACTTATGATAAGCATCCACCCGACGAAGCCACTACTTTACGAGGTCTACGCCGCCGACGGGGTGAGCCATAACAAGCGATGGCACGACAATAAAATGATAGGTACTTTCAGTCTTAAACTACGCGAACCCGACCCGGTTAAACGTGTAGTCCGTCACCAACGAATAAACGACGCGAGCCGCGAACTAAGCATAGCTTTCAAGTCCGACAAAATGGTAAATGTCTATTGGGGCGACGGCAGCGTTACCGAAGACGTTTACGGCGACCATACAGGCTCCAAGGCGTTGAAGCATACCTATGCCGACAACGGCGTATATTATGCGGTCATCGCCGGAGTGATTGAAGAAATAACAGATTTCACTACCAACGGCATCGTAGTATGGAACAAATTATAATAAAACACGCCGATGGGAGCGAAACGCCGCTATTCAGCCGTCAGCGCGTCAGTGGAATCAGTAAGGCGACCCAAAAGACCGCCTTACTTTCCGACGACGTGGTAACGCTTTCCGTGTCGTCGGCTGTTCCGCTTCCCCTTACCATAGGCGACCGAATACAGGTTTACGGGCGCACCTATAAGGCAAACCAACTCCCGGAACCAAGCAAAAACGGACAACGCCGCTACGAATACGACGTTAGGTTTGAAGGTATGCAGTATGACCTAATAGACGCGCAATATAAACTACCCGAAGAAGCCTACGGCGAAACATATTACAGCGACCTATACGGACATTTGCGCATATTGGTATGGAACGCTAACCGCGTTCAGCCCAACAAGTGGAGAATGGGGAGCTGCCCGGCGGAAGGCACTACCGACTACAAGAATATAACCACGTCCGGGCGAAATTGCCTACAAGTGCTTCAAGACCTTTGCAGCCAATGGAACGTAGAATTTGAGATAACGACCAACGGGGGAATCAGTACCGTTAACCTCAAGGAGAAAGCCGGGAAAACCCACGCTTTCACGCTTCGCTACGGACGTGGCAAAGGCCTATATGGTTTGAAACGTACCAACGTCAACAACGCCGGGATAACTACACACCTTTTTGTCTACGGCGGACAAGACAATTTGCCACAGGACTACTGCCATACCCGGTTGTGCCTTCCGGGGAAAACGCGCCTCACTTCCTATTTGGAAGACCCGGCGGCAATAGCCATATACGGAGTTAAGGAAAACGAAAAGAACTACGACATCAAGCCGGAGCGCGTCGGCACAGTTACGACAATAGGCCCGGACGTTATTACGTTCAAGGACACAACCGCCGGGGATAATGCGATGTTTGACCTTAACGCCAAGAAAGCAGACGGAAGCACGCTTTATCTGATTGGCGACGTGTCGGCAAAGATTAAGTTTGAAACCGGGCAACTGGCCGGCTACGAATTTGACCTACACAGCTACGACCACGCTACAAAGACATTTGTAATAAACCGTTTCACGGACGAAAACGGCAGGGTGTTTCCGTCCGAAACCTCCGGGGCTTTCCAAATTTCCGTAGGCGACAAATATATCATCACGGAAATAAACCTACCACAAAGCTATGTAGATAAAGCACAAAATGAATTAGCCGAAGCCGCTAAAAAGGACTTCCCAGCTATGACACAACCCCAAGTGAGTTATAAACTTAGCCTTTCGGAAGACTTCTTTATAAAGATGTTCGGGCGAGAGGTTGAAACCGAGGTCTTGCACGTCGGCGACTATATACCCATCGAAGACGAAGAAATAGGAGTAAACAAGGCCGTCCGCATTGTTGAGATAAACCGCGACCTATTGAAGCGTCATACCTACGAAATAACCCTTTCCGATACCGTAACGAAGTCTACTACCGTGCGAGTTCTCAACGAGATTGAGAACATTAACGAAGTGATAACCATAAACCGACTTAGCGACCCCACCAAGGCCCGGCGCAAATGGAGAGCCACACAGGAGTTATTAAGCATGGTATTCGACCCGGAAGGCGACTATTACAGCGAGAAAATAAAGCCACTTTCGATTGAAACGCAGATGTTGGCAGTTGGTGCAAAGTCTGCCCAATTCACGCTGCAAAACATTGTATTCCAACCGAACTATAACAAGAATCCCAATACGCTTCTTGTGTCGGGCGGACTTCTATACCATTACGCGATAGAGGACGACGTAAGGGTCTGGGTATTGACTACGGCGACATATACCAACCTAACTCCGTCTAAGGCTTACTTCATATACGCCCGATGTTCACGCACAGCCGGGAACGGTACCATAATACTTTCCGAGGAAGCCCGGAAGGTTGAAGCCGAGGCCGACTGCTATAACTTCCTCGTCGGGGTGCTTAACAGCGTCGTAACCGATGCCGGGGGCAAGAACCCCGGCAGATTGGTAAGCCTTACTTACGGCAGTTCCACGATTAACGGCCGCTTCCTGCGCACCGGGCGAATAGAGAGCAGCGGCGGCGGTAAGTGCTACTTCGATTTGGATAACGACGAGATAGGCGGCGTTATTCGTTTCGTCGGCATAGACGGCAATTATTACAACATTACCGACGTTCAGCAGAAGACCGACGAATTAAAGGACTACGTTAACAATACCCTGCCGGGCATATTGGACGGCATACAGGGGCAACTCGACGGAGTGATAGAACAATGGTTTTACGAAGTGGATCCAAGCCCGACAGGGGAAAAACCGTTAGCCGAAGCCAATACCCCGGCAAAGGAATGGACAGACGCAGATACAGCCGCCGGAAACAACAACGAGAAGGAGAAACACCTCGGCGACCTTTATTATAACACTTCCTCCGGCAAAGTTTGGCGATACGTCAAAGGAAAGGTAAGACCAAGACCGGGCGCTGCATTGTCTACGATCGATTATTACTATTGGCTGGAGTTGCAGGACACCGAGTTAGCCCAAGCGTTGCAGCTGGCGCAGGACGCACTCGCCGCCGCCAACACGAAAGCCAAGATATTCACGGCTACGCCTTACACCCCTTATCACGTCGGCGACTTGTGGGTACAGGGCAGCACCGGGCATATTCTACGCTGCATAAAAGAACGCCTAACCGGGGCTTATGCCGCTTCGGATTGGGAACGCGCATCTAAATACACCGACGACAGCGGACTGACAAACTTTATAAACAATAACTTCCTTCCGACTGTCAGCGATATAGAAGAACAGATAGACGGCAAAATAGAAAGTTGGTTCCAGACCACCGACCCGGCAACAGCATGGACTACAACCGCCGAAAGAAACAAACACGTCGGCGATATGTGGTACAACAGCAGCACAAAGACGCTAAAATGCTACCGTCGCCAAATATTACAAATTATTGGCGGCGGCACAACGTACAACTTCTTTTGGACTACAATAGAAGACCAAAAGGCAATAGACGCATACGAAGCCGCAAGTCAAGCACAAGACACCGCCGACCGTAAAAGGCAGGTATTCGTAGGGCGGCCTGCCGGCCCTTACGACGTGGGCGACCTTTGGCTAAGGGCATGGACTGACAGCACCGGGGTAGCGCGTAAAGACCTATACCGATGTGTAACATCCCGTGCATCCGGCTTCAATTCTAACGATTGGGCGGAAGCCACATTCTACGACAATACCCAAGTAACCATCGACAAAGGAATCATTACAGCTGGAACGGTGCAGCTTGCTAATAAAAATTCGCAAAGCATTGTAGCCGGAGTAACAGGCGGCGAGGACGAAGCCTCCAACGAAACCGAGGAAAGGAAAGTACGCATTTGGGCCGGTGCAAGCAAGGCAAACCGCTTTACAGCCCCTTATCGCGTTCTTCAAGATGGTAGTTTTTATGCTACGAAAGCCACCATTTCGGGAACAATTTACGCCAATTCCGGCACTATTGGCGGTTTTGAAATTGGAAGCGGACGAATAGGTACAGCCGCAAGCGGCACATCATCAACAGGTAGAGGATTGTCGTTATACGGCGACTTCATAAAATTCGCGGACTCCTACCGCTGGGCTTCGATAGGCACAAACGTACTTCCGGCATCTTCTGGCTGTGTAGGCGTAGGACGCTTTACTAATTCCACACCAAACACCTACGGAACAAACTACGGCCTACTTTTGGATGTTTCCGGCGGTTTAACCAACATAGCTTTATCAGCCAAAGGCAACATAGTAACGGACACCGTTATGGAAAGCTACGGAATAGCCAAAATAACGCCGTCGGTAAACACTTGCCACGTTCCCGGAGAGCTTACAAAGCCCACATTACTACGAATTATTGCCAAGTTTATTTACGACAATAGCGGCGTAGGACTTCCGCCAAGAAGCAGCGTTGCCGATGTGCTGGGAATAGGCAGAAGCACCGCGTTTGCGGTACGCTTCACAATGGTAGTAGACCGAAGCAGTACGAAGACAGGCTACATTTGTGGCCGAAATACCTTCGTGAAAAATAGCAACGGCGGCAACGCGATGGACACCAACCAATATCCTTACCGCCTAAACCAAAACGGCGGACAGGAAACAGGAAAGGCGAACATGGCAGCCGGGGATATTTGCGAATACCTGTTAGTCTACGACGGCGGAAGCAACTACTTCGCATATTGCCTAAATTGGCGTACATAACCACGGAATACGCTGCTAAATAGTGCCTTGTTTGCCTTTTGTCGCGGCGGAAGGCAAACAAACACTTCACGGATATTTAGCGACGTATCATTTTAATACGACAATACGGTAACTTTGCACCAACAAATTTTATACGATATGACAAACAGGAACGGCGACGTAGTGAGCGCACAAGTATCGGTAGCCGGCCTGGTGGACTTTTCCGCCGGGAACTTCCGACTTGATACGCCTTTTTGCGTCAAGAACGACGGAGAAGCGGCCGTAGTGCTTGAAGTCAACCTTTGGGGAATGCCCGAAGGCGAGTTTATAGCCACGCGCTTTACAACCGGGTGGAACCCGGAAATCGTCAGAGAGATAAAGAAAACAAGTCAAACAACCGCCCTTATTTGGGGCTATTAAAATACCTTTCAATATGGGTTTAATAATTGGCATAGGCGACACAACGCCGAAATTTCCTTACGACTACTATTATGGTGTGAGGATTAAGCAGACCGTGGCTGCTACGACCGTCGAGCGCGTGGGCCGCCCGGAACTTCATACTTCGCTGCCTATTCAGTCGAAGATGCGCCGCTGTGTGCTACGCGACAACGGAACGGTAGCCTACTACCTACACCCGACTGACAGCACCAAGCGCGACACCGGGGCCGCCGCAAACCTTACAGGAGCGGACGGCATGGTAATGGTAGAAATCCCGGCGCATTACCGAAAATTTGAGTTCGACGGCCACGACATTGTAGCCCTTATTTCCGAGTACCCCCTGCCGGGCTTCCACCACGTCCCGAAGATATACCGAAGCGCATACGAAGCCACCGTAGACCGCACCGTAGCGGCTACGCCTAAGCTGGCTTCGGTAGTCAATACAACCGCAGCTTTCCGAGGGGGTAACAATAACGCTTCCTACGACGGTACATATAGAACCTTCCTCGGACTTCCGGCTACGTCAATTTCCCTTACCAACTTCCGCAACTACGCCCGAAACCGTGGCACGGCCGGACTTAACGGCAAGGGGTGGAACTGCGACCTATACGCCGCGCAGCTTACGACTTATTGGCTTTACGTCATAGAGTACGCCAACCTTAATTGCCAGGCCGCCTATAACGCGGCCCCGGACGCAAACGGCTACAAGCAGGGCGGATTAGGCGACGGCGTTACCACATGGAATGGCGATTGGAATACCTACAACGGCTATAACTCTATTATACCATGCGGCATTACCAATTCATTAGGCAACAATACCGGGATAGTCAGCCATACGGTAAACAACGGAAATGGCATTACCAAAACATTCAATGTGCCGAGTTATAGAGGGCTTGAAAACCCCTTCGGCCATATTTGGAGTTGGACGGACGGCTGTAAATGTGCCATTCAGTCAGATGCCGACGGCGGACTGTCAAAGTTCTACGTTTGCGACGACCCTGCCAAGTTCCAAGATAACAGTTACAACGACTACGAATATAGGGGCGACCTTCCGCGACGTGAAGGCTACGCGAAGTTCCACCTTTGTGGCGAGTTCGGCGACAACGTGCCGCGAGAGATAGGCGGCAGTTCCACCACCTATATGGCGGACTACTTCTATACCAGCGTACCGACTTCCGGCGTGGCTATGCGCGGCGTTCCGTTCGGCGGTGACGCGGGTAACGGCGCGCTTGCCGGCCTTTCGTATGCGCGTACGCATTACGCGGCTTCGTATACGGCTACGAACTTCGGCTCTCGGCTTTGCTTTATCCCGTCAGCGTAACGCCGCCATTCCAACGCCCCCACGCAAAAACAATAACACGCTCCAACCGCCGCGCCACATATTCGGCGGTTGGAGTCAATAAAACCAAGATATTATGGACTTCGACCCTTTACGACAGGCAGACCGCGCTTTAAGAAATTGGGTAGCAAGAGCCAAAACCGAAATATTATACGAAAGTAATACAGCAATGAGCGACTACAATACCAAGCCCAAAGGAGAAGACGACGGAACGCTCGCCTTCTTAGGCATTCCACAGGACGGAAACAACAAGCAGTTTAATTGCAGCGAAACCACGCAGCAGAAACTGATAAACCTTTCATTCTTCGTGCTTGACTTCATCGACGGAGTTAAGACGAAGTTCGGAAATGAACGCTTCTTAGTGAAGATAAAGCACCCGGACAACAGCCCCGACAAACCGGGCAAGGTGGAAAAGTTCTTTACCAATTCGACCGAAATAAAATATGTTTTACGGGAGATTAAGAAGCGTAATGCGTTTCCCCGAAAGGTTACTATGAGAGCTTCGGGAACGCGCTATTACTTCGAGTGAAAAATATTAAGGTTGTTTGTCTTCGGGCGTTCCGTTCGGCGGTAACGCGAGTAACGGCGCGCATGCCGGCCTTTCGTATGCGAATACGAATAACGCGGCTTCGAATACGAATACGAACATCGGCTCTCAGCTATACTGATTTAGTGAACTTTATAAGAGCTATAAGACAAAGACCGCGCCCCAACAAGGCGAAAAATAGTAACTATTTATAGGGATTTGGTAGGGCCATACCCGAAGAACCCCTTAGAATCAGCAAAGAACCAATGAAAAGGTACGGAAACCTTTACGACACCATAATAAGTCTGGATAACTTACGGCTGGCGGACAACCGCGCCCGTCGCCGTAAGTGCCACACTTACGGCGTAAAGTTGCACGACCGAAACAGGGAAGAAAACCTGCAGCAACTTCACGAGCAGTTGAAGTCCGGCACTTACCGCACTTCGGCATATAGTACCTTCACTATACACGAGCCAAAAGAAAGGCTAATATTCCGGCTTCCATACTTTCCCGACCGCATAGTACACCACGCCGTAATGAATATTTTGGAGCCTATATGGGTAGCGACCTTCACGGCCGACACATATAGCTGCATAAAAGGGCGCGGCATACAGGCGGCAGCGGACAGAGTGAGGAAGACAATAGACCGGGATAAACCCGGCTGCGCCTATTGCTTGAAGATAGACGTAAAGAAGTTCTACCCTTCCATAAACCACGCCATACTAAAAAACATCGTCCGGCGCAGAATAAAAGATACACGGCTTTTGCGCCTGTTGGACGAGATTATAGACAGCGCGGAAGGGCTACCGATTGGCAACTACCTAAGCCAATACTTAGCGAACCTTATGCTTACCTACTTCGACCATTGGATAAAGGAGCAGAAGCGCGTTAAGTATTATTTCCGATACGCCGACGACATTGTAATATTACACCACGACAAAAAGTATTTACGCGAGTTGCTTGCGGAGATTGAAGACTACCTTACGACCCGGTTAAAACTGTCCGTAAAAGGAAATAAGCAGATTTTTCCGGTAGCGAAAGACCGCAGCGACCGACACGGACGCGGTATAGACTTTTTGGGCTTCGTGTTCTACCATAGCGAAACACGGCTACGGAAGCGTATAAAGCAAAATCTTTGCCGGAAAGTGGCGAAGTTCGCCAAACGGAAAAAGCCTGTAAGCGAAGCCGAGTTTAAGCAGACAGTGGCCCCGTGGTGGGGTTGGGCCAAGCACAGCGACAGCCAATATTTAATCAACAAACTAAACAAGAAAAGCCCTTATGAAATCAAATTCGGACATTAGACCGACGGCGATACAGCCGCTCGGAAACGGTGCATACCATTATAACTACAACATTGTGGAACGTACCGAAGAAGTAGAACCCCAGGCCGCCGGAGAGGACGGCACGGAACCCGGTGCCGAGGACATAGCGGACAACGCGCCGCAGACCCGGACAGCCTACGACTACGACACCGTGGAAGTCTACGGAGTACCCAACTACAAAGACCTTACACGGGCCGTTATCCGTTCCGAAGTGTCGGAAACGGAAGAGTTCGGGCTGATTAACGACTACAACGCCGCAAAAGCCGGGCTTATAGAAGACGAAGCCGAGGCAGAGGAAGCCGAAGCCCGGTACACGACGCACCTTTGCCGCGTCAGCGAAATAAAGGCGATGGTTAAGGCAGACTTAACCGCCGCCGGGTATTAAACAACCAAACACCAATGCAATGGAATATTTACCCGCCATTCTTAGCGCGATAGGCACCATAATAGCCGCCTACTTCGCCTATAACCAATATACGAAGAACAAACTTACCGACTTGAAGGTAGAGCAGATGCAGCGCGATAACGAGGTAAAGCGCAAGCGTCGCTCCGATAATTCCGCATTAGTTCACGGCGAGTTGTGGGAAGTGTTGCTCAGCTTGAAAGCCGACCGCGTTTATATAGTTCAGCCGCACCCGTTAGGCAACGAAAGCATGGTAAGCGTCTACTTCGAGAGCAAACGCAAAGGAGTGGAAAGCATGAAGCCGCGAGTTCAGAACTTGAAAATGTGCGACGTAGCCAAGTTTTGCAGCGAGCTTGCAAAGAACCTGTTTATATTCATTACGGACATAGACGCACAGGTTAGCGACCGTTACGCCAAGTCGTTGCTTTCGTCGTGCGGTACTTCCCAAGTGATAATAAAGCGGCTGGCAGACAATTCGCACGATTGGGTAGGCTCTATTTTCTGCGAGTTCACGCACGGAACAGCGATAAACGAGAAAGAGGCCCGGGCCATTCTTCACGAAGCCGCGCTTAACATTCAGTACATTCTCCCGGAATTTGTAGACTAAACCATATATAACAGGACATGGCAAATATCAATATTCTAAGCCCCTTTATACTTTCGTGGGAAGGCGGCTTTGTAAACGACCCCCACGACCGGGGCGGAGCTACCAACCGGGGCGTAACCATTGCCACATGGCGGCAAGTGGGCTACGACAAAGACGGCGACGGCGATATAGACGTAGACGACCTCAAGTTAATAACCGCAGCCGACGCGGTAGACCGTGTTATGAAACCGCACTATTGGGATAGGTACCAGGCCGACCGCATAAAATCCCAAAGCGTCGCTAACATTGTCGTCGATTGGGTATGGGCTTCCGGGCGGCACGGCATTACCCAAGTGCAGCAGCTTCTCGGAGTGAAGGCCGACGGCATTGTAGGAGAAAACACCTTAGCCGCCATAAACGCCCAAGACCCACGGCAACTATTCGACAGAATCAAGGCGGCGCGTGTTGCTTTCATTGAAGGGATAGTAGCCCGGAATCCGTCGCAACGCCGATTTAGAAAAGGCTGGCTAACCCGACTTGACTACATCAAGTTCGGAAGCCTTACCCACAACAGCCGGACACCACAAACACTATATTTCAACGACCGATGAAAAGAACGCTTATAATTCTAATTGCCGCCGTCGCCCTGTGCTTCTTCGCCGGGTGCAGTTCAACCAAGAAGGCCGTTAAAGCCGACGTAACCGAGGAAGCCGCTATAACTGCTTCTTCCGAACAGCGCACCCACGAAGAAACAACAGGAGCGGCCGCCATACTTACTACCACGCAAAGCAACGAAAGGCAGAACGTGATAATCGACTTCACTAAGATAGAGTTTTACCCCGGCGTAATTCCGCCGCTTCCCCCGGACAGCACTGGCCGCCGCGATTGGCTTAACGCCATATTAGCTGCAGCCGATACCGCCGACGGAGAAAAGGCAAAGCCCCCCAACGTCAAATCGGCGACCAAAGGACGGATAACCATCAACGGCGAGAAACAGCACGGATCCGAAACGAAAGCCGAAGCCCAAACGTCCGCCACAACCGACAGCCAAAACAAAGCCGACGTAGCCGCCGACACCAAGACCAAGGACAAAACCAAGACCGAGGAAACAAAAAAGCCGACCCCCGGCTTTTGGGGCTGGGGCTACTACGGAGCATTAGTGGCCGTTTGCTACGGGCTGTTCCTTTTCTTCCGGCGATATTGGCACAAGAATTAAGCCATAACAAAAAAAGTACCCGAAAAAGCCCGTTTCGGGTACTTTTTCGGGTACTTATTCTTTAATTTGCTGATTATCAGCGTTGATTGCGGAGAGAACGAGATTCGAACTCGTGGTAGGATTGCTCCTACGTCAGTTTAGCAAACTGGTGG
>ERZ778512.661-NODE-661-length-27514-cov-6.408755_pt1 | contig 27514 bp, 26 predicted proteins | sample MGYA00510346_ERZ778512 | MGnify/ENA primary metagenome ERZ778512 (study PRJEB29527, sample SAMN07138962) | mouse gut metagenome | material: feces | host: mouse | place: China:Nanjing | collected 2016-01-25 ...
TGATACATTTCAACAGGCGGCAATAGGAGCAAAATATAAGTGCGAATTTTACATAAAAATATTTAAAACCGACTACACGGAATTTTGCAAGCAAAATCCTGACTATAAAGTACCAGTCAAAGAATACGAGACCCCTGAATGGATGAAAAACATCCGTGACATAAACGAAATCATTAAAGAGGAACTGGAAGCCAAAGGCTATAAAGTGACAATCGGCAAAGCCGAATACTAATAACCGACACCACCTCCACACAACAGACTGTATCCGTAATTTGATACAAAAGGACAAAAGCCTCAAAAGAAACATAAGTTTTCAAGTCATGTTTCTTTTGAGGTTTTTGTAATTCCCGACAGGACCACCGCCTTACCACTCATTCCCACACTCTGACACAGAGCTTTCGCGGCTTATTCCGTGCCCAAGTCTTAAAATATATACTCCTGTACTCCTGTCTTTTAAAATCACTATTTTTATGTCAAATTATACTAAAATTTCACACTTTTGCCGATAAATTGTTAACTTTGTAATTCAAAAAGCAGAATAAACACATACCCAACATGGCAAAAGTTACAAAGCAGATGGCGTTGGACTATCACAAATATCCGCGCCCCGGCAAAATCGAAGTTATCCCCACCAAACCATACGCCACACAGGCCGATCTGGCCCTGGCATACTCGCCCGGCGTGGCATATCCCTGTCTCGAAATACAGGAAACCCCCGAAAAAGCCTATGACTACACCGACAAAGGCAACCTTGTGGCCGTAATATCCAACGGCACAGCCGTGCTCGGCCTCGGCAACATCGGCGCGCTGGCCGGCAAACCGGTCATGGAGGGTAAGGCTCTGCTCTTCAAGATTTTCGCCGGACTCGACTGCTACGACATCGAAGTCGACGAGAAAGACCCCGAAAAATTCATCTCCATCGTCAAGGCCCTCGGCCCGACATTCGGCGGCATCAATCTCGAAGACATCAAAGCCCCCGAATGCTTTGAAATCGAAACACGCCTCAAAGCCGAAATGGACATCCCCGTGATGCACGACGACCAGCACGGCACCGCCATCATCTCGGCGGCCGGACTGCTCAACGCCCTCGAAATCCAGGGCAAACGCATCGAGGACGTGCGTCTCGTGGTCAACGGCGCAGGCGCGGCAGCCGTGTCATGCACCAAGCTCTACATAGCCCTCGGCGTCAAGAAAGAAAACGTCGTCATGTGTGACAGCAAGGGAGTGATCTCCGACAAGCGCACCGACCTCAACTCCCAGAAAGCCTTCTTTGCCACCTCGCGCCCCATCACCACACTGGCCGAAGCCATGAAAGACGCCGACGTATTTCTCGGCCTCTCGGTCAAGGATGTCGTGACCCCCGAGATGATCAAGTCGATGGCACCACGCCCCATCGTGTTTGCCCTCGCCAATCCCGACCCCGAGATTTCCTACGAGACAGCCACAGCCGCACGCCCCGACATCATCATGGCCACGGGACGCTCCGACTATCCCAACCAGATCAACAACGTGCTCGGCTTCCCCTACATATTCCGCGGCGCGCTCGACTGCGGAGCCACCGAGATCAACGAGACCATGAAGATTCACGCCGTCAAGGCCATCGCCGAGATAGCCAAACTCCCCGTGCCCCCCGTAGTCAACGCAGCCTACAGCCGCGCCAACCTCAAGTTTGGACGTGAATACATTATCCCCACCCCCTTCGACCCCCGTCTGCTCACATCCGTAAGCCCCGCCGTAGCACGCGGAGCCATGGAGAGCGGAGTGGCACGCCGACCCATCGAAGACTGGGCGGCTTATGACGAAAAACTCCTCCGACTCAAAGGCAACGACCGCAAGTTTACACGTCGCATCCACGACGCCGCCCGCACCAACCCCAAGCGCGTGGTGTTTGCCGAAGCCAACACCGACAACATGCTCCGCGCCGCAGCCATCGCCGCAGCCGACGGGCTCTGCATACCCATCCTGCTCGGCAACGAGGAGATGATAGCCAAGCGCGCCGACCGTCTCGGCATCGACATCTCGGGCATCGAGATCGTCAACCTCCGCCACGACCGCGAGGCACCACGACGCGAGAAGTATGCCGCCATGCTCACTCAGAAACGTCAGCGTCAGGGCGAAAACTTCGAGAGCGCGCTCGACAAGATGTTTGACCGCAACTACTTCGGCATGATGATGGTAGAGAACGGCGACGCCGACGCATTCATAGCCGGCACACGCGCCGCCAACAACCAGACCGGCGCGATAGCCCGCGAAGTCATCGGTGTGCGCGACGGCTTCAGCCACTTCGCCACCATGCACGTGCTCGAGACCACCAAGGGCACCTACTTCCTGGCCGACACCATGGTCAACGGCAACGCCGACGAGGACGCCCTGCTCGACATCACCCGCCTGGCCGCCGACGCCGTGCGCTTCTTTGCCCACGACCCCGTCATGGCCCTCGTGTCCTACTCCAACTTCGGCTCCAACGCCGAGCCCGAATGCTGCAAGGTGCACAACGTTGTCGACCGCATGCATCAACTCTACCCCGACCTGCCCGTCGACGGCGAGATGCAGATCAACTACGCGCTCAATGCCGAAGTCCGCGACAAGGTGTTCCCCTTCAACAAACTTGCCGGCAAAGAGGTCAACACACTCGTATTCCCCAACCTCTCGGCAGCCAATTCGGCCTACCGTCTGATGCTCGAGATGGGAGTAGGCGAGTCAATCGGCCCGATCCAGATGGGTCTCAAGAAGCCTGTCCACTTCATCAACGTCGACGCCGAAGTCCGCGACATCATCAACCTCATCGCCATCGCCGTCCTCGACGCCGCCGTCCTCGACAACAAATGATTTCCCCCAATCCTTAAACGGCAGGAATATTCAATCGTAAGAACCCGGATAACATAAATCAGCGACAGGAGTACAGGAGTATTAAATACCTCCGTACTCCTGTCCTTGTTTTAGATAGTGTTGCAAAACTCTCGAAAACAGACAGTTTGTAGCCTTTTGTGGCAAAAAAAGGCCTGTGGGTCCTTTCCTTGTCAAAACAGACTAATAAGAGGCCGTTTAATAACATCCCTGAGCGGGGACAAAGGGCAGACGGGACTTTGGGATGGAGGTTATTTTACCCAGAGGATGGGATTGAGCTTTTGTCGTTCGTCGCGGACTTCGAAGTGGAGTATGGTGCGGTTGTCGTCGGCGGGGTCGGAGTGGATGGAGCCGAGGAGGTGGCCGGCTTTGATGTGCTGGCCCTGACGGACGTTGCAGGCTGAGAGGCCGGCGTAGACGGTGAGGTATTTGCCGTGGCGGAGCATGACGATGGTGTTGAAGCCGTCTTGCCGGAAGATGGCTGAGACGGTGCCGTCAAAAACGGCGCGGGCGGAGGTGCCTGTGGGGACTTCGATGTCGATGCCTGAGTTGTCGGTGACGACGTGTCGCTGTGTGGGGTGGGGCTGACGGCCGAATTGGCGTACGATTTTGTAGCGTCCGCTTACGGGGAAGAGGAGGCGTCCTTTGTTGGCCGAGAAGGAGCCGGAGAGTTGTGTGGCTGAGGTGGCGGCTGCTGAGCGTGTCTCGGCGCGGGATGATGCTATGGCGCGTGCAGAGGGGGTGTCGGATGATGTCGTTCGGGTTGTGGTTTTGGTGTTTTTGGCTTTGCGGGCGGCTTCTTCGCGGGCTATGCGCTGCTGCTCGGCTGCGATGATGCGGTCGAGCTCGCGGTCGAGGGCTTGGGCCTGTTTTTTCTGACGAGCGAGTTCGGCTTTGAGCTGTGTGCCTTGTCGGCGCAGGTTGGTGACGAGCTTTTCGGATTCGTTTTGTTTTAGAGAGAGTGAGCGACGTGCTTCTTCGGCCTGTCGGCAGGCTTTGTCCTGCTGATGGCGCAGGCCGGTGAGGTGTTGGCGTCGTTGGGATATGCGGTCGATGGCTTGGTCGATGTCGGCTGCTTTGCGTCTGCGCCATTCGCTGAAACGGTTGAGGTAGCGCACGCGGCTGTAGGCTTCGCTGAAGCTGCCTGCGGAGAATACGAATGCTATGGCGTCCATTTCGCCTGCGGAGGGCTGGAGGCTGCGGAGGGCTTTGGCGTAGGCTGTGCGCAGGGCGTCGAGGTTGCTCTCGAGGATGGCGATGGAGTCGGAGGTGGATGTTATGGCTGTGCCGAGCGAGTCGATGTGGGTGCGGAGCCGGTGTACGGTGGCGTCCTGCTGTCGGATATCGGCGTTGAGTGAGTTGAGTGAGTTGAGCTGTCGTTTGAGCTCTTTGTCGGTGGTGGTTATGCGCTTGGATGTCTCGGAGATTTTGCGCTGAGTGGTGGATTGTTCTTTTTTGATTTTGTCGGCCGAGCGTGTGGTTGTGGTGGTCTGGCGACGTCGTTGGGTGGTCTTGCGTTTCTGTGATGCGGCTTCGGCATCAAGGCTCATTGCCACAGTCAGTATTATGGCGGAGAGAATGTAGGATATGCGGCGAAGGAGCGTCATAGTGATGATGGAAGGTCGTGAGGTTTAAGTGGATGTAGGTTTGTATATTATAGCGAGAGAGTCCGCGCTATAGTCTGAGTGACTTGAGCAAGGCGGCGGCGTCGATGCGTCGGTAGCCGGAGGGTATCGAGAAGGTTTTTGACGCGCCGGTGTCGGCCTTGGCCCGGCCCCAGTCGTAGCTTAGCGATGCTGCGATCTGTCGGCCTGAGGAGGTGGCGGAGATGTCGACCTGTGAGGCGAGCGGTGCGCCCTGCTGTGGGGTGTAGGTTATGACGGCTTTGCGTCCGGAGGCTGTGGTCAGGGTGATGTCGAGGGGCTGGCCTGTGGTGGCGGAGGTGTTAATGTCGACCGAGGTGCCGGCTCCGGGCGACGGCAGTGTGAGGGGCGCGCCTATGAGCAGCGACTGGAGGTCGCTGATGTCGGCGTCGAGACCTCCGAGCAGACGGCTGATGCTCTCGGCGACATATACGCGCTGGAGCTTGGCGTAGGCGTAGAGTGAGTCGGAGGTGATGTAGGCGGCTCCGACTTCAAATCCGAGCATGCGCATGGATATGTGTATGTCTTTGCCGTTGACCATGGTCATTGTCCCGCTTACGCGCAGGGATGCGGGGCGGGTTACACTGACGGTGACAGGCAGGCTGAGGTCGGCCCATGCAAGCTGCTGCGAGGCGGGCGGTGAAGAAGTCTCGCCGGGAGTGTAGGAGCCTGTGGCCGGGGTGTTTTTACGCGAGGAACTGCATGATGCCGCGAGGGCTGAGAGAATGGTGATGAGGAGGAGCCTTGTGATTAGTCTTGTCATTAGCGGTGGGGTGAAGTCGTGTCACTTGAAGTAATAGGATTTGTTCCTGACCTTGCGTTGTAGCAGCTCGTTGTCGGGGGTGAGCTTCAGGGCTTCTTTCCAGAAGTAGAGGGCTTTGTCGGGCTCGCCGTCCATGAAGTAAATGTCGCCGGCATGCTCGAGGACGTCGGCCGACATGTCGTCCTCGCCTGTCAGCTCAAGGGTGCGGTCGATGGCCTCGCGGGCTTTGGCGTAGTCTTTGCGTTTGAACAGGACCCATGCATAGGTGTCAAGCGAGGTGGGATTGTCGGTCTCGCTCTTCATGACGGTCTCGATCATACGCAGGGCTTCGTCAAGGTCTTTGCCTTCGCATGCCATGTGGTAGGCACAATTGTTGAGGGCAAGGGTATTGGTCGGGTCGTAGGTGATTGCTTTTGAGTAGTAGACATAGGAGCTGTCGGGAAGCTGCTGCTGATACATGTTGTCGCCCATGGAGGTGTAGATGCGCGAGATGAGTTCCACATCCTCGGCCGGAGTAAGCTTAAGGGCCTTGTCGAGCTGAGCCATGCAACTGTCGTTGTCGCCGCGCATGCCGTAGATGGAGCCGAGCACGAGGTGCTGGCGGGGGTTGTCGGGATAATAGTGGAGCGAGCGTATGATGGCGTCCTCGGCTTTGTCAAGATCTTCGGTCTGGAGATAGAGCGACGAGAGCATCTCCCAGCCTTCGGGGTCGGCGGGGTTGAGGCCGAGGGTCTGTTCCTCCTGCTCGGCGGCGGCTTCATAGTCGCGCACCACTATGAGGTAGCGGGCATAGTAGTCGTGGATGTCGTGCTCGAGGGGGTGTTGCACGATGAGTGTGTCGAAGAGCTGTCGTATGCGCGGCTGCTGGAGCGAGTCGGTGTACATCTCCTGTATGTATCCCCTTAGGATGGAGAGCTTGGTGTCGACGTCGAGGCTGTTCTGACGCAGGGCGTTGAAGACCTCGCGGTCATAGCCGACGGAGTCGTTGATGGAGTTGTAGTATTCGGCCTTGGAGTAGTAGGCGAGCCCGCTGGAGGGGTCGAGCTCACAGGCGCGGTCAAAGAAGCGGAGAGCCTCGTCGCCCCGGCCGAACATGGAGTAGACTTTGCCCGAGAAGACCTGAAAATCAGCGTTGCCGGGCGAGGCCTGTCGCAGACGGTCGGCCTCTGAAAGCACGGCTGCGGTGTCGTTTTCGTTGAAATAGAGCTGTATCTTGTTGCTCGACAGAGCGAGGCTCGGGCCTTCGACGGCCTCGATGGAGTCATAGATGGCTATGGCCCTGGAGCGGTCGGCGTTGTCGCCGCCCCGTGAGAGAGCGTCGGCGAGCTGAAAGGCTATCTCGACCTTGTCGGGATAGATGTCATGAAGAGTGTCCCAGACTCTGATGGCTTCATCGCGGTCGAGCATTCGCTGTACAAGAAGTCCATATTTGACCCCAGTGTAATAGTCGGAGGGGGTGGCGTCCCAATAGTCGCGAAGGCGGGCTATGCCTTCGGCCAGACCTGTGGTGTCGGAGGGATCAGAGGCGAGCAGCAATATGAAATTGGAGAGCTCGAGGCCTGTCTCCTTGTCGGAAGGGTTGAGCTCGGCGGCTCTTGAGAGCAGAGCATAGGCCGCGTCATAGTTGCCCTGCGACTTGGCGCGCAGGGCTTCGAGATACATATAGTCGGCTTTGTCACTGTCGCCTGATTGCGTGGCGGGCTTGCGTGCCCGTCCTGTGGCACTGAAGGCGGCGACGAGCAGTAACAGGGGGAGTAATATCAGTGGTAAACGCTTCACGATAGTGGATAATTAGAGGATTGCAGGCCTGACCGGGCTGATGGGACTGATGGGGGGCGGGGACTTTAAAGCTTATTCAGTGCCCGTGTGGCCGAAGCCTCCGTCACCGCGCTCGGTCTCGTCGATGCGTGTCACGGGCTCCCAATCGACACGTACATATTCTTTTATCACCATCTGGGCGATGCGTTCGCCGGGGGTGATGGTGTAGGGGTCGTTGGATAGGTTGATGACTATGATGCCTATCTCCCCGCGATAGTCGGCGTCGACAGTGCCGGGGGTGTTGACAAGCGATATGCCGTGTTTCAGAGCCAGTCCGGAGCGGGGGCGTATCTGGCACTCATAGCCTTGGGGGAGCTGTATGCGCAGCCCTGTGGGTATGAGCCGACGATCGAGCGGGCCGAGGGTGAGGGGTTCGGAGATATTGGCGCGCACGTCCATTCCTGCGGCCGAGTGGGTCTCGTAGGCCGGAAGGGCGTAGGGCGAGTCGTTTATTATTTTGACAGATATATGTTTCATAAATAAATAGCAGTGATGGAAGTGTATATAGTTAACAAGCGTGAGAGGAGTAAAGTTGAGGGCCGGAGCGGAAGCTGGGCGTCGGTCAGTGACGGAAACGTTTGAGAAGCCCGTCTTCAAAGAGGAGGTAGACGCCGTTTTCATACAGCCATGCCTCGCGGTAGAAGCTGTTGGTGGTGCCTCGCTCGATTTCCTTAGGTGTGCCGAGCGATAGCCGGCACTCCTCGAGGGTCATGCCTTCGGTGACGCGGCCGTCTATAATGAGCTGCCAGTGTTCGGGCGTGATGTGGGGATATTGTATCCTGGGATCGGCGAATGAGAATACCCGCGAGAATGTGCGCGGAGCCTCACCCTTGGCTCCGGCGTGGATGAAGATTCTTGCCGAGCGTCCTTCGGGGTCGGTAAAGGCTACTTTGACAGGAAACAGAGAGTTGCCCGCGGCTACGGAGTCGACAGTCACGGGGATAAATTTGCGCCCGCCGCCGACGGGATTGTCGGTGTCGTCACGCCATGATGAGGTGAGTATGTAGAATTTTTTCCCGATGAGCCTGTCTGCGGCCCCGGCGATGACCGACATCTGGATTGTGAACGGGATTTCGGTCGAGGTCTCGGACATGAGGCGTCGGAGAGAGCGGTTAATGCGATAGACGAGGCGGTCGCCCTCGGGAGAGATGAAGGTGACGTCGGTGACGGGACTGCCGGTGATGCCGGTGGTCTCGGAGGCCGAGTCATAGCGGATGATTTTGCCTGTGAGCGGCTGAGTTGGAGCTGTGGCACCGAATATGCGCGAGATGCGCGGGTCGGTGACCATAAACTCCTTGCCCCGCTCCCATGCCGACAGCGGAGAGTCGGCCACGTCGGCGAGATAGGTGTCCTCGGGAGTGACGGGCGCGACTTCGCGCCTGACATCCTTGCCTGTGATGCGCGGAGTGGACTCCACCCCTGTGAAAAAGCAGCTCTGCACAAGCAGAGTCAGGGGCAGAAGTAAGAGTAAGTGTAAATGGAAATGAGAGGTGTGAAATTTCATCAATATTATATTCTGAAGCCGGATGAGGACTGCGCCGCCGGTCAAGACGCAGCCTCATCCGACATTCAAATAAAGAGCGTTATTCCTTGGGCGTCAGGCCGAGGTTGTGGAACATGAACGAATAAATGTCGGCATACTCCTCGATGACCTTGGCTGTGGGCTTGCCCGCACCGTGTCCGGCCTTGGAGTCGATGCGTATGAGCTTGGGGGCGTCGCCCGTGTCGGCGGCCTGGAGGGCTGCGGCATACTTGAACGAGTGGGCGGGCACCACACGGTCGTCATGGTCGGCGGTGGTGACCATGATGGCGGGATAGGGGGTGCCGTCATTGCGCACGTTGTGGAGGGGCGAGTAGTCGAGCAGATATTTAGCCATTTCGGGCGAGTCGGCCGATGTGCCGTAGTCCGAGGCCCAGTTCCATCCGATGGTGAAGAGGTGATAGCGCATCATGTCCATCACACCCACGCGCGGGAAGGCTACCTTGAAGAGATCGGGACGCTGGTTGACGGTCGCGCCGACGAGCAGACCTCCGTTGCTGGCACCCTCGATGGTGATCCAGTCGGGTGAGGTCCAACCCTCGCGGATGAGATACTCGGCCGCGCCGATAAAGTCGTCAAACACGTTTTGCTTCTTCATCTTGGTGCCGGCCTCGTGCCAGGGCTCGCCATACTCCGAGCCGCCGCGCAGGTTGGTCTGGGCATATATCACGCCGTTCTCGAGCATGAAGAGGCGGTTGGGCGAGAACGAGGGGGGCAGCGCGCTGTTGAAGCCTCCGTAGCCGTAGAGATAGACGGGATTCTTGCCGTCGCGCTCAGTGCCTTTCTTGTAGGTCAGGAACATCGGTATCTTTGTGCCGTCGGCCGAGGGATAGAACACCTGCTCGGTGACATACTCGTCGAGGTTGACACCCTCGAGCTCGGGACGGAACACCTGGGTGCTCTCGCCGGTCTTGTTGTCATAGGCATATATGGTCGCGGGCGATGCAAAGGAGCTGAGGCTGTAATACACGTCCTCGGGATGTGTGCGCGATGCCGAGAGGGCGAGCGAGCCTACGCCGGGCAGCTTGATGTCGGACTGCTCCTTGCCGTCGAGCGAGTAGACGGCCACATGGTCGGAGGCGTCCTTCTGATAGGCCACATACATGTCCTTGCCCGAGAGGCGCACATACTTGAGCACGCGGTCAGACTCGGGGATGAGTTCGCGCCAGTTCTCGCGCGAGGGGTTGGCCACGTCGGCCACCATTACGCGTTTGTTGGCCGCACCGAAGGTGGTGAGGATATATATTTTGCCGTTGATTACGTCGATGATGTCGCAGTCATACTCCTGGTCGGGCGACACAGTGACCCACGAGCCTCCGCGGCGCATCTTGACAGCGTTGCCCACGCCCTGGCCCGAAATGTAGACAAACATCGCCGGGTCGGTGTCGGCCACGCCCGCGCTGTGGAAGTGGAGCGGATTGGCGGGGTCGGAGAATACGAGAGTGTCATCGCTCTGCGGGGTGCCGAGCTTGTGATAGTAGACCTGATGGTTCTCGTTGGCGTTGGAGAACTCCTTGCCGGCCTCGGGGCGCGGATACGCGCTGTAATAGAAGCCGTCGCCGTCCCATTCGGCACTTGTGAACTTGGCCCACTCTATGTGGTCGGGGAGCAGTTCTTTGGTGGCAGTGTCCATCACGTATATCTCCACCCAGTCACTGCCGCTGCGGTTGATGGTATAGGCTGTATATTTGCCATCCTTTGACTGAGTCATGCCGCCGAGGGCCACGGTGCCGTCGTCGCTGAGGGTGTTGGGGTCGAGAAACACCTCACGTTCGTCCGAGGCAAGATTGTCGGTGCGGTAGATTACATACTGGTTTTTGAGACCGTCATTCTCCGAGTAGTAATACTTTCCGTCGTTCTGTCGGGTCGGGAGTCCGCGCTTCACATAGTTGTTGAGGTGGGTGAGCCGCTCGGCTATGGCCTTGCGGAAAGGTATCTGCGAGAGATACTGCTCGGTGACCTTGTTTTCAGCCTCGACCCAGGCGAGAGTCGCGGGGGCGGTGTCGTTTTCGAGCGGACGGTAAATGTCACGAACTTCCATCCCGAAGATAGTGTCGACTGTGCCGTCCTGCGGAGCGGCCGGATAGTTGATTTTCCCGGAGGAGTGGCATCCCGCCAATGAGCATGTGAGCATGGCAGTTGCGATTACTTGTAAGGGTTTCATAATTGGGTTATAGAAGATGATTGGCACTCGAATATTCGATCATGGAGAAAAATTCGCCATGGGCCGGCTGTGATGAGGATCATTTTGCACGCGTTTATCAACAGTAATGCAAAGTAACGAATAATTATTCAATTATATTATTATATAAAACGTATTTGGTGGTTAAATTATGCTAAGATTGTTGTGAGAGATTGGATTTTTTGGTACTTTTGCATGGGTAAGACTGCGTTTTATTGTATGCGGTCTCCAAAAAAGACACACTTTTAACATTATTTTATTTTTAAAAACCGCGGCCTATAGATTGTACTGCTACTCTAACCATAAAATCGAGAACTACAATGCAGGATCTGACTAAGCTCTCCGACCGTGAATTGGTCGCCGCTTATGCCAATGATAGTAACGAGGCGTTTGACATACTGCTCGAACGTCACAAAAACAGGGTCTACACCTACATCCTTCATATCGTAAAGAATAAGGACCTTGCCGACGACATCTTCCAGGAGACGTTTGTCAAGGCCATCATGACCATCAGGCAGGGACGCTATGCCGAGCACGGCAAGTTTTCAGGCTGGCTCACCCGCATAGCCCACAACCTTATCATCGACTATTTCCGTCAGGAGAAGGTGGAAAACACTTTTTCGACCGACGACGAAGGGTGTGACCTGCTCAACCGCCGCGACCTCTGCGACGGCACCGTCGAGGACGAGATGGTGAGCGTGCAGATTGACGAAGATCTGCGCCGCCTGGTGATGGCTCTGCCCGACCCGCAGCGCGAGGTGCTGGTGATGCGTTACTATAGAAACATGTCGTTCAAGGAGATTGCCGACGCCACGCGCGTGAGCATCAATACGGCTCTCGGCCGCATGCGCTATGCCATAATCAATATGCGCCGCATGGCTGCCGAGAATAATATCGTGCTTGCGGTGTGATTGCGGGCGCGGTCGTGCGCTACGGTTTTATGGTAAGCCGCCGAGACAAGAGACTAATCATCAATTTTCAATCATGAAAGGTATATACACAGTCATGGCCCCGAAGCGTGTGCTCTCGGGGCTGCTGATTTTAGCAGCTATGATGCCGGCCTACTGTCGGGCCGCGCTCAATGAGGAGGGAAAGGATAAGGATTTCAGTTATGTGCCGGAGATTCACGGCGCGCTGCGCACCCGTTATGAGATGGATCTTAACGGCGACGGGTCGCGCTTTCAGGTGAGAAACGCCCGAGTGTCGCTGGCCGGAAAGATAGCCCCGACCATCGACTATTTCGCGCAGACCGACCTGTGTGACCGCGGCAAGATGAAGATACTCGACGCGTGGGGACGCATCGGCATTGTCAGGGGACTGGCGTTTCAGGCCGGACAGTTCCGCATGCCGTTCGGCACCGACTGTTTCCGCGCGCCGTCCAATTATATATTCTCCAACCGCTCGTTTATAGGCAAGCAGATGTGTAACGTGCGCGCTGTCGGAGCCAAGCTGTCATACACTCTTCCGCTCGCAGCCTCTCAGAAGCTGGAACTGGAGGGCGGAGCCTTCAATCCCACCTCGATAGCCGACCATGACATGTGGGTCAAGGAACTGAGCTATGCGGCCAAAGCCGCCTATACGGTCGGCAACGTAAAGCTGGCCACAGGCATCCAGTCGATAGAGCCCGACTCGGTGCGCACCAATCTGTGGGGCGCATCGGTGACGTGGACTCCGGGCCGCTGGACACTGGAGGGAGAGTATATGCACAAACATTACACCCATTCGGCCCATCGTGCCGCGCAGGGGTGGGTGATATGGGCCGACTATGCCCTGCCGGTCAAGGCGGGAGTGTTTAACCGCGCGTCGTTTCAGGCCCGCTGGGACGGCATGACTCCTCACAGCAACGCCTCGCGCAATGACGCCGGAGTGCTGACGACCACCGATGGGGCCCGCAACCGTGTGACCGCGGGAGCTACGCTGACATATGCCTACAAGGCTCTTCACTGTGACATAAGGCTTGATTACGAGAAGTATTTCTACCATAGCGGTGCGGTGGTGCCTGCGGGCGAGGGCGACAAAATATGCGCCGAGATGGTGATAAGGTTTTGAAATAGCAAAAAATATCGCTAAATTTGCAGGGCATAACGGTGAGTGCGTCTTACTGTTATGCCCTGCGACATTTAGCGATATTTTTGAGTCTGAAAGAGTTTAGAGTTATAGGTTAAGTTACGGAGTGGAAGTCATCATCGCGATTGCTGATAGGGAAATACCGTTTACAGAGACATTAACCTCATAACCTTATAACTTTCAGCGCAGCTTACTGAAATGAGACAGTTACTTGCCATACTTGCTGTAGTCCTGTGGGCTATGACGGCTTCGAGCGCGGCACCGCGCTGGGAGAGTGTCGACACGCCCGTGGAGATGGAGGTTGTCTCCGACCAGAAGTCGGACGATGACGCCACGGTGGAGATGACTGTCAAGGAGGGCTACGTATATATAGGCAGTTCGCGACCGGTGACTGTCAAGGTTTTTACGATACTCGGCCAGCTCATCAGCCAGGAGTCGCTGTCGGCCGGTACCCATAGGCTGCGCATGACCACCCGCGGGGTGTATATACTCAAAGTCGGCTCCCTGACACGCAGGGTCACTATCTGATAATCATGCCGTGCGGCGTTGGGACTACCATGCCGCTTCTTATTACGACACAATGAAAGCACGTCTCATCATAAATCCGATTTCAGGTACAGGCAGCAAACGGGGCCTTGACCGCTATGTGGCCGACGCTCTCTCGCCTCTGGGCTGGGAACTGGAGACCACTTATACGCAATGTCACGGCGATGCCACGCGTCTGGCGGCCGAGGCGGTCGACATGGGCTATGACGCTGTGCTGGCTGCCGGTGGTGACGGCACGGTCAATGAGACGGCGGCCGCGCTGTGTGGCTCGCGGACGGCTCTGGGCATCATCCCGTGTGGTTCGGGCAACGGTCTGGCCCGTCATCTCGGCATACCTATCGACGTGCGCGAGGGGGTGAAGGTGATACACGACCATCAGCCTCATCCGATAGACTATGCGACGGTCAACGGCATGAAGTTTTTCTGCACGTTCGGTGTGGGGTTTGATGCGGCGGTGAGTGCGGCTTTCGCCGAGAAGAAGCGTCGCGGCATGCTGACTTATCTCCAGAGCACGTTTCAGACTTATGCCCATTATGAGCCGGAGCTTTACACTATCACTGCCAACGGCCGTACCATCACGGAGAAGGCTTTTCTGGTGGCCGTGTGCAATGCTTCGCAGTATGGCAACAATGCTTATATAGCTCCGAGCGCGACTATCGACGACGGTCTGCTCGATGTGACCATAATCCATGCCGGCAATACGCTTTCGACTGCCCTTGTGGGGTTTGATATGCTTATAGGTATGATTGAGCACAATATGCTGATTCACACTTTCCGCACGTCGTCTCTTACTATCGAGCGCACTCGCGAGGGTGCGGCACATCTTGACGGTGAGCCGCTGGTGCTTTCCGACAGGCTTGATCTGGAGTGTCACCACCGTAAGCTCAACGTGTTCGCGCCCGAGTCGCTTCCTCCTTTCCGCCCTATCCTTACCCCCGCCTCTGCTATGCTCGCCGACTTCCGCCTTGCTATGAACAAGCTGTTTCAGAAGTAGTGGCGTGAGGGCTTGTGGTTTGTAAATCGATAGAGGGCAAAAAAGTTTAATAGTATGTCCCGCTTCTGCTTGATGAGATATTTTAACAAGATCATGACATGATAAGAGCAGAAATTCTATGACATTATTTTGTCAAACGGCCTTTAATGAATCGATTATGCAACAGTCCGTGGCTGGAAGACATGTGTAATCGAATACCAAATGACAGCAAATATATGCAACACCCTCCCAAAAGCCCTCAATCCCCGCTCCACTGACGTGCGGAAGCGCAAAGTATTCTCCCGCCACCACAAAAAAGCGGAAAAAGCATCCCCATCTGATATTTTCCTTAAAAAAATTTGCAAAAGACAAAAAACATCACTACCTTTGCAACGCAAAAGCCAAACGGCCCAACCAAACAACCGGGGTATTAGCTCATCTGGCTAGAGCGCGACACTGGCAGTGTCGAGGTGAGCGGTTCGAGTCCGCTATACTCCACCATCCAAGCGAATCGGAAATTTCGATTCGCTTTTTTGTCATATAAGCCCGGCCTCATCTTATATACCTCTTTGCCGTCTCCTCGGCCAGCCATTTGATTTCCTCTCTCAGCCATTGCGGGTAGAGGATTTCCGCGTCAGGCCCGAGACCGAGGACTGCGTGGCGAAACTCATATTCGGGGCGCAGACTCAGTTCATAGTCAGAATAAGCCCCGGTGCGTGACATCAGACGTTGTGATTTATGAAGAGGGAGCGACTCAATATAGTCGCGCTGGCGGCCATAGACACGGAGTATTATCTTCTCGCAATCATACTCGTCATCAACATTAACCCCTATCACCTCATCGAAATACGCGTTGACGTCCAAATCACTGTCCGGCTCAAACACCTTATCGGTCAGACTCACCGACTCCATACGGTCAAGAGCAAACACCTTGAGCTCCCCGCGCCCCTCCCGACACGCAATCAGATACCATCTGCGTCCCGACTGCTTCAGTCCGTAAGGCATAACTTCGCGCTCCGACACCTCCACATGGCCAAATCGCCTGTAACCAATCTTCATCACACGCCCCTTGGCCATAGCCTCGATGATCGTTGACAGGAACTCCGTGCCGCCGGGAGTGTCCTCATACATTATACGCCCGGCAATATCCTCATTGCCCGTCAACAGATTATCGATCGAGAGACCGTTGAACAGCCACGACGTAAACGACGGACGGTTGAGCACGTCATCATTATCAATGTAATACCTGTTGCCGTCATATCGGTTACACAGTATGTCTATGCCGAATAAGTCAGCGATAGCCTGACGGTGGCGGTGAAAAGTACGTTCGGGAAACTCCTCCTCATGCTCAAGCCTCAACACCCGCTCCTCCATCCACTCACGGTTGATTTCCTCATAGGTCATGTGTCCGGCACGACGTATCGTGTCGATGAGCCAGACGTAGCGTCTGATAAGTCTTACAGAGGTAGCCATAAATGATTAGTTTTCCGCAAAGATAACCATTCGATATGACATTTCGCGGCAGAATGATAAAATATCACGCCCCTTTTGCCGTCACCGGCCGCACTCACCCGCATAAACGATAAAGTTATGCAGCAGTTCGCGGCCGCATGTGGTGATGACGCTTTCGGGATGAAACTGCACGCCGAACGTCGGGAGCAACTCATGACGCATCGACATGATGTGACCCTCCTCATCGCGTGAAGTGACATGAAGGCATGAGGGCAGCGATGTCTCGTCGACCGTCCACGAATGATAACGCCCCACCGTGATGCCTCTCCCGTCACCACACCGCCCTATGAGCGGGTCGGCCGGGTCAATGTCGGTCAGCACCGACGGATGTCCGTGACGCGGATGAGCGAGCTGACACAACCGTGCCCCGTAATGCTGCGCTATGGCCTGGTGACCCAGACATATGCCGAGCATAGGCACATGTGAAGCCTCAGCCACAAGCCTCATCAGTCCGCCGGCCTCACCTGGCACACCCGGCCCCGGCGAGAGTATTATAGCGTCATAACGGTCAAGCGAGCCGAAAGGTATGACATCATTGCGCACCACATCCCAGTCAGGCCTGACACCGCCGGCGGCCACCCGCTCCCTTTGCAGAAGACCGACTATATTGTAGACAAACGAATCGTAATTATCGATAATCAGAATATTCATAATCACACCAGCCTCTTGACGGCTCCCTCCCGGCCACGCGCTGTCCGCGGGTCATGGGGATATCGAGCCGGGTAAAACTCGTCGGCAAAATTAACTGTTTATTTCCATTTATTCGTACATTTGCGTCATGTTTCACCCTATCGACACCATCACGCCCGAAAGACTGCGCGAGCTGATGAACAGCTACGGCTCCTCGCGCCGGCCCTTTGTATGGGGCATTGACTACGGTTTACGGCGCGGATTTTTTCTTGACCGGCCCTACGAGGCGGGCCGCATACTCTGGCAGATGGGCAATGCCGGCAACTGCTCCGGCATGAGCCATGACACAGCCCCGCGGCTCTCCGTCACAGCCCCGCCGACGGCCGACGAATACGCCGTAATGTTTGCCCGAGTCCGCGGCGGACTCATGCGCGGCGACTCCTTCCTGGCCAACTTCACGGCACGCACCCTCGTGGAGTGCGACACCACGCTCAGGGATGTCTTTCTCGCCTCGCGCGCACCCTTCAGACTCCTGCTCGGCGAAGAGTTTGTATGCTTCTCGCCTGAAGCGTTTGTCGCCATCGACCACGACCTCATATCCACCTACCCCATGAAGGGCACCATCGACGCCTCGCTCCCCGACGCCGCCGAGACATTGCGTGACAACCACAAGGAGCTGTGCGAACACTACACCATCGTCGATCTCATGCGCAACGACCTCAACCGCGTGGCCGGCGAGGTAGAGGTGAAACGATTCAGATATTTCGAAGAAATCGTCACACACAGCGGGTCGATACTCCAGACGAGCTCCGAGATCAGCGGACGTCTCCCCGCCCGGCTTGTCGGTCGGTATGGTGACATACTGCTCCCCTTGCTCCCCGCCGGAAGCATCACAGGCGCGCCCAAGCCGGCCACAGTGAGTCTTATCGACTCAGCCGAGACCTCGCCGCGGGGGTGGTATACAGGCGTCTTCGGCCACTTCGACGGACGACGCATGGTGTCGGCCGTGATGATACGCTGTCTGCAACGCGACACTGACGGACGGCTGTATTTCCACAGCGGCGGAGGCATTACCGTCAACAGCGACTGCACGGAGGAATACTCCGAACTTCTCACCAAAATCTATCTCTCATGACCCTCGCCGACACCTCGCCACGCTTCATCGAGACCATACGCTATGCCGACGGACGGCTCCATCTGCTCGACCTCCACACCGACCGCATGCGCGCCACCCGCCGCGAAGTCTACGGCATCGAAGGCCCGGGACTTGACGCATCGATGTTTCACATTCCCCCTCATCTCGCCGGCATCACAGTGAAATGCCGCGTGATATATGGCCGTGACATCGACGACATACAATATGAAGCCTACACCCCGCGCCCGCTGTCGCGGCTGCGCATGGTCAGCGACAACACCGTCGACTACCATCTGAAATATCTTGACCGCACTCCCCTGGCCTATCCCGACATACCGCTCCGGCCCGACGAAGGGCTCGTCATAGTGAAAGACGGACTCGTCACCGACAGCACCTATGCCAACCTGCTCCTGCTCGCTCCCGACCGGGCCTACACACCCTCCACCCCGTTGCTCCCCGGAGTGATGCGCCGCCATCTGCTCGACACCGGCCGCGCCGTGCCCATCCACATCACCCCCGCCGATCTCCTCCCCGGCAACCGGCTTGGCATAACCCACATAGCCTACATCAACGCCCTCCTTCCCCCCGGCACCCTCCCCCCGATAGCCGTGACACACATCCATCCCCTCCACGACAAATAGCACAAATCTTTCACCGCCCGTTAGGTGGTGTTGGCCACTGTTGGCGGTGTATCCGGCCGAAATGTAAGGGATATTTGATAACTTTGCAGAAACTATTCAATCATCCATGGCACAATTCGGTAAAAAGTATTATTTGTTTCTGATTGTATTTCTCGGCATGCTTTCTGCCTTCGGCCCGTTTGTGACCGACATGTATCTGCCCACTCTCCCATCAATGGCAGACGTGTTTCACACCACCCCCTCTCTCGTACAGTTAGGCCTCGCGGCAAGTATGATCGGCCTCGTGTCGGAGGCTGTCGGATGGCAGGGTATATTCTGTATACTGTTTGGCGGCATAGTGTCGCCGATCGTAGGCATAGGCAATATCATGGCCACCACACTGATACTCCTCACTGCCTGCAGTCTCCTCACACTCACGTTTGCCTGGATGACATTCCGCCGCCGGCACGTGGCGACAGCCTGAGACACAGCCGCCGTCCCCCTCGGATACAGAGTCATTGACACAACCGGAATTTTTGTGTAACTTTGCGTGCGTAAACCTAAAAAATTCATCGGCATGAAGACGGGACTTGTACTTGAAGGCGGGGCCATGCGCGGGCTCTTTACCGCCGGCGTGATGGACGTGATGATGGAACACGGGCTGAGATATGACGGCATCGTGGGCGTGTCGGCCGGCTCGAGTTTCGGCTGCAACTACAAGTCATGGCAGCCGGGGCGCGTGTTGCGCTACAACATGCGCTTTCACGACGACCCGCGCTACATGGGGCTGCGCTCCCTCCTGACGAGCGGCAATCTTGTCGGAGCCGAATTTTCCTACCACACCCTCCCGCTCGAACTTGACATCTTTGACTCGGAGACCTTCGAGAAAGACCCCACGGAGTTTCACGTAGTGTGTACCGACGTCGACACCGGCCTCCCCGTCTACTACATCATGGACCGCGTCAGCCACGACTCGCTCGAATGGCTCCGGGCCTCGGCCTCCATGCCGGTGGTCACACGTCCCGTACGCGTGGACGACGGACGGCGCATGCTCGACGGAGGCATCAGCGACTCCATACCCCTGCAATACTTCCAGAGTGTCGGCTACAGCCGCAACGTCGTGGTGCTCACCCAGCCGCGCGATTTCCGCAAGACACCCGCCCCGGGATGGCTCTTCCGCCTGCTCATGCCCCGCACGCCCCGCATCGCCGAAGCCATGGCCCGACGCCACGAGATGTACAACGCCCAACTCGACTACGTGAGCCGTCAGGCCGAGCTTGGCAACACCTTTGTCATCGCCCCCGACGCCCCGCTGCCCATAGGCCGCATAGAGATGAATCCGGCCAAGATGCAGCTCGTCTACGACATGGGCCGCGCCACCTGCACCCGCCTCCTCCCCTCTCTGCTATCGTTTATGTCTCACAGGGAATAACTCTACACAAAGCGTGATGCAACGCAATGGCGCACCACATATGTAATCTCCTTGACCGGCGAATCAAGATAATAAAATCCGCTTGTCAATATTATCTCCATTTTTCCGTCTATCACGATATATCTGTCATGATGTGTCGGCAATTGCTCTTGACGCAGTGTAAGTTTAGGGCGAAGAGTCTGCAAACTACTCACCGCCTTATCAGTCAGATGATCAGGATGATGCACAAGTTCTAAATTGCGGTCGGGGAGCAAAGAAGCAAGTAGCCGCATATTACGTTCCCACCCGTCGGACGACGACAAGTGCTGGTCATATATCAATATATTTGATGCACGACCACACAGTGCGGCGATATGTTTCACGGCCTTGTCTCGTGAACGGTTACGAAAGAAGCAGCCGCCTATCACAGGCTGAACAGGCTCCTCGGGATCGAGAATATTGACATAAGGATACTCGTTGCAACTATCCGAAAGCACGATATTATAGGCCGTACGCGACGCCAGCTCCGCTACATCCTTTTGCCCCTTCAAACCGGCACTCCTCAACATCTTTTCCTGCGACTTCAATATATCATCACGGCCTATGCGCTTCAGTTGGTCGACATTTGTGATTATCGCCCCCTCGCTATAGCGCAGAATCCTGTTGATGAGATAACGGTCAAACTCCTCGCCATGCTTATACTTGCAATATTCGAGCTGAAGCGAATCGCAGAGGGCCACATTGAAATTCATCGACTTTGCCATCAGTCCATCTCTATTAGTTCGGAAAGAGTAGCGTCAAAAAATCCTTCGGGAAAATCTCTGTCATAACCGCCATCCCTTTTGATGCCGATCTTGATAAACGGAGATGTTATGGCTTCTTTATAATATATTGTCACATCTGACGGAGCCATGCGTCCTGCATACACCTCATAGCGCACACGGTTGATGAGATTGTCACAGTGGGTCTCGATAATAATCTGGATACCGCGGGCTGCGACAAATGCGAGAAACTCGCCAAGCCTTGATTGTGCGGCCGGATGCAGGTGTATCTCAGGGTTCTCTATCATGACAAGATCACCGGCCTCGGCCCGCAGACACAATATGAGTATCTTGGCAAGATAGCTCACGCCGGCACCCAGTTCGGAAGGCATTATATCCGGGATGCCGTCGCTCTTATACTTCACTTCCGCCGTCATCTGATTGACCTCGTTGGTGTAAAGCTCTATCGGCAATCCGAGTATATGTCTGAGCCAATAGTTCACCTGGGTCGACAGGGTATACGACACCCCATCCTTAATCAGCTCTTCACGCAACGGTTTTGATTTCTCCTTCTCATATGTGCCGAACAAAGCGTCGCCGTTAAGTCCGCAGATCTTGTCATTGGATATTGACGCCATATTTTCCGGTCCTATGCGGTTGGCCGACAGATAAAAGAAGTTTTGCTCAATCACCGGTCCGGGAGCCTCTTTGACCGACGTACCAAATGACATCTGACGATTAATCCACAAATTATATACTCCCCCTCCGTCACCCGTCATTGAGATGTTGATCTCGTCGGGTCTGGTATATTTGTTTCGCAATATCTCGAACCGGTTCTGTATATCGGCCAAAAAACGGGCCCCGTTGTTAGAATTGTCACGGGCTATAAGCAGCACTGATTGCAGCAATGTCGATTTGCCCGTAGAGTTAAGGCCGGTGACAATGGTGAGGGGAGACATCTCAAACACCTGGTCATCGATACTTTTCAGACCCTTTATGTGCAGAGAATTTATCATGAGCTAACAATTGTATTTATATTATCAATAATCTTGGATTCGTCACAATGAGGCTATAAAACTTTCTACAGCCTCACGTCTTGCAGCGACATTGGTCGAGGAATCGACGCTCCGCTTAAACAGCTTGGTATCGTCGAGCCAACGCTTCCATCCGTCAAACCTATATATGAATTCCTCCTTGTCGTCAATATTCTCCAACCGGCTGAACAGATACACTACAGTCTCAACCAACGGCATGTTAATCGGACGGCGTTTACGTCGGCGGCTCTCAAAACGGAACACATCCGCTCCTATCGTTTCATAAATACGGCTGAACAGTTCTATATATCGGGCAGCCATTGCATTGACGTCATCTACAGTCGATAATGTCCGATTAAGCAATGTCATATACCAGGCAAGAAAATCGTCGATGTCACTCTTATATTCATACGAGCGCGCGGGCATACCGCTACGTGAAAACTCTCCACTGAAAAGTGAAGTAAAAGCCATCGCCCTCAGAGCCACATAACGGTCACGCATACGCCTGACACTCACGCCGCCGTCGGTCGCATCGATAAACTCCTGCGATTTACACACCATGTCGATAACCTGCGTGGCAGGACCTCCATACAGCGCATTGCGCATCTCCTGAGCGTTAAGCGTGGTGCCTCCGCGGTTCACACGATCAAATATATCATACTTCACCCTTTCGGCTGTCGGGGGCTGTATCACATATGCCAGCAACTGATAATCCTCGACAATTCCCTGAAGTTTTGGCTCAAGTCTCGAAAATGTACATCCATTCAGACTGCCGAGTATTTTGAGATCGGTAAGCCGTAATTTGTCATTGAGAAAATCTATAATGGCTGTAATACGCTGACGTCCGTCCACCACCTGCTTGCGACCGTCGATTGACTCAAACAGGTATATAATGGGCAACGGTATACCCATAATAATCGACTCAATCAGCTCACTGCGCTGACGGATGTTCCAGACATTGCCTCGCTGAAAGTCGGGATCGATAATCAGTTCGCCTCGGTCCTCATAAAGACGCTTGAGATGCAACAGGCTGTATTGCATGCGAGAGATACGAACCTCCGCGTTAGGATATATGTCAATCGCCCCATCAGGCATCAAGCCGCTCTCGCCCTCAAGGAAATCCTCCTTTCGCTCGGACGTGTCGGGCCGAATGTCTGCATTCATGTCATGCGTCTTTGTCATAAGGTGTATTTTGTGCAAAGTTATTGAATTATTCGTAAATTGTCAATACCTCAACGACTGATATCATTCCATACACGGCGCGAGGCTATATTTTTTTGTCCGAAACTTTCCAAACTTTCGGGAAGTTAGTAACTTTGCAGTCGGAAATTATGGGAAGGATTCTGGCCATAGATTACGGTAAGCGTCGCTGCGGGCTCGCGGTGACCGACCCTTTGCGCATCGTGGCCACAGCTCTGGCTACGGTCGACACCCCCAAACTCCAGGATTATCTCAAGGACTATATGAGCCGCGAGACGGTCGACGAGATTGTGGTGGGACTGCCGACCACCATGCGCGGCGAGCCTTCCGACTCCATGCGCTACATCACTCCGGCCCTCGGACGACTGCGCAAAGCGTTTCCCGACATGCGTTTCACCATGTGGGACGAACGCTTCACCTCCACCCTCGCCCACCGCGCCATGCTCGACGCCGGCTACAAGAAATCCGACCGTCAGGACAAAGGTGCCATCGACCGTATGGCCGCGGTGATTATCCTCAACTCTTATCTTGGCTCAATCAGTAATTAGCAATTACTGATTCGTCCGGCTCTGACCATATTTTAAATAATCAATCATATTTAAGTGATAGCCAATTAGCTCCAGCCCCATTGCTAATTACTAATTGCTAATTGCTAATTACTAATTGAATAAAATGCGTTTACCAGTATATCTTTACGGCCACCCGGTGTTACGCCGCGAGTGTGCCGACGTAGAGCCTTCGCGCGAAGGACTCAAGGAACTTGTCGACAACATGTTTGCCACCATGTATGCCAGCGAAGGCGTAGGTCTTGCCGGCCCGCAGGTAGGTCTTGCCGAGCGTATAGTCGTGATTGACGCCGACCCGGTCAAGGATTCTTTCCCCGAATGCGAGGGACGTAAGTTTGTGCTCATCAACCCCGAGATCGAGATACTCGAGGGCGAGACCGTCACCCGCTCGGAGGGATGTCTGAGCCTGCCCGGCCTGTCGGAAAATGTGCCCCGTGTCGAGCACATACGCCTCACATGGGTCGATGAAAATTTCCAGCCCCACGAAGAGGAGATTTCCGGTTTTCTGGCCCGCATAGTTCAGCACGAGTGTGACCACCTGGAGGGACGTCTCTATATCGACCACATCTCCATGATACGCCGCCAGCTCATCAAGAGCAAGCTCAACAACATCATCTCCGGCCGCACCCGTTGCGACTATCCCGTCAAATACGCCCCCAAGAAGAGATGAATCTCTTCTTAGTTGAAAGTTGAGAGTTTATTAAAGGTTAAAGAGTTAAGCCCCACGGCCACATTAGGCCGCGGGGCTTCTTCAGTATCAAAGGTGCTGTGACGGACTAAGGCAGGACTCCGAATTTACTGTCGTAATAACACCTCGTCGATTGCGGCAAGTTCGGTGGCTGTAAAAGACGTATTGTCCACACACTTGAGCGAATCGGCGAGCTGCCCGACCGAACTGCTGCCCACTATCACCGAAGTGACTTTGCTGTCTTTCAGCACCCAGGACAGCGACATCCCGGCCAACGACTGTCCGCGGCCGCGTGCTATGTCGTCGAGACGACGCAGACGGGCCACAAGTGCGGGGGTAATCCTATCGGCCGTCAGATGCGCTCCGCGTGCCGCACGCGAGCCGGCCGGAATGCCGTTGAGATAACGGTCGGTCAGCACACCCTGCTCCAGAGGCGAGAATGCCACAAATCCCACACCCGACCCGGCCGCCTGACTGAGCACTCCGCTACGCTCCACCTCGCGGTCGAGCATATTGTAACGCCCCTGATAGAGCAGACACGGCACATCACGTTGCGCCAGATAGCCGTAGGCAAACTCCGCCGCCTCGCGCGGCCACCGCGAGATGCCCGCATACAGAGCCTTGCCCTGACGCACCATGTCGACAAGAGCCTGCAAGGTCTCCTCGAGCGGAGTCTCGGGGTCATAGCGATGCGAGTAAAACACGTCGACATACTCGAGATTCATGCGTCGGAGACTCTGATGGAGCGACGCGAAGAGATATTTGCGCGAGCCCCAGTTGCCATACGGTCCGGGCCACATGTCATAGCCGGCCTTGGTGGCGATAAACGTCTCGTCGCGATAGGGACGGAAAGAGCCTTCCATCACGCGGCCGAAGGTCTCCTCGGCCGAGCCGTAGGAGGGGCCGTAATTGTTGGCGAGGTCAAAACTCGTCACGCCATGGTCAAAGGCATAATGCAGCATGTCGCGGCTCACGGACAGCGGATTCACATCGCCGAAATTATGCCATAGGCCCAGCGACACGCGCGGCAGCAAAACGCCGCTGCGTCCGCATCGCTCATAGAGCATCCCGCTGTCATATCGGTCGGCAGCGGCGTTATAAGGTGGATTTATCATTTATTTCTCGTTATGATTGTCTTTCAGGCATATTGAGTTGAGATACACCTCAAGATTGGTGTATCCCTCGGGGCTGAGAGTCACGGCCGGGCCGTCGGACGGGTCGAGGGGATTGAGCCAATGCTCGATTTCCCACAGGTCGGGAATGCCGTCGCCATCGGTGTCGCGCAACTGCTCGGTGGTCACGCCTCCGTCGGTCAGTTCGGGCCACGGGCTGCTCCAGCCGGGCTCCTGCGCGTCGGCCGGCACATCGATCAGACCCGGCTTGCACTCGGCATCCTCCGCCACCGAACCGCGTCGCGATGCTGTGCCCTCACGCGTCTCGGCCACTATGCGGCGGTCGATGGCATCGCGGCGCAGAGAGCATCCCGCCCCGGCCAGCACCAGCTCGTAAGCCTCCTCGGGCGTATGGGTTGTCACGACACCCGCGTCAAGCGGCTCCGAAAGGCGTAGCCGAGGGAAAAGTTCGGCCGTATACATGCCGTCATAATCACCCTCGGAAGCCTGTTGCAACACCCCGCGGGTCCAGTTGTCGGCCGTCACGTCGGGATACCCCTCCATGACATTGCCGTCGATATAAAACCGGCCCCAGCGGTGCCACATCCTGTCCCACACATTCGGTTTGGGAGTATCATGATGAGTATAGGTAGTGGTGCGCACGCCTATCGAAAGTATGCGGTGGCCCACCGCGAGATGACGCGGAGTGGCAGGGCCCGGCTTATAATAATTGTTGACCAGATTGCAGTCCATGCCCTCGGCCCCGTAGCATCCCGAGCCGGCCCAGTTGTATATCACATTGTTGCGCATGTCCACATGCTCGCGCTCCTGCGTCACGGGGTGAGGGCCGAGCCGCGGCGCGCGGCTCTCGTGATGAGCCAGCAGATTGTGGTGAAACGAAGCATGGTCGCCGCCCCATATGGCCCCGTAGCCGTGGGCACCCTTGTGATGGCCGCCGTTGCGCAGACTCTCCGACGAGATGCACCACTGCACGGTGGTGTTGCGTCCGCCATACACGGCACACGTCTCGTCGACCGACCAACTGATGGAGCAATGGTCGATAATGACGTCAGAGGCCTCGTTGGCACCCAGACCGTCAGGCTCGCCGGGCCCCTCGTTGCCCACACGGAAGCGCAGATAGCGCACTATCGTATTGTCGCCGCGCAACGACACCTGCCGTCCGGCTATACATATGCCCTCGCCGGGAGCGGTCTGTCCGGCCAGAGTAAGATTACCGTTGGTGATGCGTAGCGGCTCTTTGAGAAATATCGTACCCGCGACGTCAAACACCACCGTACGCGGCCCCTCCTGCATCACGGCATGACGCAGAGTGCCGGGCTGCTCACCGTCCTCGAGAGTGGTGACATGATACACCGCGCCGCCGCGTCCGCCTACGGCATAGCGTCCGAATCCCTCGGCCCCCGGAAAGGCCGGAAGTCTCTCGGCCAAGCCGCTAAGTGGGATGCCGGCAAGCAGCAGAGCCACGGGCAACGTCAATCGGCGATGGAGAGAGGGCAGCAATGTCTTGGAGATATTCAAGTAGTTCATGGTGTGTTTTGTGATATTAGACTCTCACAAAGTTACTCATTTTTTTCAAAACATAAACGTCCCGCTACTCGCGTCAGCCTATCGCTCGCCATCGGGTCTTTGATTTGGCCGCCCCGGCACGACGGGTCTCGGCCCGACGCTGGCGTCGCGACTTCCTGACCGTCACCGGTGCGTCAATCTCCTTCTCAAAAGCCTCGACAACCCCGGCCGGAAGCTCCCGTCCGGCCGCACGCGCATATGCCTCGAGCGACTCGGCCATCGCTTCGGCATACTGACGGCGGCGCGTAGAGGGGTCAGGCACACCGTCGGCCGCCAGTGTCGACGAAGCCTGACACACCTCACCACCCTCCGCGGCAGCCTTGCGGCGTCGCGCGCTCTCACGTGCTCTGACCGAACGGCGCATAGCCTCGTCGAGCTCAAAACGCAGCATCTCAAAAGCCATACGCTCCGCTTCATCAAGCTGCTCCATACACCTGTCGGTATAACCGGCCAGATACAACTGCATGGCTGCTATCATACGCCTGCGTGCATCCTCATCGGCTATCACGCTCTCGATACGCTTTACAAACTTGTCATACGACCTTGACGACACATTGAAGGGGCATTTTTTCATGACTGTACAATTTTAATGCCACAAAGTTACACATCGCTCTACCCAAAAAAGGTGCGATAATGTCGCACAGCCACCAAAAAAATTCTCACCCCCCCGACACCGCGATTAGCATTAATTAACAATCGATGATGCAATATTCACCACTTTTATATATTATAGAAATATAACACTATCTCAATATATTATAAATATGAAGCATTTGATAATTCTACTCCTCCTGCCATGTTTATGCGCATGCTTGAACAATGATCCGATATCGGATTTTAATTCCCCCGTTGAGTATGACATTCCTAAGGGTATACATC